>Ga0265296_1000483_pt1 | contig 60764 bp, 61 predicted proteins | sample MunlanPumphouse1_FD_189073 | JGI IMG/M metagenome (GOLD analysis project Ga0265296, IMG submission 189073) | Groundwater microbial communities from a municipal landfill in Southern Ontario, Canada - Pumphouse #1 | ecosystem: Environmental > Aquatic > Deep subsurface > Groundwater | place...
TTAAAAAATTGAAAGAAAATTGTTTTGCTTTGCTCGCCGAAGTTCGGCGGGCGGAAACGCAGAGCGGAATCATTCGAGCGATTTTCGCTCGAAAAAGGTTCGAGCTTCGTTCAGTAATTGCGACCAATTCAGACATTTTGAAAATTGAGGGGCATTTGATTGCTCGCTCGCCCCGCCAAGCCGGGGTCTACCCATAAATTTTGCGGGTGTCGTATAGCGGCTATTATGTCACCCTTCCAAGGTGAAGATGCCGGTTCGACTCCGGTCACCCGCTTAGTTTTTTTGGCCGTGTGTCCAAAAGATTTTTAATTATAAATTTTTGTTAGCAGTTCTATGGTTCGAACCATAGAACTATTGACAAAAGTTTGATAATTTAATAATCTTTAGAAAGCAGGACTTTAACAATTAAAAACAACCCTCCTACACCAAGGTTTCGGAGGGCAAGCCGTCCTTCGCGCACCCGCCTTCGTTGAAACTTCGGCAGGGCAGGAGGCTACGGACGGCAAGGAGGAAAAATGAAAAAAGGCAAAAAGAGACGCGGGTCGGCGAAATATGTTGCTGTTCGTTTGCGGATTTTGCGGGAAAGACGCGAGGAGATAAGAGAGGTTTGCGCGAAATCAGGCCAATCTTTGAAAAGTTTTGTTCAGAAAGCGATTTTGTCTCATTTGGAATTAGTTAAGGCCAAGTACGTTGCCGACGAGATTATGCGTGAAATCGCTGGGTGTTTGGGAAGCGTAAGGTTGATAATTAAAAATCCGCAAAAAAGAGAGGAGGACAAAAGATGAAACTGCCGAAAAAGATTGTAGAAAACGCCCAGCGGCTTGACGCGGTAAGAAGAATGAAGCACGCTTTTGAAAAAGAGGAAGAAGAGCTGACAGGCGTTTTGCGGCCGTATGTTGAAAAAATGGGCAAGGAAAACGCGAAAGGCCAAAAGGCAGTCTGGAATGAGCTGTTGGAAATCTTTCTTGAGCCGAATCCTAAGGTTGAAATAAGTCCTTTGGGTCTTTTTCAGCTTTTGAAGAAAGGGGTGTGGGATTTTCTCGCGGTTAGAAAAACCGAATTGGAAAAAGCAAGAAAAGAAAAAACAGTTAATTTGTCCGACGAGCAAGTGAAAAAAATTTCTCAAAAAAGCGACGGCACGCCAAGAGTGAGAGTGGAAATAAAAGTGGTAAAAAAGCATCCGAGAGGGCTGGTTATAAACAAAGGCAAGAAAGGAGAATGAGATGGAAACAAAAGACATTTCGAAATATCCTCAACTTGAAGAAATTATAAGGATATTGTCAGAAAAAATTTCCGCAATAAAAGACATTGAGTGGATAAAAGGTGAGTTTCGCGGCGGCGATTATGATAATTACCCATGCCTTCTGTGTAAATTTTCCAACCGTGACATTGAGGTTTTAATGGTTTTTGATATTTTTACAAAGGATCAAAATAACTTGCGAGGCCGCATGTTACGTTTTACTTTGGAAGGGCAGGATTATTTCTTCGTTGGCCAATCTCTTTTGGAGAGCAACGAAATTTTGCGGAAGTTGGGGCAGAAATTGGGAGATATTTATAAGGCGTTGGTAGAACAAGAAAAACAGGAAAAGATAGAAGCGGCGAAAAAGCAGGAGAGTTTTAGAATAGAGCTTGAAGGGCGAAAGTTGTTTGAAGCGCTGAAGAAATTGCCATAGAAGATAAAAAAGTTCGTCCCTCGATTAATTTCGGGGGATTTTTTTATTGTAGAAGCCGTTTCAGCGCCGTGTTCCGATTTAAGGTTGGAACCAACGCCGAATCACGCCGAGTTAAAAATAGACAAATGCCGACAATTTTGTTATTATATTCGTAGATTCGTTTGATAATTCGTATCATTCGGATAATTTTATGAAACAAATATATCTAGACAACGCCGCCACCACTCCTGTTGACCCGGTTGTAAAAAAAGCGATGTTGCCTTATTTTGACAAGGATTTTGCCAATCCCTCGAGTTTCCATTCCGCCGGAAAAAAGGCAAAAGACGCGGTTGAAAAATCAAGGCAAAAAATCGCCTCGATTTTGAATTGCAAAACCTCGGAGATTGTTTTTACCATGGGCGGCACGGAAAGCGATAATTTGGCGGTTTTGGGGGCTTGCAGAGCTTATAAAGAGCGTGGCAACCACATTATTTCAACTTTTATTGAGCATCACGCGGTTTTAGAGCCGATTTCATATTTGGTCAGAAAAGAAGGTTTTAAGGTTGATTTTTTGTCGCCGGACGCGGGCGGTATTATTAGCGCGGAAAAGGCGCAAGAAAAACTTAACGAGAAAACGATTTTGGTTTCCGTAATGTATGCGAATAATGAAATTGGAACCATTGAGCCGATAAAAGAAATCGGCGATGTTATTAAAAAATTCAAAATGAAATTGGGACGTAAGGCGTCTGAACCGCCGTTTTTTCATACCGATGCCTGCCAAGCCGCCGGATTTCTTGATTTAGACGTAGAAAAATTGGGAGTGGAGATGCTAACGCTTAACGGCAGCAAGATTTACGGGCCGAAAGGCATTGGGATTTTGTATGTTAAAAATGGCGTGCGGCTTGAACCGATTCTTTTTGGCGGCGGGCAGGAAAGAGCTTTGAGGCCGGGAACGGAAAATGTGCCGTCAATTGTGGGATTGGCTACCGCTTTGGAGTTGGCGAATAAAAAACGTGTTGCCGAATCCAAGCGCCTTTGCGTTTTGCGGGATTATTTAATTCTAAAAGTTAAAAAAATAATTCCAGCCGTAATTTTAAACGGCCATCCAACGCAAAGATTGCCAAACAACGCCAACTTGTCTTTTAAAGGCATTGAAGGTGAATCGTTGGTATTATATTTAGACGACAAAGGCATTTCCGCTTCAACCGGCTCGGCATGCTCATCGCTTTCACATCAAGTTTCTTATGTGCTAAAGGCCATTAAAGTTCCGGTGGAAATTGCCCACGGTTCGTTGCGAATTACTTTAGGGAGGCAAACCACAAAAACCGACATAGATTATTTTTTGAAAGTTTTACCGCCGATTGTTAAAAAATTGAGAGAGATTTCAGTGATTAAAACATAACCTACGAAACTACAAAATTTCTACGAAAACTACGAAATCCTCCCCCTCCCTACTCCCTAGGCGGCTTCGCCGCCGGGATCCCGGTCGCAGGGCGACCTAGGGACCTCCCCCTCCTTCGAGGAGGGGGAGGAGAGGTGGGGGTGGAAATTTTGTAGATTTTGTCCACTCGGATACCGTTGGTATCCTACGGGATCCCAGAGGGATAGCCATTTCGTTGTTTCGTAGGTAAGTTATGTCTAAAAATTTGTCAAAAGGCGATATATTATCAAAGGACAAGGAGGAAGGCTGGCTGTATAGTGACACAGTCAGAGATCACTTTTTTAATCCGCGGAATATAATGAAAGACGAAGACGAAGCGGGGTTTAAGGCGGATGGCGTGGGGATGGTCGGTTCGCCGGTTTGCGGCGACATGATGAAAGTTTGGATTAGGGTTGATAAAAAAACAAACCGGATAAAAGAATGCAAATGGCGGACATTCGGCTGCGCTTCGGCAATTGCCGCCACCTCAATAATGTCGGAAATGGTTACGCGCAACGGCGGGATGGCTCTTGATGAGGCGAAAAAAATCACAGCAAATGATATACTAAAAGAGCTGGGCGGTCTGCCGGCGAACAAAATTCACTGTTCGGTTTTGGGCGACAAGGCGCTTCGCGCTGCTATCGAAGACTATTTACAGAAGAACAGAAGAACATAGAAACAGAGAAACTTAGAAACAGAAGAACATAGAAACAGAGAAACAGAGAAACTTAGAAACAGAAGAACATAGAAACAGAGAAACTTAGAAACAGAAGAACATAGAAACAGAGAAACAGAGAAACTTAGAAACAGAAGAACATAGAAACAGAAGAACAGAGAAACAGAAGAACTAATTTAACTAGTTTAACTATGAGTTACGTTTTTGACATCACACTTTCTTGGTTTTTGGTTCCTTACGGCTTATTTTTGCTCGTTTTTATTATTTTTTCTTTGGTAAATTTGTATCATATTTTACGATGGGGCGGTTATACCTTTGTCGGTTTTGTCGCGACATTTATTTTTTTGGCCGGCGCGATTTTGTGTTTATTTTCAACTTACGAACACTTAAAAATTATTGACTGGCAAACCCCAATCTATTCTTTTAGGGGGATAGAGATGGATGTAAATATTGGATTATAGATTTTAGATTATAGATTTTAGATTTTTTTTAGATTAGATTACTTTATGCAAGTCGAAGATTTAGAAGTGTATAAAAGGCTGTGTGATTTAGAAATCGACGTGCATAAACTAACCTTAACGTTTCCTAAATTCGAGATGTATGAATTAGGTTCACAATCAAGAAGGTCTTCCAATTCGGCGCCGGCTAATGTGGCCGAAGGGTTTAACAACAAACATACCAACATTTATTTGGAATGTATCAGTCGAACGCAAGGAGAAATTAGAGAAACAAAACATCATCTAGGGATTGCCTTTAGAAAAGGTTATATTACGAAAGAAAAATTGAGTTATTTCATTGAGGCATACGATATTTGCGGTCGTATGTTAACGAATCTTGAATATTCATTAATCCAAAAAAAGAAAAAATAAAATTATCTAAAATCTAAAATCCAGAATCTAAAATCTATGACCATTGCCGAAATTATCCGTAAAAAATTATACGAAGAAATAGTTTATCGCCTTAGGGTGCATCCGCTTTTATTTATGAAAAATGTTTTCATTTTTCTGTTTTTGGCAACCCTGCCCGTTATTTTTTATTATTTTATCGGCGAAAATTATCCGGGATTTTTGGAAAATGAAATTACTAAACCGGCCTTGATTTTAGGCGCTTCGGTTTATTTTTTGGGAATTTGGGTTTTCTTTTTCGCCCAGTTTATAGAATATTATTTGGATAATTGGGTTATTACCAACGACAGAATGATTTCCATTGACCAGCAGGGGCTTTTTGCCCGGACGATTTCCGAATTGGATTTGTATCGCATACAAGACGTGCGTTCCGAAGTGAACGGGCTTTTTGCCACAATGTTTAATTACGGCAATCTTTATGTGCAGACCGCCGGAGAACAGGATTTTTTTATTTTGCGCGGCATTCCCAATCCGCATGAGATAAGAAAAAGACTTCTTGATTTGGCGGAGTCCGACAGAAAATATCATGTGTTAAGCAGAACATAAAAAAACGGCTCTTTAGGAGCCGTTTTTTAAACATTGACTATTAACTTTTAATCTTTGACATTTTTAGGACTTACGCGCCCCTTTGTCATTCCGTGCCCGGACACGGAATCCAGAAATAAATTTTTAAATATTTACTGGATTGCCCGGTCGAGCTGGGCAATGACAACGTTGTGGTGGATTGCCCATCCCCGAAGGAAAGCAAAGCACCCTGCGGGGCAGGTAAATCGGGCAATGACAAGAGGAAAGAAAGGGAGTTTAAATTCTCTCCCTTTGTAAAGGGAGAGTTGGAGAGGGATTTTAAAAAATTCCCCTTATTCCCCCTTTACGAAAGGGGGAGACACACCCTTTGTAAAAGGGAGAATTTTAATTTTCGGAGCGTGGGGTGGGCTTGACAAGGTTTTAAGGATGTGGTATGATACTATATTAAATCGTTCCTTTAAATATATACGTAAAACAGAGCAAAAAAAAGAGGGAAAGGCCTGTTGTCCCGCCGAAAGGCCGGGATATTCCCGAAGTTTTCGGGCAGGTTACTTTTTCTCGATTTTTTGAAAAAAGGAGAAGAGCCATGAACGAGAAAACCATCCCCGGAGTTGACGTCCAGCTGTGGTTTTTGGACCGCAGCGGAAAGAACATCGGTCCGAGCCAGATCCAGATGAAGGTGTTCGAAGATGGCTACGTCGGCCAGCTCGGCGAAGGCAAGTTCGCCATCCAGGCCGTCGTGGAAAAGGGAACCTTCGTCCTCGGCGTCTTCGTGGACACGGGGGACAAAGAGAAGAAAGTCATCCTGAAAAGGGACGTTCCCTCCCAGGAGCGGCCGTTCACCCAGACCAATGGTGGCCATCTCTTCGAGCAGAAGGTGGTGGTTCACCAGAGCCGGGCAGGAGTCGCCTGCACCTGGCCGAACGACAACCACTTCAACCTCGTGGAGGTGGAGAAGGGCGGCAAGATCCGGTACTGGGAAATCGCCCTGGTCAGCCGCGACGGGGAATTTTTCCTCACGACCCAGCGCCTCTACGAGGCGCAGTGCTACTGGAACGACGAGAGCGGCGAATCCTATGGATTCAACTGTCCTTTCTTCCAGAAGAAGCGGTTCCCGTCCGAAGACAGGGACTGGGAGAAGATGGTGGAGTTCCTCGAAGAAATTATCGGTGGCGCTTCCACCCTTCCCTTGGTACGCGGCTACAAGCCCACCCCCAAGCTCAGCGCTGAGGGCCTCAGACCGAATACCGGCAGGGTGAGCTGGTGGAGTCACTCCTCTGGCACCGGTGCCATCAAGACGCTCAAGGACGGGGTCGAAGTCGAGGTCAAGGTCCACTGGAAGCAGGTGCATCGTGAGGGTTCGCGACTCGCCTACCTCGTGCCGGGCGAAATAATGAACTTCAATTCGCTCATCGAGGCCAACCGCGAAGGGTGCAAGGAGACCAGTTTCGAATACGAAGCCATCGGTGTCCTCCTGGTCCCCGACGTCTAGCCCTCCACAAGTCCCGCCAATTTTTCCTTTCAAATTCTCCTTTCAAATTTTCCCGCCTTGGGGTCTTGCGTTTTGTCTTGAAAAACAAACACGCCAGACCCCTTTTTCTTTTTGCGCGCACTTTCGTGCGCTATTCCGTTTTGCACGCAATTAAATATTTAACCCCGATAAGTCGGGGTTATATTTAACACGCCCCCACACCAATTTGCCAATGAATTGGTGTGGGGGCACGCTATCGCTCGTTAAATATTTTTAGTAGGACTTACGCGATTCATTTTTTCCCCCTTTCGTAAAGGGGGACTAAGGGGGATTTAAAATACTTAAATACGCCCAAAAAATCCCCCTAACTCTCCCTTTACAAAGGGAGAGAATCAAACGCGTAAGTCCTATTTAGATAACTTTCCTCGCTTTGTCGAAGAGCGCGGGCTAAAGCCCGCGGCTACAAACTTTTTTTTTCATCGTCATTCCGAACTGACACCATAGGTGTCATGCCGAACTTGTCCTAGACCCGTCCGTCCCCTAATCGGGCCGTGCCCGACGGGCAATAGGCCGGACGGGACGGACCTAGCGGTTTCGGCATCTATTCGGAATCTATTACAGATGCTGAAATAAGCTTGTGCCGAACTTGTTTCGGCATCCGTGATAGATTCCGAAATAAATTCGGAATGACAAAATGGCGATGGCGGGAAGGTAGATTACGTCCTAGACCTCTATTCGAGCCTACGGCTCGATGAGCCGTTAAGGCCGTTCGGCACGAACGTGACGGACCTGGGGTAATTCCGTAGGAAGCTAATACACCCTCTTCACCTCAACTCCCGTATAATACAATTTTAAGATTTTTTCAAAACCCAATCCGGCGTTGGCTTGGCCCATTGCGTCGGTTTGCGACATTCCCACGCCGTGGCCATTTTTTGTTCTCCCAACGTCATAAGGGCAAGGGCGGCTTAAGAGCCAAGGGCGCAACATCCCGCCCCAAACTTCGGTATAATCCCGCGTTCTTCCGTCGCTTCTGCCAAAATACGTGGTAATGACGATTTTATTATTATAAGTTATGACTGTGCCGCTGGTTTCTGCGGCCGCGCGCACATAATTAGACATTCTTAATTCTGATTTATAACCGCGGTAAACTTGGTCTTTCTGGAGGGTGTTTAAGTCGTAATTGGCATTAGGATGTTTTCCGCCGTTTAAAATATAATAAAGCGCGTAAGTTCTGGCGGCCACGGATTGGGCTTTTTGAAATTCGTACGGGCTGTTATTGCTTGTTTCGGCCAGGCCTCTCAGATAATCTTCAAGCGGCAAAACATTGATAACGTAAAACCTATCAAGTTTCGGGGCGTATCTGAACTCAATTTCGCCGCGTACCATATTGTCGTTTTCCGACCTGTTCCACGGCACGGGGTTGCGGTATGTGGGAATTAAAAAGTAGGTGGCGGTTTTTGGCACAAAGCGAAAATAATTTGACGAGGTATAGGTTTTGCCGAAATTTGTTTTAAGATGATGCGCGCCGTTTTCCCACTTGTATAAACTGACGAGCTCGTTGGGTTCAAAAGACATTAAAACATTTCCATTTTCATCTTGCAGTTCAAAAGTTCCGTCGGCTTGAATTTGCTCCAATGGCTCGGCCTCAAAAAGCCCAATGCGGATTTTTGGTTCGGCCATTCGCGGAATAAAAATCGGTTCGGTGGGAGGCGCCATGCCCTCGTCGGTTACGGTAATTGGCAATTCAAAATTGCCGCCGTCAACCGACTGCTCGTCTACCTGAAGCGCCATTTTCAATAAATAATTTCCTGATTGCGCCGGCGCCTTGATTTTAAAATTAAAAAAAGCGATTTGGCCGGGCGAAATTATTTCATTCGCGATTTTTACCGGTGTGAAAGAATTAATCCAGCTCGGGTCAACAAAAAGATCGTAACCGGTATCGGCAATAGTTACGCCGGATTTTACCAAAGCGCGGTTGTTCCAATCCTTTTTGCCCGTGTTTTTAAAGCCAATCCTGAAATCAGTCGCTTGATTTGTTAAAATAGATAATTGCTGGGCGCTTTGAATTATATTTATTGTCCGCAAGGCGGGTTTTTCTTTAACCTTGATATTTAAGGTGAATTTTCCGCCGGAGATAAATGCGGTGTCCTCCGCGGCCAGCTGGAAGTTTTCTTTATAAACGCCGATTTTTTTAGGCGCTTTGAGATTAAATTCAAAATAACCGATTTCTCCGGGATTGACGACATCATTTTTTAAAGCAAGCGCTTGTTCAGGCGAAGCCCAAGTTTCGTCGGTGAAAACGCTGTTTCTATACGCCGGGCCGGCGGTATAGACCGAGACAAATTGTTTTCCGTTTTTTTCCCACGGCGCCTTGCCGTTATTTTTAAAGCCAATGGTAAACACGGCTGACGAGTCTTCTTCAATTTCAATCGTTTGGGACGAGGTTATCATTTTTTTGGCGGAAAATGAAGAGGCGGGGTATGTTTTTTCTTTGACAACTTTAGTCGCGGCAAAGGCATTTGGCGCTACAGAAAATAAAGAAACGGCTATTAAAAAAATAGCCGCAGCGTAAATTGATTTTTGGGCATGCTTTGCGGTTTTGTGACGCTTTGCGTTTTTAAAGAGGAATAATATCATAAGAGTGGCGCATTTTTCATATTTATTATATCATAAAATTAAACATATTACAAGTTTTATACTCACTAATCTTAAGCAAATTGTAAGCAAATTAAAGCGAATTATTCGTTTATATTGGCTTGGAATTCGTTTATTATTAGCGATGAGTTATGTCTTTGACCCGGAAAATTGCGCATAATACCTTATATCAGCTGGTGGGCAAAGGCGCGAGTTCCTTGCTGGGGCTTGTGGCCATTGGTTTGCTTACCCGTTTTTTGGGAAGGGAGGGGTTTGGCGAATACACAACCGTGCTTACCTTTGTGCAGATTTTCGGCATTTTAATTGATTTTGGCATTACTTTGGTGACAATTCAGATGATTTCCGAGCCGAATGCCGAACGAAATAAGGTTTTGAGCAATATTTTTACCGTCCGCGCTATAAGCGCTTTTTTGTTTTTTGGCCTGGCGCCGATTGTAGCCCTGTTCATGCCGTATTCCGCGGCAATTAAAATTGGGATTGCCATAAGTTCAGCAGCCTTCTTTTTTAACGCCATTTCGCAGGTTCCGATAGGTGTTTTCCAAAAAGAAATCCGGACGGAGTTTATGGTTTTGGCTGAAATTTTGAATCGGCTGGTATTTTTGGGGCTTGTGGCGGCTTTTATTTTTTTAAATTTAACTCTCGGCTGGTTTCTGTCGGCCAATTCTGTATCAATGGTTGTTTATTTTGCCGTCCTTTATCTTTCGAGCAGAAAATTTAGCCGCATTTCCTTTGCCTTTGATTGGGGTATTTGGAAAGAAATTTGGCAGCGTTCATATCCTTTGGCTTTGACCATAGTTTTAAATTTGGTTTATTTAAGAGGCGATGTGTTGATTCTTTCAATTTTTAGGTCGCAGGAGGAAGTGGGCATTTACGGCGCGCCTTATAAAATTGTGGACGCCGTTGTCGCCTTTATTTTTGTTTTTATCGGCATGGTTTTGGGAGTGTTAAGCGGCAGTTGGGCGGAAGGGAACAAAGAAAGGTTTAACACGGTGACGCAGAGAACACTGGACGCCTTAATGGCAATCGCCACGCCTTTGGTTTTGGGGGGTATAATGCTTGCCGAGCCAATAATGGTATTTATCGCTGGAGAAGAATTTGCCGTGTCGGCGGGCGTATTTAAAATTTTGCTCATTGCCTTGTGGTGGATATTTTTCGGCACGCTTTTTACCCACACGGTCATTGCCTTAAAAAAACAAAAAAAGATTGTTTGGGGTTTTGCCGTTGACGCCGTTTTATCTTTAATCGGTTATCTCATTTTTATCCCCCGATATTCGTATTGGGGCGCGGCAGGGGTAACGATTTTTTCCGAAGTGTTTATTGCCGTCTGGGCGTATTTATTAACAAGAAAAACGAGCGGTTTTAAAATTTCATTTTCAATTCCCTTGAAGGCGTTTGCGGCAGCCGGGGCAATGATTTGTTTTTTGTATATTTTTCCGATTAAAATTTTATTGGTTCAAATAGGCGCCGGCGCGCTGTTTTATGCGGCGGTCTTCTATTTATTTGGAGGTTACAGCAAGGAAATGATAAAAGAGGTTTTGTCTTTTAAGACAAAATCTCAAATTCCTAATTCACCCAATGTCTAATTCACCACAAAAATTATAGTCTCGGTCATTAGGGCCAGCGGCCAGTTTAGTCTTGGCCATAGTCTCGGGGTTGGGATTTAATCCAATGACTCTGACCTAGCCTTTGACCATACTGGCTGCCAAGACCAATGGCTATAACCGAAAAACTAATTTTTAGGCCTTAGGTGAATTAGGTGAATTTGAACTTTTTATTAAGGTGAATTTGGCCTTACGATTATTGTTTAGAGTTTTGAACCTTGATTTTGATTATGTTTTTTTTCTTAGTATTATTTTTTTTAATTTTTACTTTTATTGCCGCGCGAAATTTGCGTTGGGCGATTTTTTTGATTTTAGCCGCGCTGCCGAGTTATCTTATTAGATTTGAATTATTGGGGGTTCCGATGACGGTGCTGGAGGGGATGATACTCATTGTTTTTTTGACTTGGTTAGTCAAAAAAGTTAAATCCGAAATCCGAAATCCCCCCCACCCCCCCTTTGATAAAGGGGGGAAGGAGGGATTTATCCAAATTTCAAATTTCCGAAAATATTTTTCCGTTTCTCTGTTTCTCTGTCTCTTTGTTTCTCTGTTCCTGTTGTCCGCGACAATAGGCATGTTTGTTTCGCCTAATTTGCGGGCAGGCACGCTTAGCGTGCCTATCGCCACGCTTAGCGTGGCGGCAGGCGTTTGGAAAGCGTATTTTATTGAACCGATTTTATTTTTTATCGTCCTGATTTCAGAATTAGGAAATTCAAAACTCAACAGTCAAAACTCAACAGTCAAAACTCAACAGTTTATAATCACCGCCCTGGGCATTTCAGCGTTTTATATTTCTATTTACGCCATCGCGCAAAGATTTTTCGGCGTCGCTATTCCCGCGCCGTGGCAGGCAGAAATGCGTGTTACAAGCATTTTTTCGTATCCGAACGCGGTGGGATTATATTTGGCGCCATTAATTCCTTTGTTCGTCTATCAACTAATTTCCAATTACCAATTACCAATTTCCAACAAAATTACAAATCTCAAATCTCAAATTTTAAATTATTTGGGTATTGGGTATTGGGTATTGGTAATTTTTCTTTCTTTGGCATCTATTTATTTCGCTAAAACCGAGGCGGCATTGGTGGCGTTGGCGGTCGGATTGATATTTTTCTTGCTGTTTTATAATAACAAAACTCGTTTAGTCCTTGTTCTTCTGTTTCTCTGTTTCTTCCTCCTTCGCCAAGGCTTCGGAGGACAAGCTGTTTCTACGTTTTTGCGGGGCAATCTGTTCCCAACCGTTGAAAATAAATTATTGCTTAAGGACTGGTCGGGGATGACAAGGACAACAATGTGGTCGGAAACTTGGCAAATGTTAAAAGACAAGCCGATTTATGGAGCGGGACTCGCAGGCTATCAAACAGCGATTTTGCCGTACCACAAAGCCGGCTGGATGGAGATTTTTCTTTACCCACACAATATAATTTTTAACCTGTGGAGTGAAGTTGGTTTGCTGGGGTTACTATCATTTCTTTTAATAGTCGGGTGGTTTTTTAAACAGATTTTTTGGAATTTAGGAATTAGACATTTTATTGGGAATTGGGAATTGGGAATTGGGAATTTTAGGACGACAATAACAGATAAGAGGTTAATGTTGGCATTGGCTTCGTCTATGCTTGTTCTCCTCATCCACGGCCTAGTCGACGTTCCTTATTTCAAGAACGATTTGGCGGTTTTGTTTTGGGTAATAATAAGCTTGCCAATTATCTTAAAAAATGATAAATTAGAACAAGATTAAGAAGTTGAGACTTAGTTAGTAATCTTGGCGGAGAGGTGTCTGAGTGGTTTGTGCCCAGGGCATACCCGCCTTGGGAGGGGAAGGAGCCGGTCCCTGCGCCCGAGGCGCACCCGCCTGGGGCGGGGAAAACCGTGAAAATATGTACTATACTTACATTTTATATAGTAAAAAATTAGATAAGTTTTATAATGGCTTTACTGAAGATTTAAAAGAAAGATTTAAAAATCATAATCAAGGCAAGGTTCCTTTTACCAGCAGAGGAATTCCGTGGCAATTGGTTTATTATGAAGCATTTTTAGAAAAAGAAGATGCTTTGCGCGAAGAAAGATTTTTAAAGACAGGAAAGGGTAGAGAACGAAGAAAGTTTTTATTAAGCGCATTTTATAAAAAAATAAAAAATTGATTTGGAAGGGTGGCCGAGCGGTTGAAGGCGCAGGTCCCGAAAACCTGTAGAGGAGCAATCTTCTCGTGGGTTCGAATCCCACCCCTTCCGTTTTACTTTATTTTAGTTCTGCGCCCGAGGCGCACCCGCCTTGGGCGGGGAATCTCACCCCCTCCGTTTTGGGAGAATTTGGGAGTTTCTGGGATCCACTCGCTTCGACCGAAAGTCGGAGACGTTGCGGACGAATCCCACCCTCTCCGCCAAATTATTAAAATGGTTTTACTTCCACAAAATGTCCAAATTTCAACTTTGTAATATGGCAAGAAAATCGTTATCGCTCGAAAATATTCAAAAAGCCCTATACGCATCGTGGAGCAAAGATACTTGCTGGCCCGGTTCCTGGAACTCAAAGAATCCGGCTGCTGGACATTGCCGGGTTACGTCGGCAGTTGTTTATACGCTTTGCGGCGGCGAAATACTTTATACTTTAATACAAAAAGATCCTCTTTTTACTCACTATTGGAATAAATTGTCGGACGGAAAAGAACACGATTTTACTCTTAGCCAATTTTCAAAAAATTTTGTAGTGCCAAAAGGAAAGAAAGTTAGTTTTAAAAAAGTGATGGACGCCGAGCAAATCAAAAAATCTTATCCAATTTTGCTTAAAAGAGTTAAAAATATCCTTTTCCAAAATTAAAGTTTTAGTTGTTTATGTCATTTTTTTGCAAAATAAGTAAATTTAATTCGCCGATTAACGGCGAATTGTTGTTAAAGCAATACGCTTGGGGCGAGTGGTTTTTGAAAATACCCGAAGGCGAATATTACAGCGGCAGTTATTTGGAAAAAATGTGGAAGACAATTTTGAAGAGATATTTGGGAGAATTAAAATTACTGGATTCCCCGATTAAATCGGGGAATGACCCCAGTAGTAGAACGCTCCGCGTTCACTACGGGGCAGGCAAGGCGGTGAAAGTTTTGGTTTTGGGTTGCGGCGCCGGTTGCGCGATAGAGGTTCTAAAAAATTTGTGGCCGAAAGTTTTAATAGACGCTTTAGATTACGACCCGGTGATAATAGAGATTGGAAAAGAAATTTATAATTTCCCCGACCCGTCGGGGTCTGCCGAGGGCGGAAAGAATGCCAACATTAATTTTATCATTTCCGGCGCTGCCGAGTTTGTCCAAAAATGCGAGAAAAAATACGATTTAATTATTGTTGACCTTTTTTATAAAAATAAACCGCCGCCGTTGCTTAAGGACAGAGATTTTATTTCCGGCATTTATAAAATTTTAGAAAAATCGGGGACGGCGATTGTTAATTTTACCACAAGATTAAGCGGTGAAGATGTTGATATCCCAAAAGCGTGGAGCGGCGCATTTTCAGAATTAAAGCCATTGAATTATGAGGGCAATAGACTTTTTGCGGTGGGTACGCTTAGCGTGGTGGAAAAATCAAATATCCCCGAAGATTATTATAATATTTTCCAAGATGATGTGTGGGCTGAAACGTTAAAAAAACAGGGATTTGTTGTTGCGGGAGAAACGCGTTCTTTTTCTTGCATTTTGCGTTTGCCGTTAGGTTTTTGCGTTGTAAACGCAATGCATACGGATAGCGAGCCGAATCTCAATTTAATTAAAAGCGCGGGTTGCAGGCACGGCGTAATATTTTGGAGCCCTTGGGAGAAAAAAATCGCTCCGCGGCCGTGGATGCGAAGTTTGGTTCCGCTTCACCAAAAAGGGAACGGCTTTTCGCTCCTCGCCCCCAATTATCAAGAGAAATGGAGTCAAATGGCAAGGCGGAATTTGAAAAAATTTCAGGCGTTTGGAGTTGAAATAAAATTGGCCAGTGAAGAAAGTTTCGCGGGGGGTATAAAATACTCCACGCTCAGGCCATCGCTTAGAAATGCCTTTCCTGAAATGATAAAAAGAATGAATAAAAATTCAATTGAATTTTTTACAGCGCAAATCCCGGCGATGAACGCGGGACAAAAAGACGGAAAAATTCTTGGCGGTTTGGCGGTGGTAAATTATGGACCTGCTCCGGCGCACCTTCGGGGCAGTTCGTATACGAACCTACAAAATTCATACGAATCCTACGAAAACCTGGGATTTTCGAAACTCGGACGCATTTCGGCGCATTTTGTGGCCTATTTAACAAAAGATGGGCAAAAATATCAGGCGGGAGTCGGTTTAATAGACTGGTGGTATAAATACGCCTTGGAAAAGAATATTAAGTATTTGAATTTTGGGCATATTCGCCAGCGCGGCGAACCGCATTCTTGGCAAGGATACAGCGATTTTAAGAGAAAATTCATAGACAAAGAAATAAGGTTGGCGAATGGTTTTTGGAGGTTATTCTAGAAATTAACAATAAGCATTGACTAAATTTTATTTTCTTGATAAAATAATTATGCCTGTTTTTAAGACGAAGAATGAAAATTTTTTCAAGAAATGGACTCCGGAAATGGCTTATATTTTGGGATTCTTTGCCGCAGATGGGGCGATGACCATAAATCCGAGAGGTTCGCACTATGTAGATTTTTATATAACAGATAAGGATTTATTAGAAACAATGCGGGGGGTTTTCCAATCTAACCATAAAATTTCAGTAATAAAGAGAAACGATCGTTGGAATACGATTTATCGACTACAGATCGGCAGCAAAATATGGTTTAACGATTTATTAAAATTGGGATTTGTGCCTAATAAAGCGAAACGGATTAAGCTGCCCAAAATTCCTAAGGAATATGCAGGTGATTTTGTTCGTGGATATTTTGACGGAGATGGATGTGCTTCAATTGTTGAAAGTCACAAATACGATAGACCAAATTCTTGTTTTGGATTACAAGTTAGATTTACTAGCGGAAGCCAAGAATTTTTACAAGATTTAAAATTGTTGTTGGGCGGATTTGATATTGCGGGAGGCGGAGTATTTTCCAATCAAGGCGCGTTTCGTTTAGCGTATTCTACTCGTAGCGCGATTAGATTATACAATTTAATGTACGCCAATTGTAAAGATTTGTTACTTGAAAGAAAAAAGAAGATATTTAAAAAATTTTTAAAACGTTTTCATTGCGGGCGCGTGGTGTAGCCTGGTTTAACATGCGTCCCTGTCACGGACGAGATCGCCGGTTCGAATCCGGTCGCGCCCGCAATGGAAATGTTTATCGCGATATAAAAAGTCATCTTGACTTAAGGTCGGGGGCACCCGCCCTGCTCTCATTAATGAATTCGTCTCCGTCGCAGAGGCGATTTTGTTTTTGACTAATTTATGACGTGTTGGTAAGATATGATAAAGAAGAAAGAACTTTAAAATTTTAACACTAAAAGGAGGAGAAGATGGAGAATTTAGCTAAATTATTTCCTATTTTTCTAATCGTGGCCTTCGGTTGTTTCGTTTTAACCATTATTATTGCCCGCAGAATAAGCAAGCTGATAAAAACGATTTTAGATAAGAATTACGAAGGAGCAGAGGAAGATTTTTGGTTTCTTTTTATTGAGATGGTAACTTACGCGGCAACAGGCATCTTTTTTTTCATTCTGGGCATAATTGGGTGGTGGTTTAAATAATTTTTGATATAAATATTTTTTGCGGACTTTTAAAAAAAGTCCGTTTTTGTTTTTTCCACAAGGTTGACTAAAATATTTAAAAGAGCTAAGGTAAAAGTAGAATTAGAACCTTAACAACATTTACCCCCACACCAAAAATTTTGGTGAGGGGGCTTGCCGTTGTGGCGGAAAGGAAGATTAAAAATGAGAAAAAGAAGCTTGTTTAAGACGGTCGGCATTACTTTTTTGGTTTTTTTGTGCCTTGGCTTATTCTATTTTGCCGTTTATTCATCGTTGGGTGGCCACAGAAGGAATGCCGCCCCGAATAGTCCGCGAAACAAAGCAGTGATTGAGGAAATTTCCAACGAGATCTCAAACGAAATTTCTTCAAAGACGCCGGGTGACAATTCATTTATAAGCGAGATTGTTTCATCGGCCGTTATTTTTGGCGAAGTTATTACGCACATTAAATTGTTTTATATTGACGACATAAAAAATGTTAAGGAACGTCTTGTTTATCCGGCAATAAAGGTAATGGTATCAAATCTTGACCCGTATTCTCATTTTTTTACTCCGGCGGAAGTTAAAAAAAGGCAGGAAGCGTCGGACAAAAAGGAATTTCGCGGCATTGGCATTAGTTATGTTTATGATATAGACGCAATTTTCAAGCTCTTTGAAGAAAAAAACGGGGCAATTACTTTAGACGACATGAATTCAATTCCGATTTCAGTAGTAAAGGTTTATTGGGATTCTCCGGCTGAAAAAGAAGGGGTTGAGATTGGTGACGTTATGGCAAAGATTAACGGTGTTTTTGTTGAAGAAATCGCTGTTGCGGAAATTGAGGCGACTGACAGCCCGCTCGAAAGATTTCAAAAACGGACAGAAGCCGTAAGAAAAATTATTGCCGACGAGAAAAATGATTTTGTTGAGCTCACAGTTAAAAGAGGCGACGAAACGAAAGAGTTTTGTTTGACCAAAGATATCGTTAAAAACTTTAATGTTTATTGGGATTTGATTGGACCGCGGGAAAAGCTTTTGGGTTATTTAAGGATTGAATCTTTTGAGCCTCAAGATACCGGAATTGTGGTTGGCGAAGCAGTGGCGGATTTTAAGGATGCTAAGGCGGTGGGAGTGATTTTGGACATGCGGGGTAATTTAGGCGGTCTTAGTTCAAACGGCCGGAGCGTTCTTGGAAATTTCTTAGAGCCTGACACGCTTATTATAACGAAAAAAGATATGTCCAGTGAAGAGCGAGTCTTAACCGGTATGAATGCCAAAAATTGGAACATACCGATGGTTGTTCTTGTTGACAATGACACTGCTTCGGCTTCGGAAGTTGTGACAGGCGTTTTGCGCGATTATAAAAGAGCGATTATTTTGGGAGAGAAAACTTATGGCAAGGGCGTGGGGCAAAAATTTTTTGGTTTAAGCGACGGTTCGGAGATTTGGCTTACCAATTTTAGATATTATCTGCCCTCGGGCGAATGTATCCACGGCAAAGGAATTAAACCCCAGATTGAAATGGACGCAAAAAATGACGAGGCGATGCTGCAAAAGGCGGAGGAAATTCTGTCTCATTGGAGGCATTATAAGAAGGCGTATTTGAAGTAGCCCGCTGATTTTGTCCGCTGATTACACTGATATTTTTTAAATTTATTTAGCCTCGACTTTTAAAGTCGGGGCTTGTTTTTTTGCGCGAGATAAGTTAATATTTAAATAGCGTAGCTTATTCCCCAGCCCCTTGGGGTGGGGTTTCCTTGAAAGGGAAAGGTGTCGGAAAACCGCTAAGGTTTTCCGACATAATAAGATAAGCGGAAACCCCGTCCGCTTGCGGCGGGGTAATTCATTCATGTATAATGACCATGCTTGGTTCACGCGGTCGAGGGGTCAACGTGGTGTCCTAAATTTTAATCATATAAATAGATTGGAGAAGTCTATGAAAACATTTGAGTATCCTAAAAAAATGGCGGTAGCATCTGAAGACGCGAAAAAAAGAGCAGCTAAAAGAAAAGAAATAAAAAAACGTATCGCTGATGAAGACGTGATAATAAGAGTAGCTCGAAGAAAAGAAATGGAACGATGTATGGCTGAACGTAACGCTGTTAAATCGATTGGAGAAGTCTATGAAGCATTTGATGACCCTAAAAAAATGGCGGCAGCATTTGAAGTCGTGGAAGCAAGAGCAGCTAAAAGAAAAGAAATAAAAAAACGTATCGCTGAACTATCCAAAACCCCGGTAAAAAAAATGACAGAGAAGGAGCTCGGGGAGCTCTTTGACCTTCACGCAACATTGTCAAAGATGGATGAAGAACGGGATGGGGCAGGAAGAATACTGCTGGAAGGATAAAAAAGGAAGAGAAGGAAAAAATAATAAAATTTAAAATTTTTAATGAAATTTAACCCTTAATATAATAAGAGGATGGTTGGTGTTAACTAATTTTTTATGAAAGAATTTGAATTTAAATTATCCTTGGATGAAATACCAGATAATTTAAGTAAAAAATGGGAGGAAAGAGAGGGAGTGCCAGAAAATTTTGTCAGTGTCTATCACTATACAAAGCGACATGCTTTGCGGGGCATTGCCGAAAAAGGATTATCACATTACGAACGTGTAATTTCCGAAAAAAAATTAAGCAATTTTCAGAAATTAAAGATAGACATGGATAGAGAGTTCGATAAAATTGCCAAAAAGATGGGTTCTCGCCATAAACGCTCTGGCGCTGTTTATGCTCTACCAAGCTTGGACAAGAAAGTTAAGGAATCGGAAATACTATTAGAAATCAAAGTTGACCCCCGAAAAGCAATTGTAGGTGACGCAAGATTGGTTACCGCGGCAGGCATCAGCTGGTTAGAGACCAAAGAGGGTAAAGAATGGTTTAAAGACAATCCGAATTTTATCAAAGAAAATGAAAAAGAAGTGTTTATAGAATTACAAAAGGAATTTCAAAATGATTATAAATCATATATTCATCAATATTGGCAAGGTGTGATTTTGTTAGAAAATTGGAACAAACTTTCTGCATCCGAGAAAGTCAATCTTTTTAAGTGGCCAGAGGTCGTGATTGAGAGCGAGATTTATTCTGAAAGTGAAGGAACAATACAGCCAAAATTTATTAGAGTTAAAAAAACGAAAGTAGATTAGATTTAAAAATAATGATAAATTTTTGTGTCCGGTCATTCGAAGTGGTCAAAAATTAAACATCAAAAAGCGGTAAGCGACGTTAAAAAGGGTTCGCTTTTTACGAAATTGGGCCGCACTGTAACGATTGCCGCTAAAGATGGCGGCGATCCGAATTTTAATTTTAAATTGCGTTTAGCTTTAGAACAAGCCAAAATTGGCGGCGTGCCAAAGGATACAATTGAAAGAGCGATTAAAAAGGGCACCGGCGAAGATAAAGAGGGCGCGGCGCTGGAAGAGATTTTGTATGAGGGTTTTGGGCCGGGGGGCGTGGCAATTTTGATTTCCACCGTAACGGACAACAAGAATCGCACTGTCTCGAATGTTAAACATATTCTAAGCCAACACGGCGGTTCTTTGGGCGGAGCTGGGAGCGTGGCGTGGATGTTTGAAAGAAAGGGTATAATAAGGTTTGAAAAAACGGCGATTTCAAAGCCGATGGACGAATTTGAGCTGGAATTAATTGAGGCGGGCGCGCAAGATATTAAAGAAGAAGACGGTGATGTGGAGGTTTACGTTTTGCCGAATAATTTAGAGAAGGTTAAGAAATCTTTGGAAGAAAAAGGGATCGTGGCCTCAAGCGCGGAAATTGAGTTTGTCGCCAAAGACCAAATGCAAATTACCGACCCGCACATTAAGGCAAATTTGGAAAGGATGTTTGAGGAGTTGGATGAGAATGAGGACGTGTCGGATTTTTATATAAACGCGACTTTACGCGACTGACAACGCAACTTTACGCCAACCCCCGCATTCTCCCCCTGTTTCGCCCGCGGCGAAATAGGGGGAGTAAGAGGGGGTGATTGGCGTCTAATAGCGTTGTGATGGCGTTTTTGTGGCTTCTATTAAAATATGCATGATTTATTATTCGCTCAAGACATTTTTAATCAGGCGGTGGAAACGGCAAAACAAAACGGCGATAAAAAAATAAAGAGCATTACAATTGAAATGGGGGAAATTAACCATCACCACGCTCAGCGTGGTAAAAATCGCGCTCAGCGCGATCACGGCAAATTATTGGAATCATCGCACTTAAAATTTCATCTGAAAAATTTTTTTCAAACAACGAAACATAGCGGATTAAAGATTAAGTTTATTACAACAACGACAGATAAAATTGTTTTGAAAGAAATTGATGTATTTTAATTTTTGTTATCAAAAATACGCTCCGACACAAATCGGGGCGTTTTTTGTTTAGATTTAAGATTTCCGCCAAAGGCGGATCCGCCTTTGGCGGAAAAGATTTCAGTTTAGCGGTGCGGTAACTTGCCACCGTCCCTGGCGGGGTCTCGCCAAAGGCGATGATATGCCGCCAAATGGCGGGGGACAAGCCCCCGCACTACATTTTTTATTATCATCGTAAAGTTACCGCGCAGTTGTAAGCGATGGCCAAAGCATCAGCCGCGTCGTCTTGTTTGGGAGCTTCCTTTAGATTCAATAAAATTTTTAACATTTTTTGCACCTGTTTTTTGTCGGCTTTGCCGTAATTTGTTGTGTTTTGTTTTACTTGAAGCGGGGTAAATTCGTAAATCGGGAGTTTATTTTCGGCGAGAGTTAAAAGAATTACGCCTCGCGCCTGGCCCACAGCAATGGCGGTTTTAACATTTTTGCAAAAAAATAATTGTTCAATTCCGGCGTACTCGGGCTTGTATTTTTTAATTAATCTTTCTAAATCCTCGTGAATTAATTTTAATCTTTCAGCGTTTGGCATTTTCGGCGAAGTTTTTATACAACCAAAAGAAACGGCGATTATTTTACTGCCGTCTTTTTTTAAAATTCCATAACCGGTGGTGGCTAGACCGGGGTCGATGCCGAGAATGAACATATGGTATAGAAGCCATTTAACGCCATCACAACGCTATTTTACGCCAAATTTATAGCGTTTTAGTGGCGTAGTTATGGCGTATAATAGCGGCTTAGTGCGTGGCGCACGCTATACACGGATCGTAAGCGCGGATTAAGGTTTTGAGTTTCTGTTCTCGTTCCTTTGCCGACATTTTTTTGGTTTTGGGGAGATATTCTTTTAAATCGTCTTCAAGATTGTTTAAAAATTGAGCCGTGGGGGTAATAATTTGGCATTTTTTAATAATTCCGTTTTTGTCCAATTCGTAATAGTGGTATAAGGTGCCGCGAGGCGCTTCAACCGCGCCGAGACCTTTACCCGCCTTAATTTTAAAGCTGACCGCCGCGGGGGCGGCAGGTTTTTTGATTAAAATTTTTAAATCTTTTTCAATTTGGAGCAATAATTCCAGACATTCAACCGCTTGCGCCGCGACGTTGTAAAATGAGTTATAAATTGGCGGTTTATCAGCGAATTGTTTCCAGGCTTTTTTTGATTTTTCGTTTAGAAATTTAAAATTATTATTGATTCGCGCGATGGCGCCGATCATATAAACCTTTCCTTCCCCCTTTGCCAAGGCTACGGGGGACAGGTCAAATTTGGCGCGCTTGACCATTTCTTTTGGAAATTCTTCCTCTTTGAAATGCTTGAAAAAATCGGCAAGTGGAATCACGGTTTTTTTTACTGGATTCCCCGATTTAATCGGGGAATGACAATTGGACGCGGGGGAAGTTAAACAGATGTCTCCGTCGTAAATAGAGTATTCTTTATTTTTTGCCAAGCCCTCCTTCGCCAAGGCTTCCGCCGACGCCAAGGCTTTGGCGGGCAGGTCGGAGGACAAGCAGGCAAAATTGGTTTTTCTTTGAAAATGCGGATATTTTAATTTGGCAAAAAATTTTATTAAAGATTCAGCGTCGGCAATGGCTTTATCTATTTCGTTTAAAGATTTTTGGAGTTTTTGTTTGTCAGGAAGTTTTTTGAAGCCACCCACTTCAGGCGTTAAATTGTGGACGGCGCGGGCGCTAATTATTTTGACTATATTTAGGGCGTAATCGCGCAGACGCACAGCAATCGCGGTTTCTTTGGGAAATTTTTTGATGAATTTTAAATCATTTGAGAAATTTTCCGCCAAAGGCGGATCCGCCTTTGGCGGAAAAAAGTCAGGTCCTGATAAAAAGAATAAGTGCAAGGCGTGGCTGTGAATAATTTGGGCGTTTTCAAGAATTTTTCGCAAAATTATAGTTTGTTCGGAAACTTTAACGCCGAACGCTTTTTCTATGGCCTTGATGGAAGTGAGCATGTGAACAATGGGGCAAATGCCGCAAATGCGGGAAGTTAAAATCGGCGCTTCATAATATGGACGGCCGACGAGCATTCCCTCAATAAGCCGCGCGCCTTCCAAGGTTATAATTTTGGCGCGAGCGATGTCGCCATTAAATAACGCTCCTTCAAAAGAAAAGTGCCCCTCTGTTTTGGCGATATGGTTGATACTTATGCGCATACTTTCGCGTTTTTTCGCGTCAAGTTTCGCGTGGTTTAGCGACAAGGCGTTTCAACGCGAAACTACGCTAAACATTACGCTAAACTACGCTAAAATATTATCCAAGCTCTTTTTTTATGCCGAAGAACTCCTTCGCCCACTCAATCTTTTTGGCCGGATAGTTTTTGGTTAGATGATTTAATAAATTGGCGACTGCCTCCTCAGAGCCTTTGGAATTTTTAATTCTGCCACGGCATCCCCAGCAAGGTTGGGATCCGGAAAGGCAAACGGCGCCGCAACCCCCGCAAGTTATGGGACCGAGGCAAATTTGACCTTTCTGCAGAAGACAAGCAAATCCGCGGGTTTGGCATTCACGACAGACAGGATTAGTTTTTTCTTTTAATTTTTTACCGTTGATTAAATTATAAACGATTTCTAAAAATTCTTCTCCGCTAATCGGACAGGCGGGAATGGTAAAATCAACTTTAACGACCTCGTCAAGACGGGGGACGGCCGGATTTTCTACATATTGCCAATATTTATAAACTGCCTTGACGATTTTAGATTTATTCGTAATTCGTTTAGATTCGTAATTAGTAGGAGAACTGCCCCCGGCGGCATGTTCCCAGTTTTTAATTTGGTGAATGCCGCCCATTGCCGCGCAATTTCCCAAAGCAACAAGCAACCTTGAGTTTTTGCGGATTTTTTTTAAAGTTTTTTCGTTTTCTTTAGTAATTGGGCTGCCTTCGACAAAAGCCACATCGTATTCTTCTATCTTAGGATGTTTGTTTTCTTCTAAGAGCCGAAAATTTATAATATCAACCTTTTCCGCCAATTTCAAAAATTTTTCGCCCAAATCTAAAATGGCGAATTCACAGCCCTCGCAGCAGGTGAGAGAAAAGATGCCGATTTTTAGTTTTTTGTTTTTCATACCCAGTATATCAACCCAGTAGTAAAACCTCCGGTTCACTACCGGGCTTCGCTTTGATGATATTTAGAAAAGCGAAGCGAACGCAGTGAGCGGAGCCCCGTATACAATGCGAGGCATTGTTGTACGGGGTTGTATTACTGGGCATAAGTTTAATTTTAAGCGTAAAGATATTATTTATTCATCAGAATGACGCCGATTAACGCCATGGCGATGCCAATTCCTTGTATCCACGAAATAGTTTCTTTAAAAAATAATAAGCCGGCCAAAATGATAGTAATAGAATAAAATACGACTTGCAGATTTCCGACGATGCCCAAATTCCATTTGTGGGTAAAGATGTAAATGAGAAGGGCAATTTGAACAAAATAAAGCAACAAAATTACTATAAATAAAGGGTTTTTTATGGCGGATATAAAATTTCCCGAAAGGGCTGTTTTTTTTATTAACGCATCAGCAACCCCCACGGAGATACCGGCCACGATTATGATTAATAATTGAGAAAGATGGCTCGCGGTCACATTTTCACAGATTAATATTTAGTATCAAATAGAAAAAGAAAGTGTGAGGTAATACCAAAAAATGGTATTACCTCACACTGTTGTAAGAGTCAATATTGCGCTTTAGGTTGTCAATCAGATTTTCGGCTTGTCGTTTGTCTATTACTTCGCAAGCGAAATCCCAGTGATAAGAAATGACGTCTCCGATTTTAATTTTCGGCAGAATTTTAGGATCAAGTTCGATTTTTTGGACAATTTCGGAGCCGAATTTCGCTTTGTCGCCGGATAATTCCACCGGCCGTGTTTTGACAAAAAGGCTTTTCCCGCTAATTTTTTCCACTTTACCGCAGTTTATGACGCATTTCGGAGCAAGTTTTTCTATTGGCGCAATATTTTTTAAGGAGCCCACAAAAAGGACATGAAAACTGTGATGAGCGTGAATATCCGCGGGAAAATTAAAGGCGGGCAGTTTTAATTCATTTCGTAGCATTTCAATCAATTTTTTTTGCGGAACATTTTCAAGCAGTTCATTCCCAATCCAGTACGCTTCGACGACCCTTTCGTCAAAAGGATTTTTGACATCGTTACATTCGGCAATTAATTTTAGATAAGCGCAAACAGATTTGAATTGCTTGTAGAGTTCTTTGATTTTTCCGCAGTCATCGTATTTGCCGAGCAAGAAATCCATTAAAATCCGTTGAGATTTCTTTTCTTTCGGTCCGCACAAACCAAGCTTGTGGGGCTTTATTGAATAAATTATAGTTTTTCTTAGTCCTTTCATTGCGGTTCCTCCGTTAATTTAAAGAACTTTTTTAAATTTAATAGGCAATAACCGCCACAAAGATACGCCAGTCCCAAGAGAGTAAGTGCAACCCCCGTTAGTTCCTTAAGGTCAATTGTTTGGCCGTTAAAAAAAGAGAGGATTGTCGTAATTCCTGCCCCTGAAAGCAGAATGACTGTCGCTGTTGATACGGCCATATATTTTAGGCCGTGGTACCAAGTTATTACATATCCGAAAAGGAAAACCGACGTAACTATTGTCCATCCAATTTGTTGAAAATTTAAGTCGGCAACTAGCGGTAGTTGTGAAGTGAAAGCAAGAAATCCTAAGATAAAGAGCGAGCCAAAAAACATTCTTGATGCCGCAACTATGCACGCCGGCAGATTTTTAAGTAAATATTTTGATAGCGTATTTTCAACAGCCCAAAATATTGCGGCAGAGAGTATGAGAATATCCCCCATATTAAAATTATGCGCTGTTAGTTTTGTGAGAAGGATATTTGCTAAAAATAGAAACGAACCGGCAATCAGCAAATTTTTAGATATTTTTTCTTTTAAAAATACAACGGCCAAAATCATCACAAAAACAAACATTGTTTTATGTATTAATGAGCCCCAAGGAGCAGTAGTAAGTTGAAGTCCTTTAAAGAAAAATAGAAATGGAATTGCACCACCAATTAAACCAACAAGCGCAAGCAGAAGCCACTGTTTATAATGAATTTTTTTTAAAATTTTCCAGTCTTTTATAAACAAAAGAATCCCGATTAAAAGTAAGGCAACAATACTATTTTTAAGCCAAGTAAAAATGTAGGGGTTTATTCCTTGAGCGCTAAATTTATTAATAAAGACTGAGAATCCAGAAATAATGGCGGTGCTTGAAACTAACAAATAACCTTTTCGAGACATAAGTTTTATAAATTTATATTTTTTAAAATTTCTTTTGCTTCGGACGGTGCTAATTTATTTACAACCATGTTATTTTGAACAATGACCCAGTCATTTATTTTGAGGTTTTTTACCAAAGCGGTTCCGATTTCTTTTTTTATTTTACCCCAAGAAACTAAAGCGCTGTCTTTGCCGATTTTTTTGATTTGACCGGGAATTGCTAAACACATATTCCTAAAATTTCTAATTTCTAATTTCTAATTTCTAAAATTTCAGCATTAGACATTTGGCATTTTATTAGGAATTAGGAATTGGGAATTAGGAATTAAATGCATCATTTTTTCATTTTAACCTCACAAAATATCTATAACGCACCTTTAATATTCTTAATCTCCTCATACGTAAACACGGGGCCGTCTTTGCAAACGTATTTTTCTCCAATGGCGCAATGCTGGCAAACGCCAATTCCGCAATGCATTCGTCGCTCAAGAGAAAGATAAATTTCATTTTCAGGAACTCGCAGTTTTTCGTTGATTTTTTGCAGACAGAATTTGTACATTACCGGCGGACCGCACATTATAATAGTCGGTTTTTCAAGAATTGGAGCGATTTTAAAAAGTTCGGTAATTAGGCCTTTGGAACAGGGCGATTTCGCGTCCGGATTTTCAAGAATCAAATGGACGCTGGCGATCTTTTTCCAAGAATCAAACTCGTCTTTAAAAAGCAGGGAATTCCAATCTCGCGCACCGTAAAAAATTTGTATTTTAGGATAAGGGATTGCGCTGATGGGCTCGCCGCGCTCGCCCCGCGGATTACGCGGATAACCCCCTCCCTTGCCCTCCCCCTTAAAAAGGGGGAGGGGTGGGGTGTCTCCCTGCGGGAGATCTCCCGAAGGGAGAGGGGATGTTAAAAAATGTTGTAATAAACCTCTTATTACAATAATTCCGGTTCCACCCCCGATCATTAGCAAGTTTTTATTCCGGAATTTTTCCAGCGGGAAGCCGTTGCCGAAAGGCCCGCGAATAAATATGGAATCGCCGATTTTTAGAGCAACCATTTTCGCGGTGTTAACTCCGACATTTCTGACGCAGATTTGAAATGTTTGTTTTTTCGCTGTTGCCTTTGGCAAAACACCGTGTCCCTGCGGGACATTACGCTGTTGCCCTAGCGGGCAAAACGCGGTTGGAGGTGAACAAACATCAAAAGCCGATTCTCCAAAACCGGGAATGCCGGCCAAAATAAATTGTCCGGGGTTGAAATTTAAAATAGAGCCATCTCTTCCGCCAGAGGCGGATCCGCCTTGGGTGGATAATTTTAAAGTGAAAAGATAGATGTCGGAGGTTTCTTGTTTTTTGGCGATTATTTTTGTTTCTTTTATAAGATAATTATTCTCCATAGAAATTTATTTCAAATCTTTCTCGAGATTTTCGAGATTTTTCTTAATATCAATTCCCACCGGACATACTTTTGCGCATCTTCCGCATCCAACGCAGCCGCGCAATTTGTAATCATTTGGGATGCGGACAAATTTGTGGGTGTACCAAAAAGCGATTCGGTCGCGGATATTGTCAACTAAAAAATTATTTTGGGCAACGCGGTGGAATTCCTGATAAAAACAATTGCCCCAGCATCTGGCGCGGGTAACCCCCTCTTCGGCCAAAGGCTGATCCGCCTCTGGTGGAAACTCCCCCTGTTTCGCCCCCGTCGAAATAGGGGGAGAATGTGGGGGTTGAAATTCGTCAGTGATATCAAAACAGAAGCAGGTTGGGCAAGCAATAGAACATTTGCCGCAGGCAAGGCAGATTTTTCCCAGTTCATTCCAAACTTCGCTATCAAGAGTGTTCTCTACTATCTTTCCCCACTCCAAATAATTTTTCCAAGCAATAGAAGCAGATTCACGCGGATAATTACGCGGATCAACGCGGAGACCCCCTCCCTTACCCTCCCCCTTAGGAAGGGGGAGGGATGGGGTGGGGGATGTTTTAATCTTGAGATTATTGAGTATTTTTTCGCCCTGTTTTGAGCCGACAAAATATTTTTTGCTCGTCTCGTCAAAGAAAATGTCAAAGATATGAGTTCTGTTGAAGTCTGACTTCAACAGACTTAAATGCGATAGGCGTTCCTCGGAAAATGTTTTGTCAAAAAGAATTTTTTCTTCTTTCGGCACGCTAAGCGTGCCTTTTACCACGCTAAGCGTGGTGGGCGTATCTTTTGGGGCGAACCCCGTTAGAAATTTAGTTTCTAACGGGGCAAGCCCGATAATCAAAATGTTTTTCCTGCGGGATTGGTAATAAGGGTCATCGGCAAAAACGGTGTCGTATAATTGCAGGGCTTCGAGATCGAAGATGCGTATGCCGAAGAGAGCAATTTTAACGCCCTCCAACCCCCTCTTTCCGCCAGAGGCGGATCCGCCTCTGGCGGAAAAATAAGAGGGGGAAGCGGGGGCGTTATTAAATTCAAACAGAGTGTGTTCGGACGGGAAAATGGCTTGTTTCCAGCTTTCAATCGGAACTTCGGACGAAAAATCAACAGATTTAAGAGCATCCACGGGTACAATCCGCAAATCATTTTCGGAGCGCGTGTGAGCCCAAATTTGGTAATTATTTTGCTTTAACCAATTAAAGATTTTTTTCATGGCGGTTTTTGGCGTTATTTCACTAATATCATTTTACTAGAAAATTCCAATTTTTACAAGCGATATTTTTAGCAATTTTAAAATGCCCCCGGTAGGAATCGAACCTACATCACTGGTTCCGAAGACCAGCACTCTATCCATTGAGCTACGGGGGCGTGTTATTAAAATAAGTATAATTGAAGCCTTGACTTTTTTCAAGTCTTTGTGTTAAGATGGGGTGTTGCCGTAAGGTGCGGTAACGCAACCGCGCCAATGCCCTTTCCGGGGACGGAGAAGGCGGCGCAAGGAGGAAAAGCATGGCAGTGTATTTTTGCGAGTCAAAACCCAAAATCGGGGATGCGGTAATCATAGTCATTGATTCCGCGAATTGGCCCACAGGAATTTGGGGGGGAAAATTGACGTGTGTTGGAGATGGCGAAGCAATTGCAAGCCCACACGTTTCTCTTTTCCCTGGAGCGAAATGGACGCATTGTAAGGCGATAATTATTGACCCGGCCGCTTCGGGTGAGTGGCCGAACGCTGAACCGAGGTGGAATTATGATGTTTACACGGCAGAGACCGCACCCCACTACTTTCGTTTCCGAATTGAAAGGGCCAACGAGGAAATCCGAGGCTTGAAGCGGCGCATAGAGATTGAGCGCGAAGTTTTTCACGGCTTGCTCAAATCAATCGTCAACGCCGAATGTCTCGCCAAATTAGAGAAATTTGTTAACGAATTTATCGCTCGGTTGGGGCGGTAAACCAGTTCATTTACAATTTAAAAAATAAAAAAGGAAGGAATGTTTAGAAGCCTTGCAAGAGCTGCGGAAAAATAAATAAGGAGGTAAGATGGCGAAAAAGAGACGGGAAAAGTATCCGGTAGTTTGTCAGAAATGGAGAGAAACAAAAAGGGGTCGGGGAACAATGCCCGACGGTTTTTCTCTTCATTTCACTGACGAAGATAGGAGGCGGTTCGTCGAGGATTATTGGGCAGAAATGCCCAAGAAATTGCCTAATGCATATTCCAGACCCGGCGGAACACCGCACGTATGCGAGGTGGATGAGAAAACTTATGAAGAAATTCGGAAAAGCAAAAACGGCATTCGTCGTTATAATCCGAAAATTGTAAATTACACGTGTCGAGAGGCATCGACGAGCGGGTCTCCTTAAGGAAGCGTTAAGCAGGACACTTAAGAGAATCTGTCCCCCACGGAAATTCCGCGGGGGCTTTTTTTGTTAATTCTCGAAATTTTCGACCCCGCCTTGTCCTCATCTGTCATTGCGAGGCCGAAGGCCGTGGCCCCGCCGTTGGCGGGGCTTCACTTCGTTCGCAATGACAAAACTTTAGGCTGTGTTACTGGGGTGTTTCTAAATTTTCGATTTGAAATTAAAATTTGGAAATTAAAATTTGGAATTGACGCCGTTTGTTTGGCGGAGTAAAATTGAATTAGAATAAAGATTTTAAATTAGAAAGGTCTTTAACAATGAAATGGCTTAAAACGATTATTGTTTTGATTTCAATTTTTGTCTATTCAAGCCGGGCGGAGGAAGATGCGGCATCATCAGACAATTCGTCTAAATTTGTGGTTTTAATCAGTATTGATGGGTTGCGTCCCGATGCGCTTTCGGCGAAAAATTCGCCGAATATTTGGAAATTGATTGAGGGCGGGAGTTTCTACGCCAACGCCAAAACCATTCCAATTTCTGTGACATATCCGGCGCACGCCTCAATGCTAACCGGCCTGCGCGCCACAAAGCACAAAATTTACAGCAATCCCACAGACCGAAAGTGGCCGTACATTAAGCCTTTCGGATTCAAGTTTGTTAAATGCAAAACGATTTTTCATTATACAAAAAAAATGGGCGCGAAGAATATTTTTATCGCTAACCATTGGTATTTTTGGGGCTTTCTGCCGGCCAATCCTTATTTAGATAAATTTTTGGTTGAAAACCGGTCGTGGGATTCAAGGTGGACGACGGAAAAGACCATTAAGGCCTTGCGGAAATTTCAAGGAGATGGAGATAATAAGATATTCACTTTTGCCTATTACGGAGCATTGGATGAAGTGGGGCATAAGTACGGCTGGATGTCGGAAGATTATTTGGAAACATTAAGGACAATTGATGAAGAGGTGGAAAAAACAATTTCTTTTATAGAGGAAAAGAAATACGATGATAGGACATATTTTATTGTAACCGCGGATCACGGCGGCAAGGGCAAATCGCATTTTTTGGGCAGGAAGGAAGATAAAACAATTCCCATTATTATCAAAGGGCCGAATATCAGAAGCGGTTTTAAGCCCAATGATAAAGCGAGAATTGTGGACATAACGCCGACAATTCTTTATCTTTTTGGCGCGGACGAGGCGGTATTTAAAAATTTTGACGGCAAGGTTTTGGAGGACATTTTCAAATTATAGAAGCGGATTAACGCGGATAGTCCCTAGGCAAAAGCCGGGATGGCGGCCCAAAAGGGCTTAGCCACAACGCAGATTAACGCAGAATTTAAAAGGGACTTTTGAAAGCCCCTTTTGTTTTTGCCCACTGATTTTTTTACACTGACCCCGATAGCAGACGCCTCGCGACGCTACGGGGCAGGTAACACTGATTTTTTGGTGGAATGGAATCCGGTTTCAATTTTGTCTTGACATTCTTGGATGATCGTGATAAGGTAAAGTGACAGAGAAAATTAGTCCTTTAACAAACAAAGACCCCCAGTCATTCGATGGGGAAAGGAGGAAAAGATGGCGGAAGAGAAACTTGATTCCGAAAACGAAAACAGCGAACAGACACCCAATCCAGGAAGCGACGAAGCAAGGAAGCTGGGGTGCACTTGCCCCGTGATAGACAATTATTACGGAAAAGGTTTTTCATACGGAGACGAACAGCATTTTTATGTAAACACGGGCTGTCCATTACACGGCGGCAAAGAATAAGGAAAAACAAAAAAGGAAAGGAGGAAAAGAGATGGCGGCGACAGAAACAGATAAACTGACATTTGGAGAACTTAAGGTTGGCGACAAGTTTATTGCCTTTCCCCTGCCGGGAGATGACAGTGGACACGGCGGTTTTAAGGGCACACACCATATTTTCATGAAAATCTGTGAGGTGGACGACCTTAGATTCAACGCCGTCAGATTGTCCGACGGCTGGTGTGCGCATGCAACTGAAAAAATGTACGTCATCAAGGTGGCGTAATAAATTTTAAGCGTTAAAGGAGGAGAGAGATGGAAAATTTAATCAGAATCAGCAGAAAATTTTGTGAAGAGATCGTTGAGAGAGAGTTGAACAGGGCTCGCATTGATGTGGTTCACTGGGAAAAGAGCAAAGGAGAGGTGTCTTGCTCAATCACGGGCAAATTGGGAAATTTCACCTTTGAGCGCGCTTGCTCAGAGTGGATTGTTAAAGGCAGGGTGCCGCTTGCGGTGGCGCAGGAATTATACGCCGATCCGGTGGGAAAAACCGATGTTCGCGTGAGGGGGCAATACGATTCCCCACCAAAAGCGTGGGTGGAATGGATCGCTAAGGATGGACGCGAGGTGTTTCCGGAAAAGGAAGAGAAGAAATTCAAGGGATTTATAAAAAAGGGTATATTGAGATTGTCAGAATCTGAAAAGAATAAATATATATTTTCTGACGACCCAAAGTCGGTTGGAGCGGAAGCATTTATCACAGTGTATCATATCGACACTGAGGTTGGTCTTCGTCTTTTCGCCGATACTCTCAAAAAGCACGGATTGGTTTAGCGGCAGCATTTTTATTTTAAAAGGGACTTTTGAAAGTCCCTTTTTGTTTTTTTAATAAGTTTAATAAGTCTAATAAGTCCGATAAGTCCAATAAGACTAATAAGTCCAATGAGACCGATAGGACTAATAAGTTTTTTGGCCGAAATTTAGCCCGCGGCTTGTTTTAGGGAAACGGTGTAGGCGTCGGCGGTTTCTTCGGTGATTTTCTTTTCTTTAATCAGCCGTTTTAAATCTTGTTCCAAACTCACCATTCCGAGTTTGGCGCCGGTTTGGATCACGGTATTAATTTGCTGAACTTTGTTTTCGCGGATTAAATTTGCCACCGCCGGAGTGTTTAAAAGAATTTCGCGCGCCGCAGTTCTGCCACCGCCGATTTTGGGCAATAATTGCTGGGAAAGAATTCCGCGCAAAGTCATGGCGAGTTGCAGCTTTATCTGAATTTGCTGGTGCGGAGGGAAAACATCAATAATTCTGTCAATTGTCTGCGCCGCTGACCAGGTATGAAGCGTGGCAAAAACCAGGTGGCCGGTTTCAGCCAAGGTTAAAGTTGTGGCAATGGTTTCAAGGTCTCGCATTTCACCAACCATAATCACGTCGGGGTCTTGGCGCAACATATGTTTTAAGCCCTCGGCAAAAGAAAGCGAATCGGTGCCGACTTGGCGCTGGCGAATAATGCTTTTTATCGGCTTAAACAAAAATTCAATAGGGTCTTCTAATGTAATAATGTTGTTAGATTCTTCTTTGTTGATTGAATCAATCATCGACGCCATGGTGGTTGATTTGCCGCTGCCGGTGGGGCCGGTGACGAGGATTAATCCGTGAGGCATATGGACTAAATCATACGCCACTTGCGGCATTTCCAATTCTTCCATGGTTGGGATTTTTGAGGGGATAAAGCGGGCAGCCAGAGACATGGCGTCTTTTTCAAAAAAGATATTGATTCTAAACCTTTCGCCGGAAGTAATCTGGTAGGCGAAATCAAGCTCTTTTTCTTTCATAAATCTTTCCTCTTGTTCGCGGGAAAGAAGCTCAAAAATCATGTCTTGAGTCGCTTTTGGCGTTAAGACCGTGGCTTTGGTGATTTCTTTAAGCTCGCCGTGAAGCCGCACCACCGGTTTTAGTCCGGAGACAAGGTGCAGGTCGGAGGCGTTGCTTTTGACGGTGAATTTGAATAATTCATTTATGGTCATAGAATTATTTTCGCGTTTTTTCGCGTTAAGTTTCGCGTGGTTTGGCGATGAAACGCTTTGTCGCGAAACAATGCTAAACATTACGCTAAACTACGCTAAATTATATTTTATTGCCATCCTTTGAATTCCAAACCGCGAGCGGCGGCTTGGACTTGAGCTTCTTGTTTTGAAGTTCCTTCGCCGTCGGCCACAAATTCATCATTTAAGTATACGCCAACTCTGAAATGTTTGGCGTGGTCGGGGCCGGATTCTTCCAAAACTTTGTAATTAGGAGTGACTTGGGCGTATTCCTGCGCCGCTTCCTGAAAACGGCTTTTCGGGTCAAGGTATAATTTTTTTTCAATAATATCTTTAAGCCGCCACAATAAAACTTTTTCAATAAATTTTTCCGCCGCCTCAAAGTCGCGGTCTAAATAGATGGCGCCGACAATCGCCTCAAAGGCGTTAGCTAAAATGTAAAGCCGCGCTTTACTGCCCTTGTCTTTAGCCTCGCCCTTGGAAAGAAGAAGAAAATCCTCAATATCCAATTCCTCGGTCACTCCAGAAAGCATAATGGCGTTAACAAGAGCGGCGCGCCAGTTGGTTAATTCGCCTTCGGGGTCGGGAAAAGTATTATAAAGATATTTGGTAACAGCCAATTCTAGCACGGCATCGCCCAAGAATTCTAATCTTTCGTTGTGCGGCAAGTGGAATTTGGGGTTTTCATTTAAATAAGAACGGTGAGTGAGGGCGTTCACCAGCAAATCTTGATTGTTGAAAGTCACGCCCAATTTTTTCTCCAAAAGAGAAAAATCCTTCATACATATTGTAGAAGCAGATAAACGCGGATAGTTACGCGGATCTCTAAGCGCCCTGCGGGCGCCGAGATGGCGGCCGCCTTTGGCGGCTTAGCCATTTGCGCGGAAACCCCCTCCCTTACCCTCCCCCTTTCGAAAAGGGGGAGGGATGGGGTGGGGGATTTTTTCTGCGTAATTATCTGTATTCTTCCGTTTTCAAGGTTATTATTTATTTTTCTTCCTCTTTTTTATTTGTTTCTTTTTCATCAATTTCTTTTAAAAGTCCCTGCTCGGATCTTTCCCGGTAAATTGCGCCCAAAACGCCGTTGATGAATTTTCCCGAAGCGTCGGAACCAAAAGTTTTGGCGAGTTCTATGGCCTCGTTGATGGCTACTTTTGAAGGGATATTTTCAGCAAAAACAAGTTCGTAAATTCCAAGGCGCAAAACATTCCGGTCAACGGTTGTAATTTGCTCAATAGGCCATTCAGGAGCGTATTTACAAATCATTTTATCAATTTCCGCCGAATTTTTGGTGACGCCCTCTACCAATTCTTTAACGAAATTGTAACTTTCTTCGTTTGGCGGAGAAAATTCTTTTACTGTTCGTTCAATAACCGTTTCTATATTTTCGGAGTGCTTAGTATCAAAATCCCACTCAAAAAGAATTTGCATGGCGATGGACCTTGATAGATGGCGATTGGCCATAAAACTCTACGAAATTGCGAAAGCAACCCGAAAGTACGAAATTTTTTCCCCCTCCCTTACCCTCCCCCTCTCCTCCCGAGGCGGATCCGCCTTGGGCGGAGGAGAGGGGGAGGGATGGGGTGGGGGTTTTCGCCACCGCCTATGGCGGGGTCCCGCCGTTGGCGGGATATTTTCGTAAATTTTCGTAATTTCGTAGGGGGCTATTTTTTGTTTTTAGATTTCTCAACTTTTATCTTTAAGATTTGTCTGCCTCTGTAAGTGCCGCATTTTTTGCAGGCACAGTGAGGCAAAATCATTTCTTTGCATTTTGGGCAAGCGGTTAATTTGATTCCGCTTAAAGCAAAATGAGCCGAACGGCGGCGTTTATCGGAAGATGTGCGGCGATGTCCGGGAAGTCCCATATATTTAAAATTTCTAATTTCCAATTACCAATTCCCAATAAAATGTCCAATGCCTAAATTCCAAAAATTTTGACATTTGGCATTTAAATTTTAAAATTTTGTTGGAAATTGGATATTGGGTATTGGAAATTGAGGCGTTTTTTAGCTATTTCTAACATTTATATAATACCTCATTTATCTTTTTTTGACAAGTGGCGGGGAAGTGGTAAAATATTATCAGAACATTAACAATTAAAACCCGCTGATTGTTTCTCACTGATTACGCTGATGTTAAAATCAGTGTAATCAGTGTCTAAAAAATCAGTGGGCAAAAATCAGCAGAGAGGAGAGAAAGATGCTTACAACCGCGTTGTTTGGAATTTTGATGCTTGTTGTGATTGTGATAATTCACGAGTGCGGACATGCATTGGTGGCGCGGATTTGCGGTGTGGGAGTGGCGGAATTCGGCGTCGGTTTTAGCAAGCCAAGAATCAAACTTTTTACAATTGGAAATTGCCCGGTTTATTTGTGTTTGTGGCTTTTGGGCGGTTATGTGCGGCTCAAGGCCAGGGATGATAAAAAATCGCATGGCGCGGGCGGAACATTTATTGAAGACGCGACTCTTTCGCGGAAAATATTTATTTTTGCCGGAGGTGTCTTGGCAAATTTGGTTTCCGCGGTTTTTTTGCGGATGATTATTTTTATCGTCGCGCCTCACGGTGTAACCTTTGATTTTATTTATCCTATGGAGTTAGGAGAAGCGCCTGTTTGGTATTTAATTCCGGCATACGCTGTTTATGAAGTTGTTGTTACTTTCGCCCTGTGGTCATTCGCGATGATTATCGGAATTTTTATCGCAATCCCTGTGATTATTGCCAGCATTTTTTCTGCAACGCCGGCTCCGGGCGGAGGCATGATCGCCACAATCGGTTTGGGTTCGGCAATTCATAATAGCGCGTGGAGTTACCTCGCGGTTGTTTATTACATGTCTGTTGTTGTGGCGGCACTCAATTTGATTCCGCTTTTGCCGTTTGATGGCGGACAAATTGTTCTGGCAATTGTACAGAAAATTTTGCTCAGAGTGTTTGGAGAGGGAAGGGCGTATCGCATTTTTACCGCGGTGTACAGATATTCCGGATTGATTTTTATCGGCGTTTTGCTTGTGGCGGTGGTGATGAGCGACATTAGCGACATTATCCGTTTCTTTGGAGGAAAATGAAATTAGAATCCCCTCGGTTTTTTTCGAGGGGATTTTTTATATTCTAGGACTTACGCGTTTGGTTCTCTCCCTTTGTAAAGGGAGAGTTTCCGCCAGAGGCGGATCCGCCTTGGGCGGAAGAGAGGGATTTTGGGCGTATTTAAGCATTTCAAATCCCCCTTAATCCCCCTTTACGAAAGGGGGAAAAAAATGAAGTGCGTAAGTCGTGATTAAATTAAATTTGATATTTTGATATAATGACATTGTTATGTCTGATGAACAAAATATACAATCAACCGACACCGCAGTTGGTTCAGGCGAGGAAAATGTTGTTTCGCCTCAAGAACTCTCCGCGCCGCAAGAACCCGCAAGCAAAGTTGTTCCGCCGCAAGCCGAACCTCCGTTAGCGGAATCAGCCCCGGAACCGCCGACGGTTCAATCAGAGCCAATGGTTCAGCCGATTCAACCGGAATTGCCAGCGCAAGAACCGTCGCCAGCGCAAGCAGAAATTTTTTCAGTTGAACAACCTCTGCCGCCGCCAGCGCCAACCGAACCGATTCCGCCCGAATCTTCGCCAGTCCAATCCCAACCTGAATCCTCGCCCGCGCCAACAGAACCGATTCCAACCCAACCCGGACCGATTCAAGCGCCTCCAAGCGCTCAAGCGGAAGCGAAAATTCAGATTCCGAACCAAGTTCGGAATGACACCGGAGAACCGCCGAAAGAAAATATCATTTCCTCGCTCCTCCGCAAAGCGAAAGAAAAAATTTTTGCCCGAAAACAAAAGAAGCTTGAAAAAATCGCGGAACTCGCCAAGTTAAAAGGAAAGATTACCAACGACGATGTCCAGAAACTTCTGCGGATTTCCGACGCCACCGCCAGCCGTTACCTCGCGTAACTTGTAAAAGAAGGCAAACTTAGACGTTTGGGGCATCCCAGCCGTTCAATTTATCAACTTCCGTAAAAACTCCGTAAAAACAGCGGCTCACCCGAGCCGCTCAAGCGGCTCAATTCCACCATTTGAGCCGCTGGTTTGTTCGGCTTCAGGAGCCGAACACGGGAGCCCGCGGGGCTCCCGGAGCCCCAGAGTCAAAACGCGGGTTTTCCGAAGCCGAACAAACAAAAAACCGACATTAAATGCCGGTTTTTTGAACTTTATAACTTTATAACTATCAATCACCAACGACCAACTACCAACTACACAAGCTACACAAGCGTCACGCTCGCCACTTTATCCTTCTCCTCTTTAAACCTCATTATTCTTACGCCTTGCGTGGCGCGGCCCAAAGTCGGCACCCTTTTTAAAGGCAGGCGAATAACCTGGCCGTATGATGAAATAACAATCAAATCTTGTTCGTCCAAATTATTAATGGTAAAGGCGGTAATGGCCGGCCCGGTTTTGTCCGTGATTTTGGCGGTTTTAATGCCCGAACCGCCGCGGCGCTGGACTTTGTAAGATTTTATATTGGTCCGTTTGCCATAGCCGTTTTTCATCACCACCAAAAGTTCCAGAATATTCTTTTTAACGAGATTTTGAGGAAGAATATCCATACCGATAATTTCATCATTTTTTGATAATCTCATTGCTCTCACGCCGGCGGCGCCGCGTCCCATCGCCCTCACGTCTTTTTCGTTAGAGCGGATTGACTGCCCGCTTGCGGAAACAAGAATAATGTCATCGTTGCCCAAAGATGGTTTTATCCAGCGCAAATCATCATCGGTTTTTAATTTGATGGCAATGAGGCCGGAACGGCGGACATTTTTAAATTCTTCAATATCCACTTTTTTAATTACGCCTTTCTTGGTGACCGCAACCAAAAATTTTGAATCCTCCAATTCTTTATATGACAATATTGAGGAAACTGTTTCGTTCGGCGAGAGCTGGAGGAAGTTGACAATTGATTGGCCTTTGGCGGTGCGGGCAGCGGAAGGAATGTCATAAGCCTTGAGCTGGAAAACTCTGCCGCGGTTGGTAAAGAAAAGCAAATCAGCGTGGGTTTCGGTTGATAAAAGCTGGCTGACAATATCTTCCTCTTTGGTGGTAAGGCCCATTACTCCTTTGCCGCCGCGTTCCTGCGTTTTAAAAGTGGTTGGAGGAACGCGTTTAATATACCCCTGCGAAGTTAAAATGATAATTGTCGGTTCGTTGGGCACGAGGTCTTCGGTTGAGAATTCTTTTACTCCGTGAGTGACAATTTGAGTTCGGCGTTCGTCGGCAAATTTTGTTTTAATGTACGCGAGCTCATCCTTAATTGTTTTTAAAATTAATTTCGGCGACGCGAGCAATGTTTCCAAATCTTTGATTATCTGCTTTTTTTCTTTCAATTCCTGCTCAATTCTAATTCTTTCGAGATTTGCCAACTGCTGAAGTTTCATTTCCAAAATGGCGATAGTTTGCGGTTCGGTGAAGCGGAATTTTTTCATTAAATTAATTTTTGCCTCATCGCGGTCGGCGGATTTTTTAATGATGGCGATAACGCGGTCAATGTTGGCGATGGCGATTTTCAAGCCGTCAAGAATATGCGCCCGTTCTTTGTTTTTGGCCAAGTCAAATTCGGCGCGGCGCCGAACAACCACTTTGCGGTGCTCTAAATAATTTTCAAGCAATGATTTTAGGTTTAGGACGCGCGGCAAAAGGCCGTCAACCAAGGCGATTAAATTAAAATGATAAGTCGTTTGAAGCTCGGTAATGTGAAACAATTTGTTTAAAACTTTTTTAGGGAAAGCGTCGCGTTTTAACTCAAAAACAATTCTGATGCCATCTTTATTTGATTCGTCGCGGATATCGCGGATTCCCTCAAGCCTTTTATCCGAAACCATCTCGGCAATTTTTTCAAGAAGCGTTGATTTGTTTACTTGGTAGGGGATTTCGCCGACGATGATTTTATAAGTATTTTTATCTTCAATAATTTCCGTTTTGGCCCGCACCACAAGTCCGCCTTTGCCGGTGGCATAAGCGGTTAAGATATCTTGAGTGTTATAAATGATGCCTCCGGTGGGAAAATCGGGCCCTTTTATAAATTGCATTAAATCTTGCGCCGTGGCGTCGGGGTGGTCAATTAAGTGAAAAACGCCGTCAATAAGTTCGCCGAGGTTGTGCGGAGGAATATTGGTGGCCATACCCACGGCAATGCCCATTGTTCCGTTTAAAAGGAGATTCGGCAAAAGCGAAGGCAAAACCTTGGGTTCTTGGTGCTGCCCGTCGTAGTTGGGCATAAAATCAACCGTGTTTCTTTCAATGTCTTTTAACATTTCTTCGGCAATGGCGGACAATCTCGCTTCCGTGTATCTCATGGCGGCTTGATTATCGCCATCAATTGAACCCCAGTTGCCTTGGCCGTCGACAAGCGGATAACGCAAAGAAAAATTCTGCGCCATTCTCGCCATAGCGTCGTAAACCGCCATATCTCCATGAGGATGATAACGTCCCAAAGTGCTGCCGACCACCGTGGCTGATTTGCGGAATCTGGCTGTGTGTTTTAGCCCCTCTTCCCACATCGCGTAAAGAATTCTGCGCTGAACCGGCTTTAAACCGTCGCGCACATCCGGGAGGGCGCGGGAAATTATAACTGACATGGCGTAATCAAGATACGATTCTTTCATTTCGTCGGTGATGGAACGCGGTTCAATGCGTTGCACAATTTCCGGTACGACTAAATTATTTTTTGGTTGTTCCTCTTTTTTCATAAATTATAGAAGCTATTAAACGCCATAACTACGCTATTATACGCCAGGAACCCCCTCCCTACTCCCTAGGCTTTCAGTGGCTAGGCCTTCCGCCGCCATCCCGGCCTGCATCCTAGGGACCGGGATCCCGGTCGTTGAAAACGACCTAGGGACCTCCCCCTTTTGGAAAGGGGGAGGGATGGGGTGGGGGATGGCGTTAATTGGCGTTGCCTGCCCCGTATCAAGCCATAAAATAATACTATAAAGTTTATTTTATGAAAACCGCAGGCGATTTCCGAGAGATTCTGAACCAAGTTCAGAATGACACTTCGTCGGGCTTTGATACTGGGGTGATAGCGTCAAATGGCGGTCTATTGTTTTGTTGTGGTTGTTGAAACGGTGTTTTGAATTATTGTTTCTTTTAGTTTTTCGATAATTTGTTTATTAGTTTGGTCGTTTAACTTATTTTTTAAATTATTAATTAAGTCCGCGCCGTCTTGGCCAATTTGATTTAGTTCATTTTTAACATCGCTCCCGATTTTTATTCCGTAATTGTGAGAAGCTGTCAATTTTTTAAAAGAGATAAAATACCAGCCAAAGAAAATAATTGTTAAAACGGGGATAAAAATCAGCCAGAATTTGAGAGTGTACTTCTTCATACTACGAATTTAAACCTATGAAACTACGAAATGGCTACAAATTCTACGAAATCCTCCCCCTCCCTACCCTCCCCCTCCTCGAAGGAGGGGGAGGAGAGGTAGGGGTGGCAATTTTTGTAGTTTTCGTAGAAATTTTGTTGTTTCGTAGGTTATTCTCTTGTCAGCACCACAACTTTCGTTTCTTCTGCCGGCAAATCCTTTTTGGTAAATTTAAATTTTTTCATTTCTTCAAATTTGCTTTTTCCGATTTCTTTAAGAAATTTATCAAGCGGATTCAGATTTATTTTTAGCCCCGGCATTTTGTAATGCATGGGAATAATAATCCGCGGGTCAATTTGAGAAACAATTTCAATCAAACTCTTTGGGGATATGTCGTTTTTTCCGCCCGAGGCGGATCCACCCTCGGCGGATATATCGGGATCGGAGGAAACGGGAAGCAAAAGAACGTCGCAGCTTTCCATAGCTTGGATTTCGTCGTTTGTAAAAGCTCTCGCCAAACTGCCAAGATGAGTGATTTTTATGTCGTCAATTGCAAATTGAAAAACGTTATTTTCGTGAATTACCTTGTCATTTTTATCTTTTGTAAAAAATGTCGCGCCGTTTACAAAGACATTTTTAACTTCGTATTCGCCGGAGTTGCTGATAATTTTAAATTTTCCTTTCTCCGAGGTCGGTTTTACAAGTTCAATGGCGTTGTGCAATTCGGAGTCCGATGAAACAGTAACGCCGTCGGCAGTAAAATTTCTGGGCAAGTTCAAGCCAGCCGATTTGTCAAACGGATCGGTAATAAAAACGGCCTCTTCGTGGTTTTTTACCTCAATTTTAAAACACGATAGGCCGAAATAAGAGATGGTTATATTTAGCATATTACATTAATATATTATTACTTTATATAATAATATATTACCACATTTATCTGGCGTTGGCAAGACACCCTCACGGGTGTTGTTCCAAAAACTTTTTCAGGTCTAAAGACCTGAGTTACAGCGCTTGCAGTGTAACTCAACTTTTTCAGGTCTAAAGACCTGAGTTACAGCGCTTGCAGTGTAACTCAACTTTTTCAGGTCTAAAGACCTGAGTTACAATTATGTAACTCAAACCTTTAGGTTCGCTTAAAGTTTTCAGGTCTAAAGACCTGAGTTACAGCGCTTGCAGTGTAACTCAAACCTTTAGGTTTGATTTAGGTTTGATTAAAGTAAAAATTTAGAATAGCATCCGCCCGCCTTCTCTTGCGTTCGGCGTGCCCCTACACCAAAATTTTTGGTGAGGGGGCGTGGCAAGTGATGATGCGCGCTGTTCGATTTCGGGAATCCGACGGATTCCCGAAATCGAACAGATTTAAACCCGCAACTCGACCTGCGGGTTGACTTCCTGTGGATAAAATGCTAATATTTAAAGTCGGGTTCTTTAACAATGAATCTCCTTGTGGCAAGACCACAAAATATCAATCGTTTATCGGATTCATCACCCGTAGCCTTTTACCACTTTCCCCTTCGCCCCGACTTGTCGGGGCTTCGGGGCATCACCCCCCGATAAATCAGAGCCACGGGGTATTCGTCCGACGCCACAGTCCATGGCTATGGACGACGGCGTCTGGCGGAGGGTGAAAAAATTAATTTGTTTGTGGCACAACTCGTGATATAATAGGAGGACAAATATGCTGAAAGACATCAAATTGATAGCCAAATATCTAAAAGGAATCAATGGGCTGAAACTTGCTTTTATCCTGACGATTTTAAGTTCCATAATCGGCGCGGTTATCCCGCGAATCTACGGGCAATTGGTTGATTTTGCTGTAACTAAAAAACCTTTTGGTTTTATTGCTTTGTGGCTTGGAATTTGGCTTCTCCTTACCCTAATTTCCAGTTTAATCGGCCGTTATACCGAAAAGAAAACTGCCAGCATCGGCTCAATTGCCTGCAATAAGTTTCTTCAGGAGAAAACAGACCATTTGTTGCATTTACCTCTAAAATACCACAAAGACAATAAAATGGGCGAAATTGTTTCAAAAATCCAAAGAGCGAATGATTTTTTGGAAACGACAATTGAAAGCAATTTGTTTTGGTTCCTTCCTAATGTTCTAACAATGCTTTTAGCGCTGGCGATTCTTGCCTTTACTCAGTGGATCTTAGCGGTGTGCTTGGCGGCGATTATTTTTCTTTTTGTTCTGATAAGCCTTAAGAGCACGCCTAAAATTTTAAAAAAATCCGAGGTTTGTAACGAGGTGGCTGAGGAATGTTATGGCAACATAGCCGATTCCATAATCAATGTTTGTGTGGTAAAAAGCAATACCAACGAGGAATTAGAAGAAGATCGAACAGCCAAGGGGCTAAAAAACATATACGAAAAGTATATGGACGTGGTGTATCTGTTCCGGGGTATGGTTTTTGCCCAACATCTCATCGCCGGAATCGGATTTGTTATTGTTTTTGGGGTAGCCATTTTACTGCTTCAGCACGGCAGAATTACGCCGGGCAATCTGGTTATGTCTGTGGGGTATATCAGCATAATTTACATGCCCATGTTCAATCTCTCCCATTTTTACAGGCAGTGGAAACGAGGCATGACCGTAATCAATCGGGCGGAAGCAATTTTGAAAGTGTCGGCTGAATCGTATAACATTGGCGGAAAAGAATTAGAAAATGTAAAAGGCGGCATTGAATTTCAAGACGTTTCTTTTGGTTATAACAAAGAAGATAAGATTCTTGCGGGACTTGGCGTGAAAATCAAGGCCGGCGAAGTTGTGGCCATTGTCGGCGAAAGCGGAGTTGGCAAAACAACTATGGTTGATTTAATTTCGCGATTTTATTCTCCGCAAAAAGGCAAAATATTAATCGACGGAATTGATATAGAAAAAGTCGGCTTGAAATCTTTAAGAGAGCAGATTGCCATGGTGCCGCAGGAAATTACTCTTTTTAATGATACGGTGATTAGCAATATCAGATATGGCAGAATTGGCGCGACTGATAAAGAAGTGGTTGAGGCGGCAAAACAGGCCAATGCCCACGAATTCATTGAGAAATTTCCAAAGAAATACAACCAGCTGGTTGGCGAAAGGGGAATTAAACTTTCCACAGGACAGAAACAACGGGTGGCTATTGCCAGGGCTTTGCTCAGGAACCCGCGGATTCTTATTCTTGATGAAGCTACTTCAAGCCAAGATTCAATTTCCGAAAAATTGATTCACGAAGCATTGGACAAACTCATCAAAGGAAGAACAACGCTTATCATCGCCCATCGCCTTTCTACTATCAAAAACGCGGACAGAATCTTGGTCATTGACAACGGTAAAATTGTGGAGGAAGGAAAACACGACGAATTAATTTTAAAAGACGGACATTACAAAAAACTTTACTCGGCGCAACTAAACGCAATGTGTTAAGCGGGTTTTGAGATTTTTTAGCAAGAGCGGCCTCGCCGCTCTTTTTAGTTTTTTCGTGAATTTAAGAATTGAACGCAACATTTTATCCCCCGCTTAAGCTAAGAGGGGTTGGGGGAGTTATGGAATTGTAAAAATGTTGTTCGATTTCGGGAATCAGACGGAGGGATTTTCGTTGTTCGGCTTCGTCTCCCGTCGGGAGACGAAGCCGAACAGACCGCCGAAGCCGAACAACAGGGATGCGCCTAAACCCGCCCCGACCTAACGTCGGGGCGGGTTTATTGACAAAATTTCCCACCCCGTGTTAATCTGTTAACAGAAGATTTGCGCTTCGGGAATAGGCTCGGAGGCAAAGAAGGTCCTTAACAATTAAATAGCCCGCCTTCGTCCCGTTTGCGGGACTTCGGCGTGGCAAGGAGAAAAAGAATGCGAAGCGAAGCGAAGTCATGCCGACTTGTCCGCCGAAGCTCGAAGAGCGAAGGAGGAAGCTTTCTTGTCCGCCGCAGTTTTAACGAAGGCGGAAGCGAAGGCGGACGGAAACTCCCAATCGTTCTAATGTCAATCTTTATTCTTTCACTCGCAGGATGCGCGGGACTCCAAAAGACAAAAGTTCTTTACCCAAAGCCGATGAATAAGGCGCAGGAATTGGCAAATTACGTGATGGTCCAAAATATTGATACCGAATATTCTGATTGCAAGTCAGAAAAGGGTTGCTATCACTTGGGCACAATTGATTATAAAGAGGCGGGCGAGACGGCGGTTATTAGCGGCGGATCAGCGAAAGTTACCGTTAGCGACAAGGAAAACCGATTGTCTATTAATAAGTATCTGATCTTGCTTACTGGCGTAAAAGAACAGGAGCAGGTTGTCATCAGTTTTAGTGATGAAAACATTGACGGGGTCGTTGATTATTATAATTATAAGAAATCGAAGGATGGCAAAACGACCGAAGAGATTCAGTATTCCGATAAAAGGGTTTATAAAAACGGGGAGTGGGCAGACGCGACAGCAGATGAAATAAAGCTGTTTCAGCAACTTTATAACGATTCTCTCTTGAGTGTTTTCTCGGATTTATACGCAACATACGGTGTTTATACTTCGCGGTATCCGAATTGGTGGTCAAAGGACCCGCATTGATTGTTGAAGTCTGACTTCAACAGGAGTTTCTCAAAGCGGCTTGATTTAAAAGCCGCTTTTTTGTTACTCGCCCCGCACCAAACTTATCCGTCTATCGTTTAACGGTTTCGCAGCCTGTTTCGTAATTCGTTCATCGTCAAATCCCCCTCCGTCTCCCCCTTTGACAAAGGGGGATTAAGGGGGATTTACGAACAACGGCGGACTTTAAACGATACGGGTAGCGACAAACGATAAACGACAAACGTAAAATCAAGTCGGGCTGTGTTACTGGGGTATTTTCCTTGACACGTTTTATAATATTTGATAAGATAATTGTAAGTTAAAAACATAATAATTTATTTACTCCGATTGTCCGATTTTGATTCGGGCGAGGGGGCTTGATTCGTCGAAAACGGCGAGTTGGGTTAGAAGATTTTTTTTGTTAATTCTTTTAAATTTTCGACCCGCCGATTCGGCGGGGATGAAGATTTCGCAAGAATTAATCACCCCGCGGGTGATCGCCCGAAGGGGGACAACCCCGTGCTAAGCCGATAACAAACGACTCAATTTAGCAAGACGAGAGCCGTAGGCGGATTCCGAGAGTTGGCGGGGGACAAGCCCCCGCGCTACGTCGGGCTTTAGCACTGGGGTTATCATCTATATTTATGACAACCGTAGCTAACGATATTTTTGAGAATTTATTAAAGAATTCGGAAAACAATATTCCGGCGGTGGACGAGGTGGTCCGCGCGTCCATTATTCAAATTTCAAAAAAAGAAGCGCGTTTTAATTTGCCCGGATTTCGCACCGGCATTATCCGCGGCAGAGAAATAATGCGCGACCCAAGATTTGTTTCAACTTTAAAAGTCGGCGATGAAGTTAATGTCCGCGTTTTAGATCTTGATAACGAAACCGGCGAGGCGGAACTCGGTTTTGCCGATTTTGGCGAAAACCGCGCTTGGGAAAAATTGAACGAACTTAGAGACAGCGGCGAAATTATTGAAGTTGCGGTATCCGACGCCAACAAAGGCGGCTTGATTATAACGCTGGAAAATATCGCCGGTTTTATGCCCGTATCGCAGCTTAGGCCGGAAAATTATCCCCGCGTGTCGGGCGGCGACAAAAATAAAATTTTGGAAAAATTAAAATCCCTTGTCGGCAAAAAAATGAAAGTTAAAATCCTTACCGCCGACCCCGAAGAAAATAAATTAATTTTTTCGGAAAAAGTGGTGTGGGAAGACGAATTCAAGGGCGAAGTCGCCAAATATAAAGCAGGAGATGTTATCGAGGGGCAAATTTCCGCTTTAACCGATTTTGGAGCTTTTATTAAGTTTGATAATATGGAGGGTTTGATTCACATTTCCGAAATCGTTTGGCAAAGATTGAATCATCCGGCCGATGTCCTTAAAGTCGGCGAAACGGTAAAGGCAAAAATTTTGGAAGTTGCCGGCTCAAAAATATTTTTGTCCATCAAACGGCTAACCGAGGATCCGTGGAAAAATATCGGCGACAAGTTCAAAGTTGGCGACGTGGTCAAAGGCAAGGTGGTAAAAGTCAGCCCGTTTGGATTTATCGTGGAGCTGACGCCGGAAATTTTCGGGCTGGCGCATATTTCCGAACTCTCGGATGAACAGGTAACCAATCCTTCAAAAATCGCGGCTCTCGGCGATACCCTTGAATTCAAAATTGTTTCCGTTGAACCCGATTATCACAAACTTAATTTATCGCTTAAAGCGTTGAAAGAGAAGACAGAAGAACAGAGAAACACAGAAACAGAGAAACGGGAGAACATAGAAACAGAAGAACAGAGAAACCCCGTAGGAGAGCAAGCACCCTACGGGGCAGGCACAGAAACAGAGAAACAGAGAAACATAGAAACAGAGAAACGGGAGAACATAGGAACAGAGAAATCCCTAAGCTCCGATGAAATCGGAGCCGGGACCCCGGTCCCTAGGCCGCAAGCCGGGATGGCGGTCCCTAGGCTGTCGGCCGGGATGGCGGCCGAAGGCCTAGCCACCGAAGGTCTAGCCACCGAAGGTCTAGGGGCAGAAGAACAGAGAAACAAAGAAACGGAAGAACAGCCTGTCGCGCCGCCTGTCTCGCCGGAATCCGACGAAGGCGAAAAAACAGAATAAAATTTTATCTTTCATTATTTTTCTAAACCCGCCCCGATGTAATGTCGGGGCGGGTTTATGGTAATTTCGTTTTGGCTATTGACAAATTTTAATTTTTTGTGGTAATGTGGAGTTGCCTAAAACCAAGGCGAAAAAGGGTATATTTGAACCTTAAAAATCAAATATCGGCTTAGTTTCCGAAATTCGTCGGAACAAAAGCCCCGCAACCGCGACAAGAGGAGGTCAAAAATGTGCGAATTTATTTCCTGGATTGTATCTGGCGGCAAACTGTTTTATCTTACCGACCAAGATATTTTTTCAGAGCACGGAAGGGAAGTTCTCGCCGGTTGCAAGGATAATGATTTTTTAGGCCACGGCGCTATTAGAGAATTTTGGAATCTCCAAGGCGGGGCAGAAAAAGAAGAAAGGGATTTTTGGAATTTTGAGAAACTTCCCAAAGAGCTCGCCCTGATGGTAAGGGATTTTGACAAACACTGGTCAAAAACCTTCAAAACTTATTTTCAAAACGATGACCTTCGCCACATCATCTACGACGCTCCCAATGAGTGGAAAGCCAAGGCGTTAGGCCAGCTCCTTAAACAGAAACCAGGCAACTCTGGCTTGACCGGCATCATCATCTACGCCCACGCCCCCGAGGAGTTGAAAGCCAAGGTGTGGAAACAGCTCCTCAAACAGAAACCAGGCAACTCTGACTTGTCCCGCATCATCAACTACGCCCCCGAGAAGTGGAAAGACAAGGCCAGAAAGATGCTTGAAGGTTCCCGATAAATTCTTGAATTACAATTAGTTCTTTCATTTTGCCTCGCAAGACCCAAACACAAGTTGAAAGGCTATTGAGGTTAAACCTCAATAATTTTTAAATTTTTTGTTATTTTTAATCCCCTTGCCACTAGCGGGGATTTTTTGTAAGATAAATATTGAGGAAATTAAGATTGTTGAAGGCGCGAAAAACACACAATCTTGACGCGGTGATAAATTTATAATATAATTAAGTTAGAATTTTAATCAAAAATATGGAATATCAAAAAGAACGTTTTCTGAAAGTTTATGCCAATATACCGCTTGGGCTAAGAAAGGAAATTGTTTTAGTGGTTGAAGATAAGCCGATTAGCTGGGATGTCGCCTTTATTGAAGTTAACAGCGACACGCCTCTAAGTAAAATTATTTTAGAAAAATTAGATAAATTGGGTCTTATCTAGAAAATATGCCAAGCAGTCAAGAAGAAATATCAAATCAAGAGGAAATTTCAATAGATAATGATGTTAGAGAACTTGTTATCGCTCGGTTGAAATTATTATCCCCCGATACCATAAAGTCGATAGGAGATAAGGGTGTTTTTAGTCGCGATGAACTTATTGAGTGCGTAGAAAAAGGCGATGAGACAGGTGAGATTGTTAAGAAGGTTGAAATGGAATGGTTGAGGGCGGTAAAAAACGGTATCGTTGATAAAATATATGAGTAGGATGTTGATTACGCGGCCAGAGCACGATCCGGGCACCAGGTATCTTTCGCGGTGGAGTGAAGAAGTTATTGATGCCGCCAAAAAGAAGGGCATAGATGTTACGGATCTTTGTCAGAAAAAGGCCGTAAGAAAGGAGTTGGAAGGACGTATTAAAAGAATTGATCCGTCTTTTATTTTATTTAACGGCCACGGCGGGGCAGATTGTGTCACTGGGCACGACAATGAAGTGCTGATAAAAGCCGAAGATAATCATTCTTTGTTGAAAAATCGTGTTACTTATGCGGTTTCATGTAATTCTGCGCAGAAATTGGGAGCGGTTTGCGCCGATAAAAACACGGCGTATATAGGATATGACGAAAGTTTCATATTTAATATAGACAGGACACATTTAAGAAGACCCTTGGAAGATCAAAGAGCCGCTCAATTTTTGGAGGCATCAAATCAGGTTTCTCTTTTGTTAATTAAGGGACATGCCGTCAAAGAAGCGTGTAATGGTTCAAAAAAAGTTTTTAAAGACGCAATAAAGAAATTACTACCAAGTATCAATAATGACCCATTTGCTAACGACGACATCGCTGATTTATTTTGGGACATGAACCACCTGGTTTGTATGGGAGACGGAACAAAACAGATTGTTTAAAATTTTAACCCCTCATAATTTTTTGCTATTTTTGATCCCCTTGCCACTTAGGGGGATTTTTTGTAAGATTAAACAAAGAACTACAAAAAATAGACCCAATATTATATAAGGAAGAATACGAAGCGAAGAAAAAAGAAATAGAAGAAACGGATAAATTGATTGATAAAAAAGTTTATGAGTTGTACGGCTTAACGGAGGAGGAAATTAAGATTGTGGAGGAGGGAGTGAAATAGGTTTATGATTTAAAAAAGAGTGGCAGTGTAAGCACACCACCACTCTTTAGCGATATTACATCAATTTATGGATTAGCCCCCATAAGTTGATGTTTTTTGATGACAGCTGTTGCAAAGAATCTTGCAATTACTAACGCCGTCATGACCTCCCGCTGCGACCGAATGTGTGTGGTGTGCTTCCCACTGTATTCCTCGCAAGCCCCACTCTAAATTTTTACCACAATCATCGCCTTCGCATTTTTCGCCAGCTTGGTTCCAAGCTTGGCGGATCGTATCTTCCGCAAATGCCATATTTTGAAATTAATTTTTATTTTAAACCCTCTTTTCATATCAAACTCGACTTTTCTATCCCCGAGAGGGGAGTTTGTTATTAGTAATTCCTTAACAGAACCACAGAAGGTTGTTTCTTGTTATATTTTGGCTGACTTTTATTCTTTTGTCAAGTTTTCTATCAGCTTGACAGATTTTCTATCAGGTGATATAATATAGGTGGGTGTGGATAACTTTGTATAATCTAAAATTTTTATTTTATGATTAATCAAAAGAAATTGGGTGAAAAAATTAAAGATTTGCGCGAAAACTTGGAAATTAGCCAAGACGATTTAGCTAAAAAGGTTGGTTTATCTCGTGCGGCAGTATCAGAAATTGAGCGCGGAAATAGAGGCGTTGAAGCATTGGAATTGGCGAAAATCGCCGATGTTTTTAAGGTGGACATGGATTATTTATTAAGAGAAGAAGGTCCCGTAGAGACCAAGAAATCTTTTGTCAACGAAGAAGTAAAGTTTAAATTTATTCCAAAGAAACTCAGGGATGTCATTTTGTATATTTTAAAAAAATGCGGCGGAAAACCAAATGTTGGCGAGACGGTGTTGTATAAATTGTTATATTTCATTGATTTTGATAATTTTGAGATTAATGGAACTCCTGTAACAGGTATGAATTATGTTCGACGACAATTCGGTCCCGTACCTTTGGCAAGCGAATATAATCCGGTGATTAAAAACATGATAGAAAATGACGAACTCAAAATTTTTTCTCAACAATACTTTAACATGCCGCAGAAAAGATATGTGGCTCTTAAAGATTACGAAATTGGTTCGCTGTCACCTGAAGAGACAGAAGTAATAGATAAAGTCATCGGTAATCTGTCTGACAAATCGGCGCGTCAAATAGAGGATTATGTTCACAGCGATGTCCCTTGCCAAAGCGCCGAAGATAAACAAATTATTTCTTATAATTTAGTTTTTGAGCGTTCTGTCCCTTACGCGCATAATGATTATGGAAAATTGTGGCATGATGCCGCTATCGCGGATACACTGAAAGAACTTGGCTCAATGTCGGACAAGGAACATGATTATTATAAAAACTTATAACTATGAAACAGGGAGAAATATGGGTTGTAAATTTTGGCGACAATAATGTTGGTCATGAATATAAAAAAGACAGACCCGCGTTGATTATTCAATCCAACGATCAGTTAAAAATTACCAATATCTTTACTATTATCCCCCTGACTTCCAACAGGAATAATAGACATTCTGACGATATAGCGGTCGGCAAAGATGATACGAATCGTCTTTATGCCGATTCTGTGCTGAAAGTGCATCACACACAGAGTTTCGATAAATTAAGATTTATCAAAAAAATCGGTATTATAGAAAATGACTTATTAGATCAGGTAAAAAATTATTTGAAAAGACACTTTGGGATAGAATAAACACGGTCAAACGACACAATGATAAAGAAAAATTAAAATAAATTTATGTTCTACTTCATCATCTTAATCCTCTTAATCCTCGTCATCGTAATTTTATTTTTAGTTTGGAAATTGTTTCTTGATGGGAAGAAAAATAAACCCCCTCTTACTCCCCCCATCCCCGATAAATCGGGGACAGAGGGAGAAGCGGTTAGGGGGACTATTTCGCAGGGCGAAGCAGGGGGAGAAACGAATGAGGGTATTTGCGCTGTGGCGACGGAAAAAAGCAAGGAGAAAATGGAAAACAAGCAAAAGATTTTGGAGTTTTTAGCAAAGAACGGCAAGGCGGCCAATTCGGAACTGCGGGAATTGCTGGGTGTTTCGGAAAGAACGATTGTTGATTATATGGACGAGTTGGAAAAGGATGGGCAAGCGCGCCAAGTGAATGAAACAGGCCGGGCGACTCATTATATTCTTAAATAAGCGAAAAAAGACATAAACCCGCAGATCGACCTGCGGGTTAAAATCCCCCTTAATCCCCCTTTATGAAAGGGGGAAAGAGGGGGATTTTTATTAATAAAAAAATGCCGCTCCTCACCCCTTGCGGGGACGCCCTGATGAACAGGACTATTTGAAGCGGTATCAATTCCACTTTTATTATAACATTTTATTAGAGGTGAGTCAAGGGGCTGTGGATAACTAAAATCCTACTTTAAGCGGGATTTTTTAAATTAAATGTTGTATAAATATTTTTTTTCTTGTATAATTATAAACATATGAAGCCTATTCTTAGAAACATCGTTCTATTTTTAATCATCCTTTTTGCCATAGGGGGGATTTTGAGCACAGTAAATTTGCAAACCGAAAAGCCGCAGGAAGTGGGCTTGGTTGAATTTGTTGGATTAATAAACAGCGGCCAAGTCAAAGCGATAGAAGCCGTGGACAGCAAATTGAATGTGGAAAAAGCCGATGGGAAAAAGATTGTAGTCTACAAAGAAACATCGGAAACTTTGGGCGACGTCTTAAAAAATTACGGCGCCAAAGAGGAAGAAGTTCAAAAAGTAAAAATTGTAATAAGCCAGCAAAGAGGAGTTGGCGCTTGGCTTTTGGAATTATTGCCGTTTTTGATTCCTTTCGCTTTCATCGCCTTTTTTATTTGGTTTATGATGCGCCAGGCGCAGGGCGCCAATATGAAAGCAATGTCTTTCGGCCAAAGCCGGGCCAGAGAAGTCGGCAAGGGAGAAAAAAAGGTGACTTTTAAAGACGTGGCCGGCGTAAAAGAAGCAAAAGAAGAACTTTTGGAAGTGGTTGAATTTTTAAGAAGTCCGAAAAAGTTTGTGGCTTTGGGAGCGAAAATTCCTAAAGGTGTTTTGCTGATGGGCGCGCCCGGCACGGGAAAGACGATGCTTGCGAGGGCGGTGGCTGGCGAGGCGAATGTGCCATTTTACCACATTTCCGGCTCCGAGTTTGTGGAAATGTTTGTTGGCGTTGGCGCGTCGCGCGTTAGAGACCTTTTTGAAAAAGCAAAGAAAAATACGCCATGCATTGTTTTTATTGACGAGATTGACGCTGTAGGCCGCCGGCGCGGCGCCGGACTTGGCGGCGGAAACGACGAGAGAGAACAAACGTTAAACCAAATTTTGGTGGAAATGGACGGATTTGACCCGAACGTCGGTTTAATTGTGATTGCCGCCACCAATCGTCCCGATGTCTTAGACCCGGCTCTTTTGCGGCCCGGCAGGTTTGACCGCCGCGTTGTTTTAGACGAACCCGACATTAACGACCGCGAGGCTATTTTGAAAATTCACGCGGCAAATAAGCCGTTGGTCCGCGATGTTAATTTGCGCCGCGTTGCCGAGCGCACGGCCGGTTTTACCGGCGCCGACTTGGCGAATTTAATGAACGAAGCGGCAATTTTAACAGCCCGCCGGAATAAAAAAACCATCGGCATTGACGAACTTTTTGAAAGCATTGAAAAGGTTTTGCTCGGCCCCGAACGCCGCAGTTTCATTCTTAATCAAAATGAGCGGAAAATAACCGCCTATCATGAAGCGGGCCATGCCCTCGTGGCGCACGAAACCAAAGGAGCCGACGGCATCCAAAAAATTTCCATTATCGCGCGCGGGCACGCCGCCGGATATACGTTAAAATTTCCAAATGAGGAAAGGAGGTTAAGGCCAAAATCGGAATTTCTGGCCGATATCGCCGTGTCTTTGGGGGGTTTCGCGGCGGAAAAGGAAATTTTTGGAGAAAACACCACCGGCGCTTCCAATGATTTGCTGGTTGCCACTAAAATGGCGCACGATTTAATAATGAAATACGGCATGAGCGAGGCGCTTGGTCCGCGGACTTTTGGTGAAAGAAATGAAATGATTTTTTTGGGCAAAGAAATCACCGAGGGAAAAGATTACAGTGAAAAAGTGGCGGAACAAATTGATAACGAGGTTTCAAAGATTATGAGCGACGCTTTAAAACAAGCGCAAAATGTTATCCGCCGCAACCATAATAAGTTGGATGAAATTGTGAAAATATTATTGGAGAAAGAGATAATAGAGAGAGAGGAATTTGAGTCATTATTTAAGTAGTCGCCATTTTACGCTATCACTACGCCAATTTACGCCATTTTTCTGGCGTCCCATGGCGTTGTAATGGCGTCTTGTGGCTTCTAAGGAGGTATGTATTATAGGCCACTTTTAAAAAAAGCGTTGGAGATAACCATACGCAATAAATTTTTGTGGATTTTTGGCGTTTTCGCCGCTTTTTTGGGCAACGGCGGGGTTTACGATATTCTGTGGCAGGGTTGGAAATATATTACTTCCTCTACATCTGTGGCGATTACGCGTTTTTCAACACTTTCGTTTGAAGAAAGCGGCTGGGCGGCGAGCTACAGTCAAATGCCTTGGGTTATAATTGGCGCGGCGATAATCATTTTTATTTTGGGAGCCGGATTTATTTTTTTGGTGGTTAGTTCGCAAGGCAGTTTGATTTTTGCAACGCAAAAATTGGCCGCCAACAGAAAAGTTGATTTTAAAACCGCCTGGAAGGAGGGGGTTGCGAAGTTTGTAAAATTATTTTCTTTTCATCTTTTTGGAAAAATTTTAATTTTCGTTTTGCTGTTTTTGGCCAGCGTGCCGGTGTTTTTAAAAGTTGGAGGCGAGGGGTCTTTGGGGTGGATTTTTTCTTTTATTTCATTTTTAGTTTTTGTCCCGCTCGCGCTAATGGTTTCTTTTTCAATTATTTATGGCGCCACAAGCATCATGATTAAAAACGTTGGTTTTAGGGAAGCGTTCCACAAAAGTTTGGATTTATTTAAAAAGTATTGGCTGGAGAGTTTGGAATTCGCTCTGCTCTTGTTGGCGCTTAATGTGTTTGTGGCTTTGGCTCTCGCGTTGCTGTTTATTTTTTTGTTTTTGCCTTTTTTGGCTTTGGGGACAGGATTTTTCTTTATTTTCGGGACAATGGGCCTTTGGATAAACATCACCATTTTTATTTTATTGTGCCTGATTATTTTCGCGCTTGTGGGCAGTGTTTTTGGGGCTTTTCAAGTAGTGGCGTGGACTCTGTTTTATCTTCAAATTACCAAAGGAGATTTTATTTCCAAAATCACCCGCATACTGGGGGCGGTTTTTAAGAGATAAATTTAAAAATTGGATTTCACGAATGGGCGAACGCCCCACGAATGACTCGAATAATTCGTGTAATTTGTGGGGCGAGTGAAACGAGCCCATTAGTGTTATCCTGCGTAATTATGTCCGACCTTCCGTCAATCAACGATTTGCTTAAAAAGAGCGGCGTTGCCCCGTCTGATGGGGGCGTTCTTTCCGTTGCCCCAAAAGAAGAGAAAGAAAAATTTTTCGAAAGAATGGAAGAAATTAAAATAGATGATTTGGAAAAACAGGCGAAGGCAAAAGCTAGCAGTTCGGGCTTGTCTTATATTAGTTTGGTTGGTTTTCCAATCAGCGCCGACGCTTTGGCGCTTGTTCCAAAAGTCCAAGCCGAAAAATTAAAAGCGCTCGCGTTTTTGTGGGCTGGCGATGAAGTGAGAATGGCGGCGGTGAACCCGGAACTCGCGGAAATAAAAGAATTGCTTTTTCAAATTGAAGAAAAGGCCCACGCTAAAGGCGCGATTTATTTAATTTCGGAACATAGTTTTGATTCCGCTTTTAAGCTTTATAAAATGATTCCCGAAAAACGCGAGATGGTAAAAGGCGTTAAAATCACCGAGGAAGAACTTTTAAAATACCAAGAGGGAATTAAAGATTTTAGAGATTTAAATGAAAAAATCCAAAAAGCGGACATAACCGACATTGTCAGCATGATGGTTGCTTCGGCTTTTAAGGCGGAGGCGTCTGATATTCACATTGAGGCGGAAGAAAAAGAAATTGCCATTCGTTTCCGGCTTGACGGCGTTTTAAATAACATCGCCACCCTGCCAAAAGATTTGTGGAAGCAAATTATTTCGCGCGTAAAACTTTTGTCAGGATTAAAAATTAACATTACCGACAAGCCGCAAGACGGCAGATTTACCATTTTTTTGACTAATGACAAAATTGACGTCCGTGTTTCCACCATTCCCACCGGTTTTGGCGAAAGTATCGTTATGCGTTTATTGCGCAGCGCCACCGTTGGCCTGGAATTTGAAGATTTGGGTTTGCGGGGCGACGCTTTTGAGGAGTTAAAACAGCAAATTGGCCGGCCCAACGGCATGATTATGACAACCGGCCCCACGGGCAGCGGCAAAACCACTACTCTTTACGCCATTTTAAAAAAACTTTCCACGCCAGAAGTAAAAATTATTACCTTGGAAGACCCGATTGAATATAAACTCGCGGGCATTAACCAAAGCCAAATCGACTCTTCGCGCGGTTATTCTTTTGCCGCGGGCTTGCGTTCAATTTTGCGCCAAGACCCGGACGTGATAATGGTCGGCGAAATTCGCGACTTAGAAACCGCGGAAACGGCGATTCAGGCCGCTTTAACCGGCCACTTGGTAATTTCTACCATCCACACCAACGACGCTTCCGGCGCGATTCCGAGATTTTTATCAATGGGCGTTAAACCTTTTTTGCTTTCGCCGGCGCTAAACGCGGTTATTGGCCAGCGCTTGGTCCGCAAAATTTGCAAGGAATGCAAAGAAGAGGTAAAACTCGATGATGAAATTTTAGGAAAAGTAAAAAAACTTTTAAATGATTTGCCGGAAAAGGTAAAAAAGACGGTAAATTTGGAAAATTTAAAATTTTATCAGGGCAAAGGATGCGAAAAATGCAACGGCATCGGCTACAAAGGCAGAATAGGCATTTACGAAATTTTAATAATGAACAAAGAAATTGAACAGGTTATTTTGGGAAACCAGGTTTCAGAATACACCATGCGCGAAATCGCCGCCAAAAACGGAATGGTGACCATGGTTCAAGACGGCCTTTTAAAAGCGATTGACGGCATCACGAGCGTGGAGGAAGTGTTTGAAGCGGCGGAGTAACCGCGACTTTACGCGACTGGCAACGCAACAACTTTACGCTAATATAAAAAATCCGAGTTTCTACGCTCGGATTTTATTAACTGACAGGATTTTAGGGATTATATTTTTCAAACTTCAAATCCAGGTTTCCAATAACCTCGCCCGAAAGCGGAATCATTTCAATAATCGCCAGTTTTCTTTTGGTAAAAACCCAATGAGACCGCCCTATTTTTTCCTTGGTTTTTTCATCGTAATTTGAACCCTCCACTAAATATAAATATTTTTGTTTTGTGCCGTAAAGATGGTGTTTGTCGGTGGCATACCACGTCAGTCCGCTTAAATCTTCTCCGCCTAAATTTTCAATCTCGCTTGACATATCCACAAACGATTCGCCTTCAAAACCGCCGAAATCAACGTTGGAACAATGGAATCCCAAAACCATTTGCAGATTGTTTTCTTTGCGTATTTGGTGGTTTTCTTCCAATTTTTCGACAAACTCGTCGGGATTCGGATTTTTTTCGTAAAGAGTTTCCAGATATTTTTCTCTGATTTTAAACGGCAGTTTGTTCAAGAGATAATCGCGGTATTTTTCGGAAGATTTTTCCGTTATTTCCTTTTCGGAAAATTTGCCGCACAGATTCTTAAAATTTTCAAAATTCGTTTCTTGGTTTAAATATTCTTTGTACAAATCAACAATCTCCGCCGGCGGTTTTTCCTTCAATTTTTTTCTGGGCAAAAACGCCATTTTTTCAATCAAAAAATTTTTGAAACTGTCCAAATTTTCAAGCGTTTCCTTTTTTTCTTTTTTAATTTGTGGCGGCTGTTCAATTTTCATATTAAGCAGGTCTAAATATTTTTTAGTGTGGAGCCAAGGGGAATCGAACCCCTCGATCCGAGCGCTAACCACGGACGCCGTACCATACGGTGGCCCCTTGGACTCCACAAGGTTTATTTTACCATAGGATTAAATAAAAAAAAAGCCCGAGAAAAATCTCGGACTTTCAGGGTCACGATTGCATCCGTGGTTAGCATTATCATTATCCCATATTTTTAAATTCTTGTCAAGTCCCTCGCATTGAGTCATCTAAAATCTAACTTTCCTTTCTTCGGTTGAGTCATATAAAATGTAACCATAATTTTTAATTAATTTAAGGTTACATTTATGACTAACATGAGCAAGAAAGAGCTTTTAGACGAAGTTAAGCCAAGATATTTAAAAGCTTCCAAAAAAGAGAAAAGTCAAATTCTTGATGAATTTTGTTTAAATACCGGCCATGTCCGCAAATACGCCATCAATATTCTGGTTTAATGGAACTTTTGGTGGGGCTGGTTTTTGGCCCGGCCGGTCAGTATTTCCACAATTATTCGGTATCTTCTTTTGGGGCTCAGCCCTCGGTGTACGTTGATTAAACTTTTTAAGTGATTAAAGTAACCGTCCAATGAATTAGTTGTGTTGGGGATTTTAAATTCGGGATATTTTTGAAAAGTATACAAATAGGGTAAATTGGTCGTCAAACTGCGGTAAGCGGATCTAATTCTTTTGTGAGTGTAAAACCATCGTCCGGTATTAAGGTCGGTGGTTTTTTGTTTTAAAAAATCTTGCCATTTTTGTAGCCAGTTATTTAACTCCTGGCTTAATGCCGCTTCGTTGCTATACGGCAGGGTCTTAGCCACCATTCGCAATTCTTGACCAGCGGGCAATTTAGGTCTGGTGGTCAAATATTTGTTAATGATTCGTTTTTGATGGAAATGACACATTTGGATTGGAATACCCTTGAAAACCTCTTTAATGCCCGCTCGGCCGTCCAAAACCACGGCTTTAATCTTTAATCCATTCCTTTCCAAACATTCTTTGCCTAACCAGTAAACTTCTGCTTTTTCTCCAACTGTTTCTTTCCACCAGACAATCTTTTTCAGGTTCGGCTCTCTAAAGACTGTTAATCCCGCCGAACGTGAGAAAAATGTCGTATCGGCTATTATGACCAGTTCTTTTTGGTTAATTTTAACAACCGGTTTAATCTTGTTCTCATCTAATTTTGTCTGTATCCATTTTTCGCTTAAATCATATTTTTTGGCCAAGTCAGACAAAGTCTGTCTCTGCCAAACATATTGTTTTAAAATTGTTTTTCTAAAATTACTCTTCCTTCTTTTTTGTTGAAATTTGTATCCACAGCCTACGCATTTGTAGGTTTGAATTCCTCTCCTTTTACCGTTCTTCTTAACCGAACATTTTAGACATTTGGGGCACTTTTTTATGGGTCATATGTAAAAAATGTTAGTTTTTTATCTATATTATGCCACAAAACTTACTTTTCAGCCCCACCAAAAGTTCTATTAACTCAATATTCTGCAGGCTCATTACGATTATCATCGGGTCAAAAGAGAAGGCCGTAAGAAGCGAAGGAAAATATACGAATCGGCGACATTATTAGTTGTGATTAAAATTTGGGAATTTCTTGAGTATCCGTGCGGAGCGAGATTACAGCCGGTCCTTGCTTCCACCGCCGAGGCGCTTGAACGATTCAATGAAATTAAAATCAATGAATCAATCAAGAAAAATCTGAAAAAAATCAGCGCAAGAACTCTGGATAGGCGGCTTAAACGTGAACGGCAGATGAGACGGCTGAACAGAAACCGCGGCGCAACCAGGCATGGCAGTTTGTTAAAATCCTCTATCCCTATCAGGATAACCGATTGGAACACCGGCGAGGCAGGCAATCTGGAAACCGACACGGTGGCTCACAATGGCGGCGACCCGAGCGGAGAATGCGTATATTCACTGGATTTGGTGGAAATATACAGCGGTTGGTCAGAACAGCAGGCAGTAATGGGCAAGGGCGAAAGAGGGGTGGTGGCTGCAATTGATGAGATGAAAGGAACAATGCCGTTTGCCATTAAAGGATTGGATAGCGATAGCGGCTCGGAATTCATTAACTGGCATTTGGTTAAATATTGCCAGAAGAATAACTGGTTCTTTACCAGAAGCCGGCCGGACAGAAAGAATGACAACGCTTATGTGGAGCAAAAGAACCGGACCCATATTAGAAACTGGCTGGGGTACGGACGGTATGATACAATGGAGCAAATGAATTCAATGAACGATCTGTACCGGAAAGAATTAAGATTGTTCAACAACTTCTTTCGACCGGTGATGAAGATTAAAACCAAAGAAAAGATTAACAATTCCGTCTGCAAAAAAAAATATGACACAGCCAAGACTCCTTTCCAGAGATTAGTGGATTGTCCGCAAATTTCAATCGAAAGAAAGAAAAAACTGCAAGCGATATATTTATCTTTGAATCCGGCTGATTTAAAAAGAAAAATTGACCAAAAAATCAAGAAAATTCGCCAAATGACAAAGTAAGAAATTAAATGTCTCAACCAAAGAGCTTATGGTTAGATTATTAGATGACTAAATGCGGTCCCTGTATAAGTCAAATACATATTGCACTTTTTGGGAAAATAATTAGTTGTTTGAATAAACTCCGCCGGCGGCACGTTTCCAAGAGAATGGTGGGGTCTTTCGGTATTGTGCCAAACCATCTGTTTCATG
>Ga0265296_1000484_pt1 | contig 60691 bp, 63 predicted proteins | sample MunlanPumphouse1_FD_189073 | JGI IMG/M metagenome (GOLD analysis project Ga0265296, IMG submission 189073) | Groundwater microbial communities from a municipal landfill in Southern Ontario, Canada - Pumphouse #1 | ecosystem: Environmental > Aquatic > Deep subsurface > Groundwater | place...
CCGACGGCGTTCGCGAGCCTCTGAACCGTCGCGCCACCATCGGCATCAACTTCCGCTAAACCCGGAAGGCCGATCGGCCAGACAACAACAGCCGCCGGCCCCCGAAAGAGGGCCGGCGGTTTTTGCTTTCAGCCGCCTTGAAACCACAGGCGGCCCGAGGTCGTATGTTCTGGACCGGGCGCGCCTGCGCTCGCCGGAGATCGGTCATGTCACGTCGCGCCATCGCCAGCCTGGTCCTTTTCGCCATCGCCGCGTGCTCGCCCGGCGACCCTGCCGAAAGCGCGCCCTCGGCCGCGGCGTCCACCCCCCAGGCCCGCGACAGCGGCCGGCGCGAAGTCGCCGTCTTCGCCGGCGGCTGCTTCTGGTCGACGGAAGCGAATTTCGAACACATGCCCGGCGTGGTCTCGGCCGTATCGGGCTTCGCCGGCGGCCGCAGCGCGGCCCCGACCTATGACCAGGTGGTGCGCGGAGGAACCGGCCACCTGGAGGCGGTGCAGGTCACCTTCGATCCGGCCCGGATCAGCTATCGCCAGCTGGTCGACCGTTTCTGGCTGACCATCGATCCCACGGATCCCGACGGCCAGTTCTGCGACCAGGGCCCGTCCTATGCGACCGCCGTCTTCGCCACCCCCGCCCAGAAGCCCGCCGCCGAGGCGTCTCGTCGGACAGCGGCGGCGCGGATCGGGACCGCCCGGTTCGTGACGCCGGTGCGAGACGCCGCCCGCTTCTGGCCCGCCGAGGCCTCGCATCAGGATTTCGCCCGGCTGAACCCGGTCCGTTACGCGGGCTACAGTCGGTTCTGCGGTCGTACGGCCCGACTGCGCGCGGTCTGGGGCGACGCCGCCGCCTAGACCAAAGCCGGAAGCGCAACCCCGTCCGGTTCACCGCGTTTACCGCCAAGGTTCCACGCTGAAGGGGATTTTCATGCGCATCCAGACCATCACGCTCGCCGCCGTCGCCGCCCTGACCCTCGCCGCCTGCAGCCAGGCCGAGCAGGACAACGCCCAGGCCGACGCCAACGAGGCCGCGGCCGAGACGGGCCAGGCCGCCGAGGAAGCCGGCTCGGCGCTGAAGGAAGAGGCGGCCCAGGTCGGCTCGGCCATCGCCGCCGGGGCCAGCGAAGCGGCCCAGGAAGTCGACGAGGCCACCGACAAGCTGGCGGAAAAGGCCGACGACCAGAAGGCCGAGACCGCGACGGACACCCGCGGCAACTGATCCTTCGCGCTCAGGCCGGCGGCGACGGCGTAGCGATCAAGGCGCTTCTGCCAGAAGCGCGTCGATCAGGGCGCGGGCTTCCGGGCTGGCCCAGTCCGCCTCGCCCGAAAAATGCGCGCGGATCCGTCCCTGCCGGTCCAGCAGCACCGTCTGGGGCATCTTGCCCTTGCCGGGCAGTTCGAAGGGCAGCTGGAATTTCGGGTCGCTGTACAGCGGCAGGGGTTCATGCACGTCGATGAAGCTCGTCGCATCGGCGATCTTGTCGGCGTCGTTGTCGACATTGACGGGCAGGACGACCAGATCCTGGCCCGCATAGGCCTCGGCCAGGCGGGCCAGGGTCGGCATTTCGGTGCGGCAGGGCGCGCACCACATGGCCCAGACGTTGACGACCACGACCTTGCCGCGGAAGTCCGGCAGCCGGGCGGCCGCGCCGTCGCGGGTCCTGAACACATAGGCGGGCGCCGGCTCCAGCGTCGCGGGCGTTTCCAGCGCGGCGATCGAGCCGCGAGCGAACCGGGCCAGTTCGCTTTTCGCCGCGACGGGCGCAGGCGCTTTGTCGATCACGCCGGGTTTGGCGTATAGCAGCGCGGCGCCGCCGATCACGCCGATCAGCAGCACGCCCGCCACCATGCCCAGAACCGACTTCGAGACCTTCATGTCCGATCCAACGTCCCCCGCCCCGACCAAAGCCGAACCGAACGCGGAAGGTCAAGACATGTGGGGCGGTCGCTTCTCGGCGCGGCCCGCCGACATCATGCAGGCGATCAACGTCTCGATCGGCGTGGACCGCCGGCTGTGGGCCCAGGACCTGGCCGGATCGCGGGCCCATTGCCGCATGCTGGCGGCGCGCGGCATCGTCACCCGGGCGGACGCCGACGCCATCCTGAACGGGCTGGACGCCATCGAGGGCGAGATCCGCGACGGCTCCTTCCCGTTCCGCGACCAGTTCGAAGACATCCATATGAACGTCGAGGCGCGGCTGGCCGAGCTGATCGGCGAGCCTTCGGGCCGGCTGCATACCGCCCGCAGCCGCAACGACCAGGTGGCGACGGATTTCCGCCTGTGGGTCCGCGACGCCTGCGACCGGGCGATCGAACAGCTTGAGGGGCTGCAATCCGCCTTGCTGGCGCGGGCGGAACAACACGCCGCCGACCTGATGCCGGGATTCACCCATCTGCAGCCGGCCCAGCCGGTGACCCTGGGCCACCATCTGATGGCCTATGTCGAGATGTTCGGGCGCGACGCGGGGCGGTTCACCGACGCCCGCAGACGGATGAACGAGAACCCGCTGGGCGCCGCGGCCCTGGCCGGATCGCCCTTCCCCATCGACCGGCACATGACGGCGTCGGAACTGGGCTTCGACCGGCCCATGGGCAATTCGCTGGACGCCGTGTCCGACCGCGACTTCGCGCTCGAGAGTCTGGCCGCCGCCTCGATCTGCGCCGGACACCTGTCGCGGCTGGCGGAAGAGATCGTGATCTGGATGACGCCCCAGTTCGGCTTCGCCACCCTGCCCGACGACCTGACCACCGGCTCGTCGATCATGCCGCAGAAGCGCAACCCCGACGCCGCCGAACTGGTCCGCGCCAAGACGGGGCGGATCATGGGCTCGCTGGTCGCCCTGTCGACGGTGATGAAGGGCCTGCCGCTGGCCTATTCCAAGGACATGCAGGAGGACAAGCCGCCGGTGTTCGAGGCCTTCGACGCCCTGACCCTGGCGCTGGGCGCCATGACGGCCATGGTCTCGGCGCTCCAGCCCGACACGGAGCGGATGCGCGCCGCCGCCGGTTCGGGCTTCTCGACCGCCACCGACCTGGCCGACTGGCTGGTACGCGAACTGAACCTGCCGTTCCGCAAGGCGCACCATGTGACCGGGGCGGCGGTGAAGCGGGCGGAAGCCCTGGGCGTGGATTTGTCGCAACTGCCCCTGGCCGAACTGCAATCGCTTGAAGCGGGCGTGACGGAAGCGGTTTACAAGGTGCTCACCCCTGAGGCCTCCTGCGCCAGCCGCCAGAGCTTCGGGGGCACGGCGCCGGAACAGGTCCGCGCGCGCATCGCCGAATGGAAGACGCGTCTCGCGTAGGGGATTGGGATGAAATCGATCGTCAGCCTGGGCGTCCTCGCCCTGTTCGCCCTCTCCGCCGCCGGCTGCGGCCGCATGGCCGACCTCGAGGCCCCGCCCGCGAAGAAGACCGAGCGCAGCCAGCGCGACGCCCGCGCCCCCGGCCTGCCCGAGCCCGCGACGGTCTACCGTCCGCCCAGCACCCAGCCGATCGACGGGGGCCCGAGCAGCCCGTACAACGGCCCGGGCGCCCAGCCGAACGCCTGATCCTTGCACCATTTCGAGCGGATCGACGGCGCGCTCCACGCCGAAGGCGTGTCGCTCGAGGCCTTGGCCGGGGCCGTCGGCACGCCCGTCTATGTCTATTCCACCGCGACCCTGACCCGGCACTACGGCCTGCTGCGCGAGGCGGCCGACGCTCACCGGGCGGTCCTGGGGGACGCCCTGATCGCCTTCGCGGTCAAGGCCAACGCCAACCTGTCGGTGCTGGCCACCCTGGCCCGGCTGGGGTGCGGCGCCGATACCGTGTCGGAGGGCGAGATCCGGCGCGCGCTGAAGGCGGGCGTCCCCGGCGACCGGATCGTCTTCTCGGGCGTCGGCAAGACCGATGCGGAACTGGCCTTCGCCATCGACGCGGGCGTGCGCCAGATCAATATCGAGAGCGCCGTGGAGCTGGACCGGCTGATCGCCGTCGCGGCCGGCAGGGGCGCGTCTCCGGAGATCGCCATCCGGGTCAATCCGGATGTCGGCGCCGGGGGCCATGCGAAGATCACCACCGGCGGGGCGACGGACAAGTTCGGCGTCCCCTTCGCCGACGCCCCCGCCCTCTACGCCCGCGCCGCGGCCTCGCCGCATGTGACGCCGGTGGGGCTGGCCTGTCACATCGGCAGCCAGATCACGACGCTTGAGCCGCTGGAAGCCGCCTTCCGCGCCCTGAGGGGCATGACGCTGGACCTGCGGGCGCGGGGGCTGACCGTATCACGCCTGGATCTCGGGGGCGGCCTCGGCGTGCCCTATCATGGCCAGTCCGACCTGCCGTCGATCGCCGACTATGTCGCCATGGCCGCAGGCGTGCTGGAGGGGCTTGAGGTCGAGGCGGCGTTCGAGCCCGGCCGGCTGCTGGCGGCCAATGCGGGGGTTCTGCTGAGCCGCGTCATCCAGATCAATGAACGCGGCGACGGCCGGCGCTTCGCCGTGCTGGACGCGGGCATGAACGACCTGATGCGCCCCGCCCTGTACGACGCCTTCCATGACCTGGTCCCGGTGCGGCCGCGTGAGGGCGAATCCGTGACCTATGATCTCGTGGGCCCGATCTGCGAGTCCACCGACGTCTTCGCCCGCGACCGCCCGTCCTCGCCGCTTCAGGCCGGCGACCTGGTCGCCTTCATGGGCGCGGGCGCCTATGGGGCGGTGCTGGCCAGCGAGTACAATTCGCGCCCGCTGGTCCCGGAGGTGCTGGTCGACGGCGACCGCTGGGCGGTGGTGCGGGCGCGGCCGGGCTATGACGAGATGTTCGAGCGAGAGCCGACGGCGGCGTGGCTGTGAGAGGGCTTAGGGCTTAGGGCTTAGGGCTTAGGGCTTAGGGCTTAGGGCTTAGGGCTTAGGGCTTGGCCACGGACGCCGCAGCCCGTCGCGCTTGGGAAGTAAGACCGAACTGCTCTTCTCGCGGGAAAGTGCGGGTCACAAGATAGGTCCGTTCAGCGACCAACATTGCCCTTTGCCAGACCAACAGGTCGCGATACCCCCGAATTCGGTCCCCCAACTGCTTCTCTCCCGAGCTTCATGGTCTCGGGTGCAAGACCTAAGCCCTAAGACCCAAGACCTTCAATCCAGCGCGCAGACGTCCGGCAGCCCGCGCAGCGCGCCCGCATGGTCCAGGCCATATCCCACCAGGAACCGGTTCGGGGCGTCCCAGCCGACGAAGTCCGGCTCGGGCGCGCGCGGCAGGGGCCAGGGTTTTTTGGCGAAGACCACGGTCAGCACTTCCGACGCGCCCGCCTCCCGCGCGATCCGCACGGCCTCGGCCAGCGACAGGCCGGTGTCGAACACGTCGTCGATGATCAGGACGCGGCGGCCCGTGACCGGGCGCTGGAACGGCGCATAGACGTCGATCCGGCCGCGGCTTTCCTTCTCGTCGCCGTAGGACGCCAGCCACAGGGCGTCGAAGCGGACATTGCGGCCCAGGCGCGACAGGGCGCGGGTCAGGTCGGCGGCGAACCACAGGCCGCCGGTCAGCAGGACCGCGGCGACGGTCTCGTCATCGATGACGGGGGCGATCTGCGCCGCCAGTCCGGCGACGATGCGCTGAACCTCGGCTTCGGGCAGAAGGACGGTGGGCCTCGGGGAGTCAGCCATTCGAGGCGGATACCGCCTCGACCCCATGCGTGTCCACCACCGGAATCGCGTCGATCGGCTGCATGTCCATCGGCGCCGAAGAGTCCGGCGACAGGGCGGGGCGCAGGCCGCCGGCGGCGGCCTCGTGCAACGGCGCGGACGCGGCGACGGCGGGTTCGGTGACGGCGGGCGGGGCCGTACGGCGGGTGTCGGCGCGAACCGGCGCGGCGGGCGCGGGCTGACGAGGGGCTTCGGGCGCATCCAGCACGAAGTCGACGCCGATGCCCTGCCCCCGCGCGCCGGGATCGGCGATCACGGCGGCGAAGCCCTGCACCTTGCCCGGCAGCACGGGCGCGGCGTCGATGCGCACCACGGCGTGGCCGATTTCCGCGCCATGGGCGTCCAGCAGGGCGACCCGCACCGGCGGCGCGGTGCGCTCGTCGTCGCGCACGTTCCGGAGGGCGCCCGAGACCAGCACCTTGCCCGGATCGCTGGGCAGGGGTCTGGCGGTGATGGCCTCGAAATCCAGTCCCGTGGGGTTCACCGTCAGACCGACGGCGGCATAGGCCTGGGCCGCGCGCGGGGCCATTTCGACCACCTCGACGCGGAACAGCCAGGCGCCGGCCAGAAGGGCGGCGAAGCCCGAGGCGATGCCGGCCCAGACCACGCCATGGGTCGCCGCGCGACGCAGGCGGCGCTGGTGCTCGGCGCGGGCGCGGAAGGCGCGGGGCAGTTCGGGGGCGGGCGTCTCCGCCAGGGATTCGGGTTCCGGCTCTTCGCGTGAGGCGAAACTGGCGGTCTCCGCCGGATTTGAGGAGATGGACAGTTCCAGCGGCTCGTCCAGCGTGGCCCGCCAGGTGTGTTTGCAGTCCTTGCAGCGCACGGTGCGGCCGCCGGGCCCGATCGCCTCATCCGGGGTGAAATAGCTGGTGGCGCAGGACGGGCAGGTCAGTATCATGTCGGCTGACTGCGAGGCTCTTCGCCCCCTCCCGTCGCGGTTCGAAACCGCGTCCTGACCCAAAATCGATGTCCGTCCAGCCCCGCCGCGCCACACGATCCGCCCCCGCGACCGACACCGTCCGCCTGTCCGGCGTGGGTTTCGGCTATGCGGCGACGCACCGCGCGCTGCGGAACGTTAACCTCACCTTGCCATCGGGCTCTTTCCACTTCCTTACCGGCCCGTCCGGGGCGGGTAAGTCGACGCTGCTGAAACTGCTGACGTTGCAGGAGCGTCCCGACGCCGGGACCCTGCATCTGTTCGGCGAGGACGCCACCATGGCGCCCCGCCGGGCCCTGCCCGACTTCCGCCGCCGCACCGGGGTGGTGTTCCAGGATTTCCGCCTGCTGGACCACCTGTCGGTGTTCGACAACGTGGCTCTGCCGCTGCGGCTCGCGGGCGGCAAACAGATCGACTACGCCGCCGATGTCGAGGAGATGCTGGACTGGGTCGGACTGGGCGACCGGACGGAAGACCGGCCGCCGTCGCTGTCGGGCGGCGAGAAGCAGCGGCTGGCGATCGCCCGCGCCGTGGTGGCCGGACCGGACCTGATCCTGGCCGACGAACCGACCGGCAGCGTCGATGCGAAGATGGGCGAGCGGCTGCTGAAACTGTTCCAGTCGCTGAACCGGCTGGGCGCGACCGTCCTGATCGCCAGCCATGACGAGGCCCTGGCCGAACGGTCCGGGGCCACGGTCCTGCGCCTCGAAGGCGGACGCCTGCACGGAGGCGGAGCGTGATCCTTCGTCTGTTCAGCCGCCGCGCGTCCATGCTGCCGCGCGACGCCGGCGGCGAGCGCTGGCTGGCCGCCCTGATCGCCGTCCTGTGCTTCCTCGCCTGCCTGTCCGCCGTGGGCGCGGTCGCCGCCGACCGCGCGGCGCACGGCTGGGCCCGGCAGCTGCGGTCCGAGGCCACCGTCCAGGTTCGGCCCCGCGTCGGCGAGACCGGCGCCGAGGCCGCCGCCCGCGCCGCCGAGACCCTGGCCGGCGTCCCCGGCGTGGCCGAGGCCGAGGCCATGGACCGCAAGACGGCCGAGGCCCTGCTGCGGCCGTGGCTCGGCGACGCCGTCCTGCCGGACCTGCCCATCCCCCATCTGGTCACCGTGCGGCTGGACAAGGCGGGTCCCGCCAGCGCCGTCAGCCTCAGCCGCGCCCTGGCCTCCGCCGGGCTCGACGCCACCGTCGACGACCACAGCCTGTGGCGCGGCGAGGTGGAGCGATCGGCCGCCCTGATCACGGTCCTGGCCCTGGCGGCCTTCCTGCTGACGGCCGGCGCGGCGGGGGCGGCCGTGGCCTACGCCACCCGCGCCGGGATGGCCGCCCAGACCGGGGTGATCGAGACCCTGAGCCTGAACGGAGCGTCCGACAGCGCCATCGCCGGCCTCTATCAGCTCCGCTACGGCCTGGTGGCGGCGGTCGCGGGCGGGGTCGGCGCCGCCGTGGCCATGGCCCTCGTCGCCGGCCTGCGTTTTCTCGGCGGGGCCGAGGGCGTGACCCCCGCCCTGCCGCTGATGTGGAGCGACGTGTTGATCCTCTCGCCATGCCCGCTGCTGGCGGCTACGGTGGCGCTTGCGGCGGCGCGCTTCACGGCGCTGGCGCGATTGAAGGGGCGTCACTAGGTTAACCGCATGAAGTTTTTGACTTTCATTGCGATTCTGGCGCTGATCTGGCTGATCGGCCTGTTCGCCTTCGCCGAGCGCGTGCGCAGCTATACGCCCGCGCCCGAGCCCGAACGCGCCGACGCCATTGTGGCCCTGACCGGCCCGTCATCCGAGCGCGTCAACGCCGCCATCCGCCTGCTGGAGCAGGACAAGGGCGAGCGCGTCCTGATTTCGGGCGTCAATCGCGAGGTCCGCCGCCAGGAGTTGCGCGCCCTGACGCCCGGCTCCAACAAACTCTTCAACTGCTGCGTCGATCTGGGCTTCGAGGCCGAGGACACCGTGGGCAACGCCCAGGAGATCGCCGCCTGGGCCGGCGCCAAGGACTATGACAGCCTGATCGTGGTGACGTCCGACTACCACATGGCCCGCGCCCTGACCGAGATCCGCGCCGCCGCCCCGGGCGTCCGGCTGACGCCCTATGCGGTCGAGACGCCGTCGCTGGACAATTCGCGCTGGTGGAAGGCCGCGGTCACCGCCCGTCGCATGACACTGGAATACATGAAGTATCTCGCCGCCCTTGGCCGGGCCATGGTCAGCGGCGTCGGCGGCGACCCCGCCCCCGATCCCGCCGTTGAGGCCCCCGCCGAAAAGGCCGCCTGAGGTGACCGCGATCCGGTCGCTGCTGTTCGTCGCCTGGCTCTATCTGTCGATGGCCCTGTTCGCCGTCGGCCTGTCGCCGGCCCTGCTGATGCCCTACCGCCAGGCCATGTGGGTGATCCGGAACTGGGCCAGATTCATCTTCTTCGGCCTGCGCTGGATCGCCGGGGTCAAGGTCGAGTTCCGCGGCATGGAACACCTGCCGACCGGCGCCTCCCTGATCGCCGGCAAGCACCAGAGCATGCTGGACGTCATCGCCCCCTTCGCCGTGTTTCCCGACAATTGTTTCATCATGAAGAAGGAGCTGCTGCCCCTGCCCTTCTTCGGCTGGTTCGCCTGGAAGACGAAGATGATCGCGGTCGACCGCTCGGCCCACTCCAAGGCCTTGAAAGACATGGTCCGGCAGGCCCGGACCCGTTTCGCCGAGGGCCGGCAGATCCTGATCTTCCCGGAAGGCACGCGCGCGCCGGTCGGCGCCCCCGCCGACTACAAGCCCGGCATCGCCGCCCTGTACCGCGACCTCGACTGCGCCTGCACGCCGATGGCCACCAACTCGGGGGTGCACTGGCCGGCGCACGGGTTCCGGCGCTATCCGGGGACGGTGGTGTACGAATTCCTGCCGGCCATCCCGGCGGGGCTCAAGCGGGCCGAGTTCATGGCGGTGCTGGAGGAGCGGATCGAGGGGGCGAGCGGGGCACTGCTGGCGCACCATGGGAGTGGCGCATGATCGAATCTCTCAAGCCCGGCGATGTGGTGCGGCTCAAGTCTGGGGGCCCCGCCATGACTATACGTTGGTGCAAGGACTCTGATTCTGGATACTTGGCTTGGTGTGACTGGTTCGAAGGCACGGAACACCGAGGGCATCGTTTTTCGACTTCGCAGTTAGCTAAGGTAGACCCGAGCACCTAGTCGGTCGACCTATGGGCGGATTGGTCGCTGCGCGCTTCCCTTTGGGTCGAACGCTTTTGGAGCGAAATATTTGTCGAGTTCAAATAGCGTTCTGTCAGCGACATCAATGTTGTGAAGAAGGGAATAGCGCTCGACCCAACGAGCGAATTTCTCCGCACCTTCACCGTGTGCGCAGTTGAGCGCTATTAGGACGAGCTCCGCGTTAGACAACTGCGCGCGCAACAAACGCACATATTTGTAGGCAGAAGTTCCGAAGCTATCGTGCGCGAATTTTACGATGTGATAGGTAAAACGAAAATAGTGACCCAAGTCGTTCCTATTTGAATCATACATATCCAAATAGCGCTTGGCGTAATCTAGCTTTTTCCCTTGCTCGTAGAAGCTTGCGTGCAGACTCCCGATCAACGCTGCAGCAGCATCAGTGCCGATTTGCAGATGGGCCACCGCACCTGTTTTTAAGTCTGACAGAACACGGAATCGAAGATCGAGCAGACCGAAATAGGTTCGTTCGCTATCGCGCCGGGCGTCAGCCTTGTCTCGCTCAGCGTTCCGCGCATCAGCCTTCTCCCGCTCGGCAACTGCAAGAGCCTGAGCGGCGGCCGTTTCCCTTCTCTGATGATCAGCATCAGCTTCGGCGTTAGAAGCTTGGCGTCGGGTGTCCACCAGCGTCTGATACGTGAAGATCGCCGCCATCGACGTCATTAGGGCGCTCAAGATGCCGAATGAGTCTCCCAACTGGCCGGTGGCCGTGAAATCCCAAGGCCCGAAGATCGAGAACCCCAGACCAGAGAGCGCAACAACGGCCCACCAGAGACCGAAGACGCAGAGAACGTAAATTGCCGGCGGGCGCTTCAGCATCAGCCACCACGCCACAGTAGGGTCTCGCAACGTCAATACCTCCGCCCCCAGCTCAACCTTAGCTGAGTCGAGAGATCTGGAACACGACGTCTACTTGAGGCTGCCCCAGGCCAGCGCATGCACCCTGTCCCGTCCCAGCGCCGCGGCCATCGGCGGCTCGGCGAACAGGCCCGCGATGGCCGGATCACGCACGTCCAGCCCGCCGGTGAAGGCGCCGAAGGCCGGCAGCACGGCCCGCCGGCCGTCCGTCACGAAACACGGCCGCCGCACGCCGCGCCCATAGGCGGCGACCCGCGCCGCCGGATGCAGGTGTCCGGCGATCTCTCCCGGCCGCACCCCCGCCTGCGGTTCATGGATCAGACGCAGGGATCCGAGGTCCAGCGTCTCGACGACCTCGCCGACGAGGTCGTCCATGGCCCCCGCCAGGGTGGCGATGTCGTGGTTGCCCTCGAGCCAGATCCAGTCGCGGCCGGTGGCCAGCCGGTCGAGCCGCGCCTTGTCGTCGGCGGCCATTCGGCCCACCGAGGCCGCGTCGTGGAAGCTGTCGCCCAGCAGAACCACCGCCGCCGGCTGGAGCGCCTCGATCTCCGCCTCCAGCCGGTCCAGCGTCGCCCGGCTGTCGTAAGGGGGCAGCATCTGGCCGCGCGCCGCGAAGGCCGAGCCCTTCTCCAGGTGCAGGTCGGCCGCGATCAGGGTGCGATGGTTCAGCACCCACAGCGCCCCCGAACAGCGCAGCACGCAGGGCTCGCCCTCGATATGCACCCGCAGGCCGCCGCACGGATGGCGCGCCGGCGACAGCGCCTGCCTGAGCGCCGCGTTCATCGCGCGCCCGCCAGTCCGGGCGGCGCGTCCGCCATCACCTCGGCGATCAGCCCGGCCTCGTCGAAACCATAGGCGCTGGCGTCCAGGATCATCTCGGCCGCCTGACCCCCGCCCACCCGTTCGCGCCCGATCTGCACCAGCACGGGCACGCAGAAGGGCGAGGGCCGTTCCAGCTTCACATGCCGGATTTGCCCCTGGATGCGCGTCAGCATCTGTCCCAGCCGCGCCACGTCCAGCAGACCCGCGGCCGCGTCGGCGCGGGCGGTCTTCAGCAGCAGATGGTCCGGTTGATGGCGGCGCAGCACGTCGTAGATCAGGTCGGTGGAGAAGGTCACCTGCCGCCCCGTCTTCTCGGTCCCCGGCTGGCGTCGCTCGATCAAGCCCGAGATCAGGGCGCAATTGCGGAAGCTGCGCTTCATCATAAAGCTCTCCTCCAGCCAGCTCTCCAGATCGTCGCCCAGCATATCGGGCTCGAACAACCGGTCGAGGTCCAGCCCGTCCATCGGCTTGATCGACCAGATGGCCAGGGAATAGTCGGTGCAGACGAAGCCCAGCGGCCCGATCCCCAGCCGGTCCAGCCGCCGCGTCAGCAGCATGCACAGGGTCCCGTGCGCCAGCCCGCCCTCGAACGGATAGGCGACGAGGAAATGCCGGCTGCCGCGCGGAAACGTCTCGACCAGCATGGTCTGCGCGTCCGGGATGAGCGAGCGCGCCTCCTGCAGCTCCAGCCATTCCTGCACGTCGGGCGGCAGGACACGCCAGTGGTCGCGGTCCTGGATCATGGCCCGCACCCGGTCGGCCAGCGAGGTCGACATGGGGAATTTCGACCCGCCCCACGACGGGATCTTCGGGTCCCTGTCGTGGGCGTGGGTGACCAGGGCGTCCATGCCGTTGATGCCCTGGAAGGCCCAGACCTGGCCGGCGAAGACGAAGGTGTCGCCCGGCGTCATCTGCTCGAAATAGCTCTCCTCGGCCTCGCCCACCTTGCGCCCGCCGATCAGCTGTCTGGCGGCGCCGCCACGCCGGGAGGCGATGCGCACGTTCAGCGTCGCCGCCGCCACGATGGCCCCGACGTTCATGCGATGGCGCTGCGCCGTCACCGCATTGCGCACCGTCCACTTGCCGTCCCGCGTCCGCACGATCCGCGCGAACCGCTCATAGGTGCGCAGCGCATAGCCGCCGGTGGCGACCAGATCGACCACCTCTTCGAACGCCTCGTACGTCAGGTCGCGATAGGGACCGCAGCCGGTGACCTCGTCATAGAGATCGGTCAGGGCGAAGGGCTCGGAACAGGCGCAGCCCATGACGTGCTGGGCCAGGGTGTCCAGCGTGCCCGTGTGCACCGGCTCCCAGTCGAAGGCGTTCTCGGCCACCGCCTCGCGCGCGGCCTGGCATTCCAGCATCTCGAACCGGCTGGCCGGCACCATCAGGGCGCGCGAAGGCTCGTCGAGCCGGTGATTGGCCCGGCCGATCCGCTGCACCAGCCGCGAGGCCCCCTTGGGCGCCGCCAGCTGGATCACCAGATCGACGTCGCCCCAGTCGATGCCGAGATCCAGCGTCGAGGTGCAGACCACCGCCCTGAGATCGCCCCGCGCCATCGCCGCCTCGACCTTGCGCCTCTGTTCGGCCGCCAGGGAGCCGTGATGCAGGCCGATCGGCAGGTCGTCGTCATTGATCGACCACAGCTGCTGGAAGACGAATTCGGCCTGCCAGCGGGTGTTGACGAAGATCAGGCTCATCCCCGCGCGCTTGATCGCCTCATAGACCTCCGGGATGGCGTGCTGGCCGGTATGCCCGGCCCACGGCACCTTGCCCTCGCTGACCAGAACATCCACCACCGGCGGCGCGCCGGGGTCGCCGCGGACGATCACCACATCGCCCTTCCCCCCTTGCGGGGGAAGGTGGCTCGCGGAGCGAGACGGATGGGGGCTGCCAGCTGCGGCCTCGCCCTCGCCATTCGTGTCGCGGACAGGGCCCCCATCCGAGCCGCTTCGCGGCCCACCTTCCCCCGAAATGGGGGAAGGGGATAACCATGAGGCGATCATCTCCGGATCGTCGACCGTCGCCGACAGCGCCACCCGCCGCATCCCCGGAGCGAACGACTGCAGCCGCCCCAGCCCGAGCGACAGCAGATCCCCCCGCTTGCCGCTCCAGATCGCGTGCACCTCGTCCAGCACCACGCATTTCAGATCGGCGAAATACGACCGCGCGCCGTCCCAGGCGCAGAACAGGGCCAGCTGTTCGGGCGTGGTCAGCAGGATGTCCGGCGGGAACTCGCGCTGCCGCTGCTTCTTGGATTGTTTGGTGTCGCCGGTTCGGCTCTCGACATGGATGTTCAGCCCGATCTCGCGGATCGGCGTCATCAGATTACGCTCGACGTCCGTGGTCAGGGCCTTGAGCGGCGACAGATAGAGGGTGTGCACCCCCGACCCCGGCCCGAACGCCGGCCTCGGCCCCCGCTCCGCCAGCTCGACCAGCGACGGCAGGAACCCCGCCAGCGTCTTGCCGCCCCCGGTCGGCGCGACCAGCAGGGCGTGCGACCCGGCCTCGGCCGCCGCGATCATCTCCAGCTGGTGCCGTCGCGGCGACCAGCCGCGCGACGCGAACCAGTCGGCGAAGAGGGGCGGAAGCGTTGCGGGAGCGGGCGGCGGCGTCACATCGCGCCTATAGCATGTTCCCGTTCCGTTTCACGTCCCGAACCGCTATCTATCGGACGTGTCCGTCGACTCCCTCACATCCTCCGCCGTCCTGACCGGCGCCGAGCCCTGGCTGGCCCTGCCGCCGGCGCTCGCCATCCCGCCCGGGTCCGGCGCGATCTGCGACGCCGACGGCCCGCGGAAGATCGGACGCGGCGCCGCCGAGGGGGCCTTCACCACCGCCCCCGTCATGGTCGCCCACGCCAGCCTGACGGCCCGGCGCCTCGGCATCGCCCCGCCGCCCCGGTCGCCCGATCTGCTGGACGTGCTGGAGCTGTTCGCCTTCGTCCGCCCCGCCCGCTTCTGCGCCCCCTCGCCCAGCGGCCTGGCCCTGGCCATGGGGATGAGCGAGCCCAAGGGCGCCGAGGCCCAGGCCCAGGCCCTGATGGACGCCGCCGCCGGCCTGCTGAAGGAGCTGGCCGATCCCGCCTATCCGGGCCGCGAGGACGCCTTCACCCTTGCCGAGACCTTGGGCCGCGCCGGCTGGTCGTGGGCGTGGCGCGTCTCGGGCGCCCTGCAGCACCATCCCGTGCGCGAGCGCCAGCATCGCGGCAGCGGCCTCGACGCCTGGTCCCGCCTGCCGGAATGGGAGGACGAGGCCCCTCGCGGCGAAGCGGGGTCGGCCCCGGTCGATTCCGAATCCGCCCGCATCCGGCTCGAGAAACTGCTCCAGGCCTCCGGCCTCGACGAGACCCGCCCGACCCAGTCCGACTACGCCGCCGAGGCCGCCTTCGCCTTCTCGCCGCGCAATGAGGAGGGCCGCCCGCGCGTCCTGCTGGCCGAGGCCGGCACGGGCACGGGCAAGACCCTCGGCTATCTGGCCCCCGCCAGCCTGTGGGCCGAGCGCAACCAGGGCGCCGCCTGGGTTTCGACCTACACCCGCGCCCTGCAGCGCCAGATCGACCGCGAGAGCGCCGCCCTGTGGCCCGACCCCGTCGAGCGCAAGAAGAAGACCGTCGTCCGCAAGGGGCGCGAGAACTACCTCTGCCTGCTGAACCTGCAGGAGATGGTTCAGGCCGCCCAGCTGGGGAACGGCGACCTGGTCGGCATGGCCCTGGCCAGCCGCTGGGCCATGCATTCGCGCGACGGCGACATGACCGGCGGCGACTATCCGGGCTGGCTGCCGGGCCTGTTCGCGACCGGACCCAGCCATCAGGCCAGCGCCGCCAATCTGGTCGACCGCCGCGGCGAATGCGTCCACGCCGCCTGTCCCCACTACCGCACCTGTTTCGTCGAGAAGACCATCCGCGCCAGCCGTCGCGCCGACCTCGTCGTCGCCAACCATGCCCTGGTGATGACCCAGGCCGCCTTTGACGGCGCCCGGTCGGCGCGCGGCCTGAAGCAGGACGGCGAGACGGCGGCGTTGAAGCGCATCGTCTTCGACGAGGGCCACCATCTGTTCGACGCCGCGGACAGCGCCTTCTCGGCCTGCCTGTCCGGACAGGAGGCGGCCGAACTGCGCCGATGGCTGCGCGGACCCGAGGGACGCGGCCGGCGCGGACGGGGTCTGGAACAGCGGCTTGGCGACCTGTGCGCCGACAATGAGGCGGCGACGAAAGCGCTCCAGGACGCCGTCCGCGCCGCCGCCCAGCTGCCGGGCGAGGGCGTGTCGGGCCGCATCGCCCCGGCCTCGGGCGAGGTCAATCCGGTCGGGCCGATCGAACGCTTCCTGCTGGCCGCGCTGGAACAGCTCCGTGCACGGACCAGTGAAAACGCGTCGGGCAGCGGCGCCGAATTCGGCATGGAATGTTCGCTGCGCCCCGTCACCGAGCCCGTGCTCGAGGCCGCGCGCGAGGCCGCCCAGGCCCTTGCCGCCGTCGAGGCGCCGCTGCTGGCCCTGTCGCGGCATCTGGAAGACATCCTCGACGACGAGGCGTCCGATCTGGACGGCGCCTCCCGCGCCCGCATCGAAGGCGCCCTGCGCGGCCTGGACCGTCGCGCCCGTATGACCCTGCCCGGCTGGCGCTCGATGCTGGCGGCGCTTGAGGTGTCCTCGGACGAACCGGATCCCGACTTCCTCGACTGGCTTTCAGCCGAAGCAGCGTTCGGCCGGATCATGGACGTGGCCCTGCGCCGCCACTGGATCGATCCGACCGTGCCGCTGGAAGCCGCGGTGATCATGCCCGCCCACGGCGTGCTGGTGACCAGCGCCACCCTCTCCGATCCGAACTCTGACGATCCCTTCGACATGGCCCGGCTGCGCACCGGCTCCGCCCGGCTGATCGAACCGGCCCGGACCCTGAAGGTCGAAAGCCCGTTCGACTACGCGGCCAACGCCCGGGTCATCGTCGTCAACGACCTGGTCAAGGACGACCCGCGCCAGACGGCGGCAGCCATGCGCGAACTCTTCCTCGCCGCGGGCGGCGGAGGACTGGGCCTGTTCACCGCCATCCGGCGGCTGAAGGCCGTCTATGAGCGGCTGGGTCCCGACCTGGCCAAGGCCGGCATCCCCCTCTACGCCCAGCACGTCGATCCGCTCGAGGTGGGAGCGCTGGTCGACGTGTTCCGGGCCGAACAGGACAGCTGCCTGCTGGGCACCGATGCGGTGCGGGACGGCGTCGACGTGCCCGGCCGGTCCCTGCGCATCCTCGCCTTCGACCGCGTGCCGTGGCCGCGCCCCGACCTGCTGCACAAGGCGCGCCGCCTGCGCTTCGGCGGCGAGGGCGCCGGCGGGCGCAATTTCGACGACGCCCTGGCCCGGGCGAAAATGGCCCAGGCCTTCGGCCGGCTGATCCGCCGCGCCGACGACAAGGGGGTCTTCGTCATGCTCGACGCCGCCGCCCCGACCCGCCTGTTCGCCAGCCTGCCGCCGGGCACGGAGGTCCAGCGCATGGGCCTCGCCGACGCGGTGGAATTGGTGAGGGCGTTCCTGAACGAGAGGTCCGCCGCCTGAGCCCCGGGGCTTGCCGCACAGCGACGGCTTCACCATATCTTGGGCCCGCATGAACCGGTCCCGATCCGGACGGTCCGGGCGATCCGGACGGTGTTTTTGCGGCCCGGTTCCGGGTCTCGGACGTTTCGCCCTGCCACGCCCCCGTTTCCCGGAGCCTCGATGACCGCCGCCCCCCGACACAGCCGCCGAGGCCTGCTGACCCCCTTCCTGATCGCGGGAGTCCTGCTGGCCGCCTGGACGGGCTGGTGGTTCTATCTGACGACCCAGATCGAGACCCGGCTGGACGCCCGGGTCGCGGCCCTGCGCCAGGACGGCTGGACGATCAGCTATGCCTCGCGGACGACCACCGGCTGGCCGTTCCGGGCAAGGGTGTCGATCCCGCACGCCGAGATCATGGCCCCCTCGGGCCACGGCGTCGCGGCGCCCGAACTGGTAGCCGAGACCAACGCCTACAACCCCGACCGCTGGGTGGTGATCGCCCCCGACGGCCTGACCCTGACCCGCGCCGGCAAGGGCAAGGTCGGCATAGCCGGGGATGGCCTGCGCCTGAGCGTCAGCCATCTGCGCGAACGCTTCCCCGACCTGCGCGTCGAGATGATCCGCCCGACCTTCACGACCCACCGGGACGCCGAGCCCTTCCCCATCGCCTCGGCCGAGCGGATCCTGCTCAATGTCCGGCCGCACCTGACCGACGGCCGCGCGGCGACAGACGAGATGGATGTCGCCTTCGAACTGGTCGACGCCCGCGGGCGCCCGGGCGGCCCCGTCGAGGGCGCCACGCGGCAGGGCCGTCTGACCGCGCGGATCGAGGGAACCGTCCTGAACGCCAGCCGTCTCGGCGGCATGGACAGCGCCGGCGTCTTCGCCGCCTGGACCGCCTCGGGCGGGCGTTTCACCGCAATCAAGGGCGAACTGCAGGCCGGAGAGAGCCGCGCCCGGATCGAAAGCCAGACCTTGTCGGCGGATGGCGACGGCCGTCTGCAGGGCGAGGTCGCCCTGAGGGCCGAACGGCCCATGGCCGCCATCTCGGGTCTGGCCGGTTCGCGCACGGGCGCCGTCAACCGGCTGGGCGCGGCGGGGGCCGCCGCCGCCACCGCCGCCTCGGGCGACCGCGGCGTCGATCTGGTCATCCAGTTCCGCGACGGCCGCACCTGGCTGGGCCCCTTCGCCCTGGCCCCCGCGCCGAAGCTTTTCTGATGCCGCCCGAGCTGTTGACCGAACCCGAAGTCGATACCGAACGACTGGCCCTCGACCGGGCCGTGGCCAACGCCGTCCGCACCCGTCTGGCCGTTGGCGCGCACCCGACGCCCGACGCCGAGGCCATCGCCTTGCGGCAAACCCTGGCGGGCGAACCGGCCGTAGAAGCCGCCGTCCTGCGCGCGGTGCTGGGACGGATCGACGCGGCGTCCGGCGCGCCGCTGGTGGTCTGGGGGTCGGCCAGCCAGACCCTCGCCGCCGACCGGTACGGCCTGACGGCCCGCACGGCCTCTAACCCGGATCAGGCCCTCGCCGTGGTGCGCGAGGGAGCGCGCGCCCTGATGGACCTGACGCCCGCCTCGGCCTGGTGGGGCCGCCTGCTGGCCGAGCCCGATCTGCGCGTCGTGGGCGCCCTGCCTGACGACCGCCACGGCGTCCCGCGGGCCTTGATGATCCAGCAGGCCCGGCCCGGCCCCACGGGCGACGACCGCACCTTCTGGACCACCGACAGCGCCGCCCCGGCGGCGACGATCGTCGAGGCCCTGGGCGCCGCCGGCCTGGCCGCCAGTCCGCTGATCGCCGCGGGCGGCTTGAAGCTGTTCACCCTCGCGGGCTATGTGCAGGCCGAGGACGGGCGGCTTTCATCCGCGCCCGGCGGCCTCAGCGGCGTCATCGGCGCCGCCCCCCTGTTCTGAAAGCGCCCATGACCGACGCCCCCGTTCCCAAACCCGGCATTCTCGACATCGCCCCCTACGTCGGCGGCAAGTCGCGCATCGAGGGCGTGGCCACGCCGATGAAGCTGTCGTCGAACGAGAACGCCCTGGGCGCCGGCGAGAAGGCCCGCGCCGCCTATGAGGCCTCGGTCGCCAACATCCATATGTATCCCGACGGCCGGGCGACGAAGCTGCGGGACGCGGTCGCCGAACACCATGGTCTCGAACCCGAGCGGCTGATCTTCGGCAACGGTTCCGACGAGGTCTTCGCCCTGCTGAACCAGACCTATCTCACGCCCGGCGACAATATCGTCAGCGGCAAATACGGCTTCCTGGCCTACCGCATCAGCGCCCTGGCCAACCAGGCCTCGGTCAAGCTGGCCCCCGAGCCCGACTTCCGCCTGACGCCCGAGGCCATCCTCGCCGAGGTCGATGACCGGACCCGCATCGTCTACGTCTCCAGCCCGTCCAACCCGACCGGCAGCTACAACACCGCCGAGGAGATCCGCCGGCTGCACGAGGGCCTGCCGGCGGACGTCCTGCTGGTCATCGACGAGGCCTATGCCGAATTCGTGGCCGAGCCCGACTGGGAGACCAGCTTCCCCCTCGCCCGCGACAGCCGGAACATCGTCGTCACCCGCACCTTCTCCAAGATCCACGGCCTCGGCGGCCTGCGCATCGGCTTCGGCTATGCGCCGCTGAAGGTGGCCGAAGCCGTCGATCGCATCCGCCTGCCCTTCAACGTCTCGGTGCCGGGCATCGAGGCCGCCGTCGCCGCCCTCGGCGACGAGGCGCACCAGCAAGCATCCCGCCAGCTGGTTGAAACCTGGCGGCCCCGCCTGACCCAGGCCATCCGGGGCTTCGGCTTCGACGTCTTCCCGTCGGCCGGTAATTTCGTGCTGGTCCGCTTCCCCGACGAGGCGCGCAACGCCGCCGCCGCCAACGACTATCTGAACGCGAAGGGCATCATCGTCCGCCCGGTCGGCGGTTACGGCCTCCCGGACTGTCTGCGGATCACCGTGGGCACGGAAGACCAGAACCGCGCGGTGATCGACGCGCTGAGCGAGTTCGCGGCGGGCTGACCGCAGTCAACCCACATAGCCGCACCTCTCCGTCGCGCAGGCCAGGTAGCACGCCCGCCAGCCTGGTCCGCCGCCAGGATGGCTGACGTAGCAGCGCAACTGGCACTCGAAGTAGCAGAAGTCATTCGCCTGTCTGGATACGTATGGAGCCTCGGCCGCCGAAGCCGAGGCCAGCAACAGACCCGTCGACAGGGCCGCGAGGCGGAACAGTCTGCGCATTCTGAAACCCTCCATGCTTTGCCATAATTGGGCGAACAGCGGATGGTTCCGGAGCAAGGTGGTTAACCGGCTCGCCAGACCGGTGCGATGGCGAAAACCGCCATGGCGATGGTGGCGGCCAGCAGCAGCGCCTTGAGCAGCAAGGGCATGAAGTCTGGCCTGCGCATCCCGCCTCCTAGTTCCGTCGGAACACCCGGCTCGCCGCCCATCCCGTGAACGCCGCCAGCAGAACGCACAGCAGGCCATAGCTCCACGGCCGGCGATGGGCGAACTCGAAGATATCGCGCTCGATGCCGACCTTTTCGACGGTCAGGGTCAGGTTGGAGACCGACACCGGCTCCCCGTTCTGGAACAGCCAGGCCTCGGCGAAATAGCGGCCGGTCGGGGCCACGGCGGGCAGCTCGACCTCGGCGCGGAACAGGCCGCGGTCGACAAACTGGACCCCCGCGGGGTCGGTATCGTAGAGGGCCGCCGCCTCGCGCAGCCGGATCACCGCGCGACGGAAGTCCAGATAGTCCTCTCCCAACCGGCTGACGACCACGTCGCGCACCCCGTAGCGGGTGACGGTCCGGCTCTCCTCCGGCGCGTTGATCCTCAGGTGATCGACGCCCACGCCCAGCCGCCGCAGCTGGCCGAAATCGGCGATGTCCGACAGCGGCCGGGTCGAGGCCGTCATGTAGAAGCCGGGCGCGCCCTCGAACAGCACCGGGCGGCTATTCAGCCACACGCCATTGCTTCGCGTCTTCTTGACCAGACGCACCGGTCCGTCCGGGCCGCGCACCACCACCACGACATCGGCCGGAGTGTCGTTGGGGTTGAAGACCGCGCCGTACAGAACGATCGACGCGCCCTGGAAACTGGAATCGACCCTCACCCGGGCGTCGGTCAGGGCGGCGGCGATCCGGACCTGATCCGTCGTGCCGACCGAGCGTTCCGGCGCGGGCGCCGGGACGGCGGGCGGCGGCGGCGGCAAGGCGGCGATCATTGGGCCACCCCCGGCGCGAAGGCGAACAGGTCGGACGGTCGCACGAACAGCTCCAGTCCCATCTGGATGCCGACCATCAGGACGATCAGACCCAGCACCGCCCGCAGCTCCTCGGCCCGGAACCGACCCGACCAGCGCGCGCCGTACTGGGCCCCGACGACGCCGCCGAGCAACAGCAGCATCGACAGGACGACGTCGACGGTCTGGTTGCGGCCGGCCTGGAGGATGGTGGTCATGGCGGTGACGATGATGATCTGGAACAGGCTGGTGCCGACCACCACCCCGGCCTTCATCCGCAGCACATAGAGCATGGCGGGCACGAGGATGAAGCCGCCTCCCACGCCCATGATGGCCGACATCACCCCGACGAACATGCCAAGGGCGAACGGCGGAATGGCGCTGATGTAGAGGCCCGAGCGGGGAAAGCGCATCTTGAGCGGCAGGCCGTACAGCCACAGCGGCCGGCGGCGTTCCTTGTGCGGAGCCATCTCGCCGCGCACCCGGCGCAGAATCTGGCCCAGGCTCTCGTAGAGCATCAGGGTGCCGATGGCGCCGAGGAACAGCAGATAGGACAGGGCCACCGCCAGATCGGCCTGACCCAGCAGGCGCAGGTAGCGGAACAGCTCGACCCCCAGCAGCGCGCCCAGGACGCCCCCGCCGGCCATGACCAGGCCGATCTTGTAATCAACGGCCTTCTGGCTGGTGTAGCTGATGACGCCGGAGGTGGAGGAGGCGACGACGTGGCTGGCCTGGCTGGCGACGGCCACGGCCGGCGGAATGCCCATGAAGATCAGGATCGGGGCCATGAGGAAGCCGCCGCCGATGCCGAACAGTCCCGACACGAATCCGACGACCGCACCCAGCAGAACCAGGAGCGGCCAGTTCACCGAAACCTCGGCGATTGGCAGGTAGATATCCAAAGGACGCGCCTTCGGCTGGAACTGAAGTCAGGCGCCGGAAAGGCGACGGCGGAAGTCTGGTTGTCCTAGACCCACCGGGCGGCCCTCGCCACCCGATGCGCCTGAAAAGCTTGGCGGTCTCCCGTCAGGCGAGCGGCTCGACCTGGAACTGCTCGGCCTCGGCGCGGACCTGGGTCCGGGTCGCGGCCGGAATCGCCTTGTCCAGCCGTTCGACCGCCGCCCGGGCGTCGCCGTCACCGGCGCGCGCCGCGATCAGGTACCATTTGTAAGCTTGGGCGGGGTCGGGCTGGATGGCCTCGTCGCCGGTCTCGTACAGTTTGGCGACGTTGAACTGGCTGTCGACCAGACCGCGTTCGGCCGCCTTCTTGAGCCAGACGAGGGCCTCGCCCTGGTCCCGGGCGCCGCCGACGCCCTCGAACAGATACATGCCGTAGGCGTGCATGCCCTTGGCGTCGCCGCCGTCCGCCGCGCGACGGGCCCAGGCCCGGGCCTCACGCAGGTTCACCGGCACGTCATTGGCGCCGTCCTGGTACAGGCTGGCGAGGTGCAGCTGGGCCGGAGTGTAGCCCGTCGCCGCGGCGCGCTTCAGCGTGTCGACGCCGCTGGCCGCGTCGGCGTCGAGAAGCTCGATGGCCTGCTGGTACAGTTCGGATCCGCGCTCCAGATCGCCGGCGGTCGGCGCGGTCGGCAGCATGGCGAGGGCGGCGATGGGTTGCGCCTTGGGCGCCGTCGTCAGACCGGGGATGTTCAGGCTCGAGCCCGTCAGCTGGCCCGTCGCATAGGCGCCGCCGCCCGTCAGAAGGACGGCGATGGCCGAGGCGCCGAGGGCCTTGCGCACCGTGCTTCCACCGCGCGAGGCCTGCTTGTCCAGGCGCTCCTGCAGCTTGGACTTGCCGCCGCGCTTCAGACCAAATCCCGACCGGGCCGGAGACTCCGCGGCCTCGGGCGAAGCCATGGCCGCGCGGGCGGCGTCGATGGCCTGACGTGTGGAGGAGGCGCGGCCCTGGGCGGCCGCCGCGCGCAGGGCGCGAGGGTCGACGAAGTCTGTCTCGCCGGCGAAATCGTCCGGGCCGCCGTCAAATCCGGCTGGATCCGTGGCCTGCAGCGCGTCCGAGACGTCGGCGCCGCCGAAGCCCTGACCGAAGGCGAATGCGGCCGGCGCGGCCGGCGCGACCTCGACGGCCTGGGTGGTCTGGGCGAAGGCGGGTTCGGCGGAGGCCTCGATCGCCGGGGTCTCCACAGGGCGGCTGGCGAACGGGGTCGAGACGGCCGGCGCTTCAACCTCGGTCCGGGGCCCTCGCAGGACGGCGTCGAAGAGGGCGTCGGCGTTAAGGACCTCATCGCCGGCCGCTTTCGGCGCGGGCTCGGGCGCGGCCAGATCGGCGGACCAGGCCTGCTGCTCGGCGTAGACCGGGTCGTCAAATGCGGTTCCGGCGAATCCCGCATCCGGGAAGGCCGCGTCGGGGAAGGCCGCCGCGCGCCAGTCGGGCTCGGCGGTCGGCGGACGCGCCGGTTCGGCCCGGCGCTCGATATTGCCGCGGGCCTCGGCGATCAGGGCGGCCGTGCGCTCCTCGGACAGCCGCATGCGCTCGGCCAGTTCGCCGGACGCGCGGTCGTAGCCCTGCTCGATTTTTGTGGAACTGTCGGCCAGCCGTCGGCCGATGTCTTCCAGCGCCTGCTGCGAGCGGCGCTCGGACTGGGCGATCCGCTCGCTGAGGCGGTCGGAGATGCGCGTGATCTCGCCGCCGAGCTTTTCCAGCGCCAGGGCATGGCGGTCGTCGGCCGCTGTCAGCCGTTGCTCCAGCCCCTGGGCCAGCCGGCCCATGTCCGTCTCCACCTTGCGGCTCAGGACATCCAGTTGCACCGGAGCGCTCTCGATGGTCTGGACCCGGCCGTTCAGGTTCTGGGCGATGCGCAGGACTTCGCGGCCCATGGCCTCGACGGCCTTGGCCGAACGCTCCTCGGACGATTTGACCTGGTCGCCGATGGCGAGGACGGCGCGCTCGATGCGGTCCATCCGGCCTTCCGCCTCGGCCGTGTCCAGCCGCCGCATCATCTCGGCGCGGTTGCCCTCGACCTGACGGCTCAGGGTCTCGGCCAGCTTTTCGAACCGGGCCGCCTCGCGGGCGCTTTCCGGCTCGATCCGGCTTTCGGTCGCGCGCAGGCGCTGGTCCAGTCCGGCGAACGAGCGTTCCAGACCGCGCAGGGCTTCGGTGGTCCGCGTCTGCGCCTGATCCAGCCGTTGCCCGACCTGGGCCAGCAGGTCGGCGCCGACGCCCGGACCGGCGGTCTTCTCGACCGCGTCCATGCGCTGGCGCAGCTCGTTGACCCCGGAGCGCTGCCGCTCCTCGATATCGTAAAGGCGACCGGCCAAGGCCCCCATGGTCGTCTCGACCTTGCCGAAGGTCTCGGCCGTCTGCGGACCGACCTCCTGCTCGAAGCGGCGCAGGCGGCGATGGCCCTCGCGCAGCTCTTCGGCGATGTCGTCGATGCGGCGGGCGTGCGACTTGTCGCTCTGGTCCTGGCTGTCCAGTCGACGCACGAGGCCGGACACGGCCTGGTCGACACCCTGGATGGCGATGGTCGAGCGGCGCTCGGCGGCTTCCAGCCGGGCGGCGATGGCGTCGATCGAGGCCCCCATACGGCCCAACTGGTCGTCATTTCCGCCGTAGGCGTCGTCCAGCCTGCGGCTGCGACCGCGGCGTTCGTAGCTTTCGGCGGCGTGCGGGCGGCGGCCCAGCGGAACGACGCCCTCGTCGTCGTCCCCGTCTTCCATGATGATCGTGTTCAGCCACTCGCCCAGCGTCATGCCGGAGCGACGGGCGAGATCCTTGGCGATCTCGCGCGCCTTGGGCTCGATGCCCTTCACGCTCCACGGCGCGGCTGCGCTCACTGATTCGCCTCCCGACCTACTTGCCGAACGCTAGACGCCAAGATGATGCGTGTAAACGCGTGGTTAACCCCAAGATATGGTGGCGTTCGATCTTCCTGTGGAAAGCGCCGACACCGAAGGGATTCTCGTGCCCGGGAGGTTAACAGGGCGTGAAGATTAACCCGTTGGAAAGGAGTCCGGGCTTGCGCGAAAGCCCGGGCCGCGCCACCTCGCCCCGATGGACCTGACCCTAACCCTGGCGCTCACGGGAGCCGCCATCGCCCTGGCGATCTTCGCCGGGTGGCGCGGCGCGCGGCCGTGGGACCCGAGACGGGGCGTCCGCATGGCGCCCTGGCGGCTGATCATGCTGCTGGCCGGGGCCGGAGTGTTCGTTCTGGTGGTCCATCTGGGGGCCCTGCTTGGCGCGCCGCAGCGGCCGTACTGACGGCTGCGGCCGAATGTCGGGGCGGGGAACCCGGCCCTCCCCCGGCCATTCCTGATCCACCCCGATCAAGGAGACCTCCCCATGAGCGACACCAATCTGTCCCCCGCCGAAGCCGAAGCCGAGTTCTGGAAGCATCTGAAATCCTCGAACACCGGCATGCTGGGCCTCGACCAGCCCGGCTATCACAGCCAGCCGATGACCGCCTTCCGTGAGGAAGAGACGGGGACGATCTGGTTCTTCACCCGCGACGACACCGACCTGGCCAGGGACGCCGCCCTGCCCGATCAGTCGGCCATGTTCACCTATGGATCGAAGGACCAGGACGTCTGGGCCTGCATCCACGGGACGCTGTCGGTGGCCCCGCGCAATGCGGAACTGATCGACAGGCACTGGAACCCGATCCTCGCCGCCTGGTATCCCGGGGGCAAGGACGACCCGCATCTGACCCTGCTGCGCTTCGACGCCGACGACGGGCGCATCTGGGTGTCGAAGAAGGGTCCGGTCCGCTTCTTCTACGAAGTCGCCAAGGCCAATCTCACCAAGACCCTGCCCGACGCCGGCGGGGTCGCGGACGTCAATCTGCAATAGGCGCTGTCGGATACGCGACAGACTGAAGGGGCGGTCGAAAGGCCGCCCCTTTTCGCCGACCTACCCCGCGAAGCACCAGGCCAGCACGGCCTTCTGGGCGTGGATGCGGTTTTCGGCCTCGTCCCAGACCAGCGATTTCGGGCCGTCGATGACGGCGTCGGTGACCTCCTCGCCGCGGTGGGCGGGGAGGCAGTGGAGGAAGACGGCGTCGCTGGCGGCCTCGGCCATCAGCCGGTCGTCGACGCCGTAACCTTCGAAGGCTTCGAGGCGGGCCTCATAGTCGCCGTCGCCCATCGACACCCAGGTGTCGGTGACGACCACGTCGGCGCCCGCGACGGCCTGGCGCGGGTCGCTGGTCAGGGTGACGTGATCGCCGCCCCGCGCCAGATCATGCAGGTCCGGATGGTAGTCGGCCGGGCAGGCGACGTTGAAGTGGAAGCCCAGCTTCGGCGCCGCATGCATGAAGCTGTGGCAGACGTTGTTGCCGTCGCCGACCCAGGCGATGGTCTTGCCGGCGATCGGGCCGCGATGCTCCTCGATGGTCATCAGATCGGCGAGGATCTGGCACGGGTGCGAGCGGTCGGTCAGGCCGTTGATCACGGGCACGGTCGAGACGCGGGCGAAGCGTTCGACGTCCTCATGGCTGTTGGCGCGGATCATCACGGCGTCGACCATGCGCGACAGGACCCTGGCCGTGTCCTCGACCGGCTCGCCGCGGCCCAGCTGCATGTCGCCGGCGTTGGCGATGATCGAGGCCCCGCCCAGCTGGCGGATGGCGGCGTCGAAGCTGAAGCGGGTGCGGGTCGAGTTCTTCTCGAAGATCATGGCGAGGACGCGATCCTTCGCCGGGGCGTCGGCGTCGGCGCGGCCCTTCGGCCAGCCCTGACGCGCGGCCTTGCGGGCGTGGGCGTCGTCGAGGATGGCGCGAATTTCTTCGGCTTCGAGTTTGTAGAGGTCGAGGAAGTGGCGGGTCATGGAGCTGCCTGGGGTCAGACGTCGTCGGTGAAGCCGACGACGAGGCCGTCGACGAAGCCATGGATCGCGTCGCCGGCGACGGCGCGGACGGCCAGCATGGAGAGAATGACGGCCATAGCGAAGGAGAGGACGCGGGTGTTGAGACGCACCGATTTCATGGTCATGTCTTCCTCAGGCGGCGATCTTGCCGCGGGCGAATTCACAGGTCCGCTCGAAGCGTTCGACCGCCTCGCGGGCCTCTTCAAGCGTCAGGTTCAGCGGCGGCAGGATGCGGACGCAGTTGTCGCCGCCGCCCGCGACCAGCAGATGCTGCTCGTCGCGGGCCCAGCCCATGAATTCGCGGTTGTTGGGGACCAGTTTGACGCCCAGCAGCAGGCCCTTGCCGCGCACGTCGACGATGACGTCGGGATAACGCTGGGCCAGGCCGTGCAGCTGCTGCTTCAGATAGCCGGCGATCTCGTTGACATGGGCCAGGGTCTCCGGCTTCGAGATCTCGGCGAAGGCGGCGCCGCCGACGGCCATGGCCAGCGGATTGCCGCCGAAGGTCGAGCCGTGCACGCCGACGGTCATCCCCGTGGCCGCATTCGCCGTGGCGAGGCAGGCGCCGATGGGGAAGCCGCCGCCCAAGGCCTTGGCGATGGCCATGATGTCGGGGGCCATGCCGCCCCATTCGTGGGCCCACAGCTTGCCGGTCCGGCCCATGCCGCACTGGACCTCGTCGAAGATGATCAGCACGCCGTATTCGTCACACAGCTCGCGCAGTCCGCGCAGGCAGACCTCGGGGATGGCCCGGCAGCCGCCCTCGCCCTGCACCGGTTCGACGATGATGGCGGCGGTGTTCGGATGGGCGATGGCGGCCTTCAGGGCCTCGTGATCGCCGAAGACCAGCTGGTGGAAGCCCTCCATGGGCGGGCCGAAGCCGTTGGTGTAGCTGGGGTTGGCGGCGGCGTTGATGGCGCCGTAGGTGCGGCCGTGGAACGAGCCGTCGAAGCCGTAGATGTCGATGCGCTCGGGCTGGCCGTTGGCCGAGTGATATTTCCGCGCCGTCTTGAGCGCGCATTCGACCGCCTCGGTCCCCGAGTTGGTGAAGAAGACGACGTCGGCGAACGACTTCTCGCACAGGGCGTCGGCGAGGGCTTCCTGTCCCGGAATCTTGAAGATGTTGGAGACGTGCCAAAGCTTTTCAGCCTGGTCCTTGACGGCCTGGACGAGGATCGGATTGGCGTGGCCGAGCGCGTTGGTCGAAATGCCCATGACGCAGTCGAGGTATTCGGTCCCGTCGGTGCTCCACAGACGCGCGCCCTGACCGCGATCCACCTCCAGCGGCGCGCGGTTGTAGACACCCATCAGATGATCAGTGGACACGGGACAAGCCTCCAAAAGCGAGACGGCCCCGGCGCCGGAGAGCGTCGGGACCGCTGGAAAAGGGTCAGACCTTGTCGGACGGGGGGCGGGGTTAGTCAACACCGGGGGCCTCGGCTTCTCCCTCCCCCGAAGTGGGGAGGGTGGTCGCGCAGCGACCGGGTGGGGAATTTCAGACGCACCCCACCCTGTCGTCGCTTCGCGCCGACATCCCTCCCCATAAAGGGGAGGGAGAACGCAGACGTGCGTCATCGTCTCGCCGGCGTCGCCGCCGGAAAGGGTGGGGAGGTCGCGGAGCGCGGGCGGCTGGCCCGGAACCGGAATGTGGCCCCCTGCTTTCGCGTTACGGGGACCGTGATGTGTTTTCGGCGTCGCCGCCTTCGCTCCGCGCGACCGGTTCACGCAAGCCGACGGGGGCGGGCTTCATCAAGGCGGCCCGCGGGGCTTGTGGCGTTTTCCCACCCCGACCTTTTCGCCGCATTCATCCCTGGCCGTCATACGCTCGCGACGGGCGGAAGGCGTCCAGGCCTCCCGGGCCCCGGGGTTTCGACCCCCCGGGCAGTCCGCCGACCCCACGCCCCCGATTATTCCACAAGCCGCAGGTATCAGCCGCGCAAGGGTCCGGACCACGATTACAGGACGACGTTTCCCGCTCGATCACACCCCGCCGCACGTTGATGGCCCTGGCGCCAGACGCCCTCCCCCGCGACGGGATGAGCGAATGATAAGGCCGTGGGGAGCCGTGCTAGAAATATAGTTTGGGAAAAGCAGAAGCCGTTGATCAGGCGGGATATTGTCTCGCGAAAGCGACTATAGATTCAGCGAGTAGCGTCAAGGGATGCACGGATGGGGGCGGGCAAGCTTGTCTCCTCCCCATCGCAGATGGGAGGTGGATCGGAGGCGCAGCCGACGAGACGGAGGGGGCGACGCCGGTGGGGCGGGTGGATCGCTGATCCCTTCACACCGGGTCGCCCCCTCCACCCCCCGCGCGAAGGGCGCGGGCGGTCCCCCTCCCCACGATGTGGGGAGGAGACGGTGGGGTCGCCGCCATGCGCTCAAGCCTTCTCCCAACGGGAAAGGGCGGGAAACTACTCCGACAGCCGGCGGTCCAGCTCCTCCACCACCGCCGCATAGCTGTCGCCGGCGAGGCGGACCGTGGCGGGATCGACCTGCTCGATCGTGTCCTCGCCGGAGTGGATCAGGCGGAAGACCCGCGGGACGAAGCCCTCGGCCAGGCCGTTGGCCTCGCCGCCGTTGAAGGCCAGCCACATCTGGTGGGCGCCGACCTCGTCCTGGAAGCCCAGCGACACCACCGGGGCGCCGGCGGCCGAGAAGGCGCGGTCGTCGGACGGCGGATACTCGGGGTAGCCGACGCACTGAAGGGCGCGGGCGGAACAGACGGCCTGCACCGCGCGGGTCACCGCCACCGACTGGGCGCCGTTGTTCTGGCCGTACATCATCGTGTCGCCATAGCCCGCCACGTCGGAGTTCACGACGGCGGCGACGTTGGTCAGGCCATGGGCCTCGATCCACTTCTTCGCGCCGATCAGCCCAAGCTCCTCCTGGTCGAAGAGGATGACGCGGATGCGGTGGTTCAGCGCCTTGCCGCGCAGGATCTTCGCCGCCTCGATCACGCCGACCACCGAGGCGGCGTTGTCGACGACGCCGTGCGACATCGTCCCGTCGCGCAGTTTCACGGCGTCATAGTGGGCGGTCAGCAGGATTTCGCGCGCGCCCTCGCCGAGGGTGACGACGACGTTGCGGCCCTCCATCGGCCCGCTCCGCTCCGTGCCGCCGACGAAGGTCTCGACCGTCGGCTCAAAGCCGGCGGCGCGCAGCTGGGCGACGACGACCGCGGTGCGGGCCTCGTTGGTCGGCTGGACGAAGGCGGCGACCTGGGCCCGCAGGTCGAGGTCCTGGGCCGCGACGGGCGTGCAGACGGCGAGCAGGGCCGCGACGGCGGCGAACGAACGGAACAGCATGGACTTCCCCCTGGAGCGAGGGGCCATGGCTAGCGCGTAGGCGCCCGCCATGCATCTGAAATCCCCGTAAAGATCAGGACCCGGCTTCCATGATCGCCTTGAGGGCTTCCAGGTCCTTCAGAACATGGGCCGCGTCGGCCTCGAAGGCGGCGGCGTCCATGCCCGGGCGCTTGAACAGGATGAAGGCGACTTCCGCCCCGTCGCCGTTCGGCGTGATCCTGAGGGCGTTCTCCACCACCTCGCCCGTCGCCATGGTCACCGTGTGGTCGATGACGCCGAAGGCATTGTCCGGGGCGAACCGGACCCGGACCTGACCGATCGGCCCGCCGTCCGCCACCCAGTCGTCTCCGTCCCGCGTCAGGCCGGACGCGAGGCCCGAGGCCCAGAGAGGCATGTTTTCCGGACGCGACGCGAAGGCGTAGACGTCGCGCCAGTCGCGGTCGACGCCGATATGGACGATCCGGGCCGGCAGGAGGGTCATCAGCTCTTCAGCCGCCAGCCGGACTTGAACACCGCCCAGCAGGCCCAGGCCATGACCAGGGTCAGCAGGCCGCTCATGACCGCGCCGATCAGCAGATTCCCCTCGGCGTTTTCAGCCCCGATGAAGCCGGCCCGGAAGCCGTCGATCAGATAGAAGAAGGGGTTGAAATGGCTGATGGTCGCGAACGGCTCGGGCAGGTTCTCGACCAGGTAGAAGGTGCCGCTGAGGAAGGTCATCGGCATGATGACGAAATTCTGCACCGCGGCCAGCTGGTCGAATTTCTGCGCCCACAGGCCGGCGAAGACGCCCAGCATGCCCATGATCAGACAGGCCTGCAGGCCGAACCAAAGGATCAGGCCGAGGCTCGCCACCTCCAGCCGGGCGAAGGGCATGATGCAGATGGCGGTGACGATCCCGACCACCAGGCCGCGCGTCGCCGCGCCGAGGGAAAAGCCGATGGTCAGCTCCAGCGGACTGAGCGGCGGGGTCAGGAAGTCGGTCGCCGTATTCATCACCTTGGCCTGGATCAGGCTGGAGGAGGCGTTGGCGAAGGCGTTGTTGAGCATGGCCATCATGATCAGGCCGGGAGCCACGAACTCGGCGAAGGGCGTGCCGTGCAGCGGCGGCCGCGTGCCGCGCAGGGCGACCACGAAGACCAGCATGTACAGCAGGGTGGTGACCACCGGCCCGGCCACGGTCTGGGCCCCGACCTTCCAGAAGCGCCGCACCTCGCGCAGGTACAGGGTCTGGACGCCGATCCAGTTGACGCCGTTGTAGCTGCGGGGCCGGGGGGTGGTGGTCAGGTCGGTCATGGGGGGCAGATGCGGGGTGGCGGGGGCGGATGCAAGGGATGAGGGATGAGGGATGAGGGATGAGGGAGTGGATGGTGGACAATCGGCCCGCCCCCTCCAGGCTCCGTGATCTGATGCGGGCTCACCTTCCCTAATCCCTAATCCCTCATCCCTCATCCCTCATCCCTCCCGCCGTTAACCATCTCTACATCTGGTTCCTGTGGACGGACTGATTCGCACATCTTGCGTCCGGTAAGGGCTCGTTTACGATTAGTGGTAGGTCGAGGCCCCGGGAGGGATGTCTGGACCCCATATATTGAATCCGAGACCCGGAGGGTTGGCTATGACCGCAGGCTGGACAGAAGACCGCGTCGGCGCGCTGAAGAAGCTCTGGCTGGAAGGCCAGTCGGCCAGCCAGATCGCCAAACAGCTGGGCGGCGGCGTCACCCGCAACGCCGTCATCGGCAAGGTGCACCGCCTGGGCCTGTCGGGCCGGGCCGCCCCGTCGCAGCCGGCGCGCGCCACCTTCCGCCCGTCGCGTCCGCGCCCGACGCAACCGACCCAGGCCCCTTCGGCGCCGCGCCGCATCGAGGCGGTCCAGCCGCGCGCCATGACCACGGCCCAGTCGGTTCCGGCGCCGATGCCCGACCTGCCCGGCACCGCCACGGTGATGACCCTCGGCGCCCATATGTGCAAATGGCCGATCGGCGATCCGTCGTCGAACGAGTTCAGCTTCTGCGGCCGCCGCTCTTCGGAAGGCGTCTATTGCGTCGAACACGCCCGCGTCGCCTACCAGCCGCAGGTCAAGCGCGGCGCGACGGACCTGGCGCGGAGCCTGCGGCGCTACATCTGACCCCATTCAGCCACACGGCTGTCATCTTAGGCTCCTAGAGAGCCGCCCTCCGCCTCAGGGCCGCACCCGCATGCGGCCTTGAGTGCAGGGGCGGGGCTGCGCTTTTCCGGGTTGACGCAGCCCCTCACCCCCGCCCTTCGGGCGGGTTTTTTGTTGGGCCTACCGCGCTTCGCGCTACTTGAGGCCCGACTAGTTCAGCACCCTGCGATCGCCCGGCACATCGAGGCTGAACGGCGGGATGGCGACCTCGAACGAACGGCCGGCGTCGTCGGTCATATAGTAGCCGCCGCTCATCGAGCCCGAGGCGGTGCCGAGCGGGCAGCCCGAGGCGTAGGAATAGCTCTCGCCCGGCTGGATGGTGGGCTGTTCGCCGACCACGCCGGGACCGCGCACCTCCTCGACATGGCCGAGGGCGTCGGTGATCTCCCAGCGGCGGGCCATCAGCTGGACCGGAACGCCGCTCAGATTGACGATCTCGACCTGATAGGCCCAGACCCAGCGGCCGCCTTCGGGATCGGACTGGCCGGCCAGATAGCTGGGGCGGACGCGGACGAGAACGCCCTCGGTTTCGGCTTCATAGGCGCGCGTGTCATGCATTCCGCCATGGTCGTGCAAGCCGTGCCCACGTCAAGCGCCGCCGTGTGGCGCCGGACAGGGGAGACGCGGCGAAAAATCGTGTAAGCCGGGCCCATGCAGACCTTCGAATTCCCCGTCGCCGGCATCCTGCCGTGCCAGTCCATCGAGGCCCTGATCGCCGGCGGCGCGATCGCTTCGGACACCCCCTTCGACGCCGACCAGGTGCAGCCGGCCAGTCTCGACCTGCGGCTGTCGGACGAGGCGTGGCGCGTGCGCGCCTCCTTCCTGCCCGGCCGGCGCACGGTCGAGGACCGGATCGCCGACGTCTCCATGCACCGGATCGACCTGTCGGGCGGCGTCGTGCTGGAACGCGGCTGCGTCTATATCGCCCGGCTGCAGGAGCGGCTGAGCCTGCCCAAGGGCCTGATCGCGCGGGCCAATCCCAAGAGCTCGACCGGGCGGGTCGATGTCTTCGTGCGCCTGCTGACCGACCGGGGGGCCAGTTTCGACGACGTGGCCGAGGGCTATGAGGGGGCCCTGTATCTGGAGATTTCGCCCCAGACCTTCCCCATCCTGGTGCGGCCGGGGACGCGGCTGAACCAGCTGCGGCTCAAGGCCGGGGAACCGCCGAAGCTGGAGACCCGCAGCGTCGGGGTCGAGTTGCAGGGCGGCGACGGGGCGGTGGTCGGCTTCCGCGGACGGCGGCATGCGGGGGTGATCGATCTCGACAACATCGACGGCCACGATCCGCGCGACTTCTGGGAGCCGCTGACCCTGCGGCGCGGCGAGCTGCTGCTGGACCCGGGCGAATTCTACATCCTGGCCTCGAGCGACGACGTCGAGATTCCGGTCGACCAGGCCGCCGAGATGACGCCGATCGATCCGTCGGTGGGCGAGTTCCGGGTCCACTATGCGGGCTTCTTCGACCCGGGCTTCGGCACCGACGAGGCGCACGGGGCGGGGTCCAAGGGGGTGCTGGAAGTGCGGACGCACGATACGCCCTTCCTGCTGGAGCACGGCCAGATCGTGGCCCGGCTGGTCTATGAGCCGCTGACGGAACGGCCGACGCGGCTGTATGGCGAGGGCGGCAGCCACTACCAGCGGCAGGGGCTGAAGCTGTCGAAGCATTTCCGCCCGTGGGGGTGAGGGCGGGGGGTTAGGGATTGGGGATTAGGGATTAGGGATTAGGGACGTGCGGTTCGTCTCCCCCAAGACCTGGGACCCAAGACCCAAGACCTGTCCTAGTCCAGCCGATCCGCCTTCCTGAGATCCGGGAACAGCTTCGCCCAGACGCCGGTCGCCGTCAGGGCGCCGACGCCGCCGAACACCGCCGCGCCGATGGGGCCGAGGAAGCGGACGGCGACGCCGGAATAGGCCTCGCCCAGCTCGTTCGAGGCGCCGATGAACAGCATGGAGACCGAGCTGACGCGGCCGCGCATATGGTCGGGCGTGGACAGCTGGATCAGGGTCTGGCGGATGTTGACGCTGATCATGTCGGCGGCCCCGCCGAGAAACAGCACGGCGCCGGACAGCCAGACGCTGGTCGAAAGACCGAAGGTCAGGGTGCAGACGCCGAACACCGCCACCGAGGCGAACATCCACCGGCCGGCGTGCTTCACGATCGGGAAGCGGCTGAGGTAGAGGGCCACCAGCAGCGCCCCGGCGCCGAAGGAGGCGCGCAGCAGGCCGAAGCCCTCGGGGCCGACATGCAGGATGTCGCGGGCGAAGATGGGCGTCAGCAGGGCGACGCCGGCCAGCAGGACCACGATCAGGTCCAGCGAAATGGCGCCGAGCACGATCTTCGTATTCCAGACATAGGCCAGACCTTCCCTGACCTGTTCCACCACCGGGATCCGCGTCGGCGACGGGGCCGGCTTGCCGCTGGTGCGGATCAGCAGCAGGCTGCCGACGCCCACCGCGAACATGGCCAGGGCCGAGGCGTAGGCGAGGGGCACGGACAGGCCGACGATCAGTCCGCCGAGGGCCGGGCCGGCGATGGCGCCGGTCTGGAAGGCGATGGACTGGGCGGCGATGGCCGGCGGCAGGGCGCGGCGTCCGACCACCATGGGCAGGAAGGCCTGGCTGGCCGGGGCGAGGAAGGCCCGCGCCGCCCCGAAGACGGCGGCCACGGCCAGCAGGCCCCACAACGGCGGGTTTCCGTGCAGCGCCATGAGCAGGAAGCCGACGGCGCAGCCCGCCTCGACGAGGACCGAAAGGGTGACGGTGTTCTTGCGGTCGCGGCGGTCGGCCAGGGCCCCGGCGGGCAGGGTCAGGGCCAGCAGGGGCAGGAACTGGCACAGGCCGACGAGGCCGAGATACAGGCTGGCCTCGGCGATCGGATGGTCGCGGCGGGCGATCTCATAGACCTGCCACAGCAGGGCCGAGGACTGGATCTGGATGCCCAGCACGGCCGCCACCCGACCGACCCAAAGCAGGCGGAAGTCGCGGATGGCCCAGGGACTGGCGGGCCCCTCGGGCGGCGGGGGCGGCTGGACCGGCCCGGTCGTCTCGATGGTGTCCGTCACGTGCGCCGGTCGACTTTCGGATACGGGGTCCCGTCGCGGTGGAAATAGCCGCCGCCCCGAAAGACCATGTCGATATCGGGATAGTCGCCCGCGTCGCCGTCGGGCGTGCGGGTCCCGACCTCGAGCAGGACGGCTTCGGCGTCGGACCGGTTCTCGATCTTGTGGCCGTTGGCGACGCCCGCCTTCCAGCCCGCGCAGTCGCCGGCGCGCAGCACCGTTTCGCCCCCCGCCTCGCCTGGCATGCCCTCGACCAGGACCACCTCGCCCGAGACGATCCAGACGAACTCGTCCTCGCCCTCATGCCAGTGCCTCTGGCTCGACCAGGCCCCGGCCGGCAGGCGCAGCAGATTGACGCCGAACTGGTCCAGCCCGACCGCGTCGCCCAGCCGCCAGCGGCGGCGCGGCTTGCACGGGCCGGCGAATTCCTCGGGGTAGCCCGTGCCATGCCCGACGGGGGCGCTGTCGATGTCGATCTTCGGCATGGGGAGAAGCCTTCTCGCGGTCGTCCGAACCCCGTAAAGCATAGCCTTATGAGCGTCGCATCAACTCCCGTTATCGATCCTGTCGCCCTGACCCGCGACCTGATCCGCAGGCCCTCCGTCACCCCCGCCGACGCGGGGGCGATGGATGTGCTGGAGCGCGTCCTGACCAGCCTCGGATTTCACTGCCGCCGGATGAAGTTCGAGAACATCGAAAATCTGTACGCGCGGCGCGGGACGGCCGGCCCCAACCTCTGCTTCGCGGGGCACACCGACGTGGTGCCGACCGGTTCGACCGAGGCCTGGTCGTCCGGCCCCTTCGAGGCCGAGGTGAAGGACGGCGTCCTCTACGGCCGCGGCGCGGTCGACATGAAGGGCGGCATCGCGGCCTGGGTCGCGGCGGTTTCGCAGGTGCTGGCCGATTACCATAAGGATGGGGGCGAGATTCCCGGCAGCCTGTCCTTCCTGATCACCGGCGACGAGGAAGGCCCCGCCCTGCACGGCACCAGACGCGTGGTCGAAACCCTCATGGCCGAGGGCGAGGTCATCGACGCCTGCGTCGTCGGCGAACCGTCGTCACAGCACGCCCTGGGCGACATGATCAAGATCGGGCGGCGCGGCTCGCTGAACAGCTGGATCACCGTCCACGGCAAACAGGGCCACGTCGCCTATCCCGACCGCGCGGCCAATCCGGCGCCGGTGATGGCGCGGCTGCTGGCCCGGCTGGCCGACCACCGGCTGGACGACGGCTATCAGGGGTTCCAGCCGTCGAACCTCGAGATCACCACCATCGACATCGGCAATCCGGCGACCAACGTCATTCCGGCCGAGGCGAAGGCGCGGCTGAACATCCGCTTCAATCCTCGCCACACCGGCGACGACCTGATCGCCTGGCTGAACGCCATGGCCGGCGAGGCCCAGGCGGCGTCCGGCCTGCGGGTCGAGCTGGAGCACCTGTGCTCGGGCGACGCCTTCCTGACCGAGCCGGGCCCCTTCATCGAGGGGGTGCGGGACGCGGTCGAGGCCGCGACCGGACGGCGGCCCGAGGCCTCGACCACCGGCGGCACCTCCGACGCCCGCTTCATCCGCGCCATGTGTCCGGTGCTGGAGCTGGGTCTGGTCGGCCAGACCATGCACCAGATCGACGAACGCGCGCCCGTAGCCGAGATCGAGGCCCTGGCCGAGGTCTATCGCCGCGTGATCGCGACGTTTTTCCAGCGGGCCTGAAGGTGAGGCCGTGGATGGCGTCTGATCGCGGCTCATGACACCCTGCGTCGCGTGAAAGTCAGCGTACCCCCCAAGGATCGGCCGCCCAGCGTATCGTGGGCCGTCTCGTCAGAGCATCAGCCGGATGCCTTTGAAATCTATCGCGACACCTTCACGGAGCTGGGCGAGGTGCGCGACGTGGCCGGGAACGGCCGCACGGGCTTCAGCAGCCGGACGCAGGCGCATCTGTTCGGCCCGTCCATTATCGCCCGCGCCCACTCATCGACCCAGACCCTGGCGCGCGAGGCGCAGCACATCCGGCGCTCGGGCATCGACCACATCAGCGTGATCGTGAACATGATCGACACCGTCGGCGACTGCGACGGTCAGACCATACGGGCCGAGGCGGGCTCGGTGCAGTTCCGGGACCTGTCGCGCCCCTCCGTGGCCTCGATGCCCGCCATCGACATGGTCACGCTCATGGTCCCCCGGACGATCGTGCCCGGCTGGTTGCTGTCCCGCGGCCTTCACGGCCTGGTGCTGCCCGGCTCGTCGGCGGGCGGGCGGCTGGTGGCCTCGCACCTGTTGACCTTGTCGGACGTCGCCGGCGAACTCAGCGAGGCGGAAGGCGCGGCCGGCATCGAGGCCGCCTTCGTCATCGCCGAGCGCTTTCTGGGGCATCAGCGCTCCGTCACCCCGGGGCACGCCGACGCCATCCATCGCACGATCCGCGAGCGGGCCATGGCCCTGCTGGACTCGCAACCGGCGAATGCCCGGTGGAGCGCCGCGACCGTGGCCGTCGCCATCGGCGTGTCGCGCACCAGCCTGTACCGGGCCTTCGAGAGTACGGGCGGGGTCCGGACCTATGTCCTGCGCCGGCGTCTGGCGCGCGCCTACGCTTCGCTGCGCGGACGCCGCGGCCTCTCGCCCTCCGTCGAACGGATCGGGCAGCAGAACGGTTTTCCCGACCGCCGGACCTTCGTTCAGGCCTTCCGCAGCCAGTTCGGCCTGTCGCCCGACGATGTCGCTCCATCCGATGCGCGGCGGGACGTCACGGAGACCGGACAGGCGGCGCCGACGGCCCGGGCCATGCATGATGTCCTCGCCGACTGGATCCGCACCGGCGAAGCGGCCTGAGACGTCAGGGGGCAGGCCGTTCCAGGAACCGCAGCGCGCTGAGCACATGGGTCTTCACGCCCAGCGGCAGGATCGATTCATTGACGTCGAACCCTGGCGAATGGTTCGGCGGCGAGGTCGCGGGATCGACCCCGTCCTTCGATCCGCCGAGGTGATAGAAGACGCCCGGCACCACCTGGGACAGATAGCTGAAGTCCTCGGCCACCGTCGTAGGCGGGCTGGCGGCGTTGACGTTTCCCGCGCCCGCCGCCTCGGTCAGGACCGGGGCCAGCCAGGCTGACAGTTCCTCGTTGTTGTAGACCAGGGCCGCGTTCTGACGGACCGAGAACTCGGCCGTGGCGCCGAAGGTCTCGGCGACATTGTCGATGGCCACGCCGGCCCGCCGCACCAGATCGTCGCGCTGGGCGATGTCGAAGGTGCGCAATGTGCCCGACAGCTTCGCCTCGTCCGGGATGATGTTGTAGCGGACGCCCGCGTCCACCGTGGCGATGGTGAAGACCGTCGGCGTCGTCGTCGGGTCGATGGTGCGGGCCGTCAGGGTGTTGATGGTCTGGATGATCTGGGCCGAGACGGCGATGACGTCGACGCCCTTCCACGGCCAGGCGCCATGGGTCTGGCGGCCGTGCAGGACGATGTCGATCCGGTCAGAGGCGGCCATGAAGCCCTGCGGCCGGTAGAAGACCGTGCCCGGCCGGCCCGGCACGATGTGCAGGCCGAAGATGGCGTCGGGGCGGGGATTCTCCAGCGCCCCCTCGTCGATCATCAGGGCGGCGCCGCCCTTGGGCTCGCCCGGAGGCGCCCCCTCCTCGGCCGGCTGGAAGATGAAGACGACCGTGCCGGCGAAGTCGGCCTTCATCCCGGCCAGAACCTCGGCCGCGCCCATCAGCATGGCGATATGGGCGTCGTGGCCGCAGGCGTGGGCCACGGAGACGGTCTCGCCCATATAGGTCCCGGTCGCGGTCGAGGCGAAGGCCAGGCCCGTCGCCTCCCGCACCGGCAGGGCGTCCATGTCGCTGCGCAGGGCCACGGTCCGGCCCGGCCGGCCGCCGCGCAGCACGCCGACGACGCCGGTCTTGCCCACGCCGGTGCGGACCTCCATCCCCAGGCCGCGCAGATGGTCCGCGACCAAGGCGGCGGTGCGGGTCTCGGCGAAGCCCAGTTCGGGGTTGGCGTGGATGTCGCGCCGCCAGGCTGTGACCCGGGGCGTTTCCGCCGCCACCGCCGCCTCGACCCGTTCCAGTGGGACGGGCGCGGTCTGGGCGAACGCCGCTCCGGCGGACAGGACCAGCGTCAGGCTGGAGGCGGCGAGCAGGCGGCGAATGGTCATGGGCGTCCCCGATGGCGTCAGGCCGCAACCTGCGCAAAGCAACCGCCCTTGCGCAAGGGCGCGCGGCGGGCGATCTCGTCTGCATGGCCATCAAGACCGCAAAGACCCAGTGGCGCGACATGGTGCTGGTCTGCCGCAAATGCTCGAGGAAGCTGGACGGCAAGGGCTTCGGTCCCGACGGCGACAGGACGCTGAAAAAGGCGCTGCGCAAATATCTGAAGGCGGGAAAGGGCAGGAAGGCCGAGCTGGTGGTCAAGGAGACCAACTGTTTCGACATCTGTCCAAAGAACGCGGTCATCGCCGTCAATGCGGCCAATCCCAAGGCCCTGCTGATCGTGCCGGCCGGCGCCGACCTGTTCGAGGTCAAGGCCCGGCTGGGTCTGGACGACGACCGCCGGCTGAAAGCCAGCTTCAAGGTCGTCGGCGAAGGGTGACCGCGTGGGCGGGGGCGTCTAGGCTGATCCCGTGAACCTCCGCTCGCCCGCCTTCGTCATCCTGTTCTCCGTCAGCCTGATCGCGGCGGCGGGCAATATGGCGCTGCAGTCGGTGCTGCCCGCGATCGGGCGCGAGTTCCGCCTGTCCGACACCCTGGTGGCCGGCGCCTTCGCCATCTCGGCCCTGATGTGGACCATCGCCTCGCCGTTCTGGGCGCGGCTGTCGGACACCGTGGGGCGCAAGCGGGTCATACTGATCGGCCTGTCCGGCTTCGTCGTCTCCATGAGCGGCTTCGGTCTGGCCGCGACCTCGGGTCTGGAGCAGTGGCTCGGCGCGGGCCTGGCCTTCGCCCTGATGGCGGTGGCGCGCTCGGTCTATGGCGTGTTCGGCTCGGCCGCGCCCATCGCCTCCCAGGCCTATGTCGCCGACCGGACCTCGCCGGAACAGCGCACCCAGGCCATGTCGCTGCTGGCCTCGGCCCAGGGGCTGGGCACGGTGATCGGGCCGGCGCTGGCGCCGTTCTTCGTCCTGCCGCTGATCGGGCTGGCGGGGCCGATGTACGCCTTCGCCCTGTTCGGCGCGGTCGTCCTGGTCATCGTCTGGCGCAAGCTGCCCAGCGGCGAGGTGGTGCGCACGCCCTCGTCCAGCGGCCATCGCGGCGAGACCGGCAAGGGACTGTGGAAGGACCCGCGGGTGCGGGACTATCTGCTGTACGGCCTGCTGGTCACCGGGGCCCAGGCGGTCAACATCTCGGTTCTGGGCTTCCATATCATCGACGAACTGGGCGCGACCGGAATCGCCGCCCGCGACGCCCAGCCCTTCATCGGCATCGCCATGCTGGCCGGGGCGGCGGCGACCCTGATGGTGCAGTGGGGGCTGATCCCCCTGCTGAAGCTGCAGCCGCGCGACCTGATGCGCTGGGGCGCGGGGCTGGCGCTGGTCGGCAATCTGATGAGCATCGCCTCGCCCGGCTATTACGGCGTGGTGGTCGGCTATGCGGTGGTGTCGATGGGCGTCGGCTTCGCACGGCCCGGCTTCACCGCCGGCTCGTCCCTGTCGGTGGGGCGGCATGAGCAGGGGGCGGTGGCGGGGCTGATGATGTCGCTGGCCGGTCTCAGCTTCCTCGGCCCGCCGGTGATCGGGGTGGCCCTGTACGAACTGGCCGAGCCGGGCCCCTTCATCGCCAACGCCGTCCTGCTGGCCGCCGCCACGGCCCTGTGCTTCGTCAGCGCGCGGCTGCGGACGGGACCGGCCGACCTGCCGGACCGCGACGAGACGCCCTCGCCCGACACCCCGCCCGCCTCCCAGCCCGGTCCCGAGGGCAACCGCTGAAGACGGCCTTTTCTCCGTCCGAAAGCCGTGTCAGATCGGGGCCATGGAAACCGCCCGTATCGAACGCCGCATCGGCGTGCGCGCCACGCCCGAACAGCTCTGGGCCCTGATCGCCGACCTGCCCGGCTGGGACCGCTGGAACCCGGTCGAGCGGGCGGTCGAGGGGACCATCGCCTTCGGCGGCGGCATCGCCCTGACCGAGGGGATCGAGGGCCTGCCCGAGCGCCGCGCCGCCGTTCGCGTCGGCGACTGGCAGCCCGAGGCCCAGCTGGTCTGGACCGAGAACCGGGGCCTGTGGTCGCGCTCGGTGCGCTATTTCGAGATTACGCCGCTGGAAGATCCAGGCGCCTGCATCGCCGCCAACGGCTTCATCTTCTCGGGCCTGCGCGGCGAGATGTTCTTCGACAAGCATCGCGCCCGCCTGCGCCACGCCGTCGACGCCGTCGCCGAGGGCTGGAAGGCCGTCGCCGAGGCCTGACCCCTTGCGCTGTCCGGGCTCGCCGCCATTTGCGAAACGACGACGACGTTCGGGGGACCCATGGATAGCTGGAAGACGACGGGCCTGTGGCTCCTGGCGGCGGCGGGACTGGCCCTGATGACCCTGTCCGGTCTGGCGGCGCACGGCCTGCCCTTCATTCCGGCCCTGCTCTGCGTCATCGCCGTGGCCAGCGCCCTCCATGCGCCGACGCGCGGCCGGGTCATGGATAAGTTGGTATGGACCTTCTCCGGCCCGGCCGTGCGGTCCGTCCTGATCATCGGCGGCGCGCTGATGCTGATCCAGTTGGCGCCGCTGGAAATGGCCCTGCTGCTGGCCGGGGACGTGCTGGTCTATCTGGAAGCCGTCATGGCGATCAGCCTGCTGGCGGCGGGAACGCGGCTTCGCCCGCTGCGGACGGTCGTTGTTGCGCGGGCGCGAGCGGTCGTGACGCGACTGACGGAGCGACGGCGCGGCGCGGTGCGGGCGATCCGGACCGTGCGGCCCGGCGGTCGCGGACAACCTCCCTCCGATGAGGCCGACGGGACCGCGGGTTGGGTCTTCGCCTGAGGTTCAGTCCGACCGGGTCGACCGGCCGGAAGCCAGCCGGATCAGGGTGACGACCAGCCACAGGCCGCCGATGACCAGCAGCAGGTCAGCGACCGGTCGCGCCAAACCATAGACACTATAGGCCTGAAACCGACCGACGGCCGTCTCCGCCGCCCAGCTCGCCAGGGCCCCGACGGCGAGCACCGTCAGCGGCCAGACCAGCGATTTCAGGCGCCGGTTCATGTCAGGTCTTGATGGCGTCCAGGTCGCGACCCTTCGTTTCCGGCAGCCACAGCAGGCTGACGATCACCGCCACGACGGTGAAGCCGACCGAGTACCAGAGGCCGAAATAGATGTTCCCCGACCAGGCCACGAGGGCGAAGCTGGCGGCGGGCAACAGTCCGCCCACCCAGCCGGTGCCGATGTTGTAGGGCAGGCTCATCGCCGTATAGCGCACCCGCGTCGGGAACAGCTCGACCAGGGCCGCCGCCTGGGGGCCGTACAGGGCCGTCGCCGCGACCATGAAGATCATCAGTATGCCGAACACCAGCGGCATGTTGATCCGCGCCGGATCGGCCTTCGCCGGATAGCCGGCCTCGGCGAGGGCCGCCTTGACGCGCGTTTCGACCCCGGCGCGGGCCGCCTTCAGCGCGGCGGAGCTCATGCCGGCCCCCTCGACCGAAGCAACCTCCGCGCCGCCGATCCGGACCGCGGCGACCGAGCCCGGGATGGCCTCGGCGTTGCCGTAGGAGACGCCGGCGTTCGACAGCACGCTCTTGGCGATGTCGCAGGAACTGGCGAAGGCCGCCTTGCCGATCGGGTCGAACTGCAGGGCGCAGGTGGCGGGATCGGCGATCACCGTCACCGGCGACGAGGCCTGGGCCTCCGCCAGGGCCGGATTGGCCGCCTTCGTCAGGGCCTGGAAGCCGGGGAAGAAGGCGACCAGCGCCAGGACCATGCCGAACAGCATCACCGGCTTGCGCCCCAGCCGGTCCGACAGCCAGCCGAAGAAGACGTACAGCCCCGCCGAGGCCACGGTCACCGCCAGCACCAGCTGATCGACGGTGTTGGTGTCGATCTTGAGCACCCGCTCCATGAAGAACCGCGTGTAGAAATAGCCGCAGTACCAGACCGCCCCCTGGGCGATCATGATGCCGAACAGGGCGATCAGCACGAAGCGACCGTTGCCCCACCGGAAGAAGGCCTCCTTGTAGGGCGCGCGCCGCTCGCCGCCCTCGGCCTCCATGCGCTGATAGGCCGGGCTCTCGTTCAGCTTCAGCCGGATCCACAGCGACACCGCCAGCAGCAGGGCCGAGAGCAGGAACGGGATGCGCCAGCCCCATTCGTCAAAGGCCTCGACCCCGACGATCCGGCGCGTGATCAGGATGACCGCCAGCGCCCCGATCAGGCCGAAGGCGGCCGTGGTCTGGATCCAGCCGGTCAGCAGGCCGCGCCTCTTCGGCGGCGAATGCTCGGCGACATAGATGGCCGCGCCGCCGTATTCCCCGCCCAGGGCGAAGCCCTGCAGCACCCGCATGACCAGCAGCAGGATGGGCGCCGCCAGGCCGATCTGGCCATAGTCGGGCAGCAGGCCGATGGCCACGGTGGCCAGGCCCATCAGGGTGATGGTGACCAGGAAGGTGGTCTTGCGCCCCGTGCGGTCGCCGAACCAGCCGAACACCAGCGCGCCCAGGGGTCGCACCACGAAGCCGAGGCCGAAGGTCAGCAGGGCGAGGATGTAGGCGACCGTCTCGCCGGCGTCGGCGAAATAGTGGCGGGCGATCACCGTGGCCAGCGAGCCGAAGACGAAGAAATCATACCATTCGAACGCGGTCCCCGCGGCCGAGGCCACCACCACCGTCCTGAGACCCGGCTCCGCCCTCGCGTCCATCGCTTCCGTCATCGTTCACCCCCGCTTTGGTCCGGCGCCTCTGCGGACGCCTGTGCGGGGATGCTAGCCGTCCGGGGCGGACACGCAAGGCTCCAGCAGGGCCCGGACAAGCGAAAGCCCGCCAGCGGGGGGATGCTGGCGGGCCTCCTTCAACCGATCCGCGCGTCGGGGGGGAAACGCGGTCGGGAACCTTGTAACTAGTTCTTGGCGTCTTCCGCGGCGGTGGTCACGGCGTCGCCGGCGGCCGAGGCGTCACGGCCGACGCCGGACACGGTGTTGCAGGCGGCGGTGGTCAGGGCGGCGGCGGCGGCGAACAGAACGAAAATCTTGCGCATGGGGATCACTCCAGAAACCGGGGAGGCGGTGTCTGCCATAACAACGTCCCCGCCCGGCTCAGGTTCCCAGGTCGGCGGGATCCGTCGGAACCACCGCTTCCGGGGTGGCGAACACCAGCCGGGCGATGGTCCCGCCGCCCTCGGCCGGAACCATCTCGACCTCGCCCCGCAGCTGTTTGGCGAAGGCGCCCATCAGGGTCCGCCCGACGCCGGCGCGGAAGGTCTCGCTGACCCCCGGCCCGTCGTCCTGGACCTCCAGCACGCTCTTGTCGCCGCGCACATGGAAGCGGACCTGGAGGGCGCCGCCCCGACCCGCGAAGGCGTGTTTCTGGGCGTTGGTGACGGCCTCGACCAGCCACAGGGCCAGGGGCGCCAGCTTGTCGGGGTCGACGACCAGGGAGTCCGCCTCGACCGAGGAGGTGACGACGATGCCCCGCCCGGCCTCGCTGGCCACCAGCTGGCCGACCAGTTCGGTCAGGAAGATGCGGGCGTCGGCGTAGCGCAGGTCGTCGCTCTGGTAGAGGGTGCGATAGATCAGGGCGAGGGCCGAGATGCGCTGGCGCGTGTCGCCCACCGCCGCCTTCGACGCCGGGTCCGTCAGGGCCCGCTGCTGCATCGACAGCAGCGACGAGATGATCTGCAGATTGTTCTTCACCCGATGGTGGATCTCGCGCATCAGCGCGTCCTTCTCGGCCAGCGAGGCGGTCAGGGCGGCGTCGCGGGTGACGATCGACTCCGCCAGCTCGTCCAGGGTCCGGGCCAGGGCGCGAATTTCGGCCGGGGCGTTCATGGCCTGCAGCGGACGCACATTGAACCGCCCGCGCGCGTAGATGGCGGCGATCCGCTCCAGATAGTTCAGCCAGCGGATGACGATCCGCTCGCTGACCAGCATCACCGCCCCGAAGGCGATGAACCAGGCCAGCAGCGGCACCAACAGGGCCCCGACCGGGTTCAGCCGGGCCCAGGACAACAGGCCGGGCGCGGGCGCGGACAGCAGGGCGTAGACGTCGCGGCCGGCGAGGGCCGCGCCGGCGTAGACGCGGTGACGGCCCAGGGCGTCATCGGCCTCGAAGATCGCCGAGGCCCCCGACCGCGCCCGACCGACCCAGCCGGTCAGGCTCTGGCCGCCGGACAGGACGAAGGCGTCCGCCTCGGTGGCCGTGAGCAGACGTCCGTCGCCGTCGGTCAGGGCCGCCTGCGACCCTTCCGGCAGGGCGGGGTCGTCGACGTCGGGCTGCAGGCTGGCCAGGGGCAGCAGCGCCACCATGGCGCCGTCGAAGGCGCCCAGCGGCCGCTCCAGCCGGATCGCGACGATCAGACCGGGAGACCGCCCGGCGGCGGCCGGCGCGCGCGCCAGCACCATCCCCTCCCCGCCCTTGAGCCGGAGGAACCACGGGCTGTCCGGAGCCTGCACCAGCCAGGGGGGCGACGCCTGACGGAGCCCCCGGGAGGCGCAGGTGGTGACGCCGGTCGCCGTGAGCCGCGCCAGCCCGTCGAGATCCTCGAGCCGCTCGACCAGATCGGTCAGGCGGGGTTCGCAGAACACCTCCAGGGCCTCCGGGCGCAGGGCCTGAAGCAGCACCCCGGTGCTGTCGAGATGGGATTTGGCGTTGGCCGCAGTCCGCTCGGCGGCCAGTTGCAGGTCCGAGCGCCGCTCGACATCCTGGGCGCTGAAGGCGGACTGGGCCTGAAAGGCGCCCAGCACCAGGATGGGCAGCAGGGCGATCGCCATCGCCGAGCCCAGCCGGAAGCGGATGCCGACGAACCGCGACGGGCGCCGGGGGCGGCCCATCCTTCCGGCCAGAATCCGTCCCAACCGGACCATCCGGTCAGCCTTGCCGGACGCTGCTCAGGCGATCGGCGGCGGCCAGGATGGAGCGCATGGCGTCGCCCGCCGCGCGGCCGTCACGGGCGTAGCCGCCCTTTTCAAGTGTGGCCTGCAGGGCCTTGCGGGCGCGGGAGACGCGGCTTTTCACCGTCCCCACCGCGCACTGGCAGATCTCGGCGGCCTCTTCATAGGCGAAGCCGCCGGCGCCGACCAGGATCAGCGCCTCGCGCTGCTCTTCCGGCAGGGTGGCCAGGGCGAGGCGGAGCTCATCCAGGGCCACCGGGGATTCGGGGTCGTCGACCGCGACCAGGGTCCGTTCCGCGGCCTCCTGATCCAGTTGCGACTGGCGCCACGAGCGGCGCTTCTCGGAATAGAACTGGTTGCGCAGGATCATGAAGGTCCAGGCCTTCATATTGGTGCCCATCTGATAGCTGGCCCGGGCGTCCCAGGCCTTCATCATGGCGTCCTGCGCGAGGTCGTCCGCGGCGGTCGGATCGCCGGTCAGCGTGCGGGCGAAGGCGCGCAGATGCGGGATCAGCGCGACCAGCTCCCGTTTGAAAGCTTCATCGTCGGCTGAGGGAGGCTTGGGCGGCGGGTTGGTCGCACCGCTCATGCGCCGTCTCCGCCCGACGAACGCTCGTCGGCGCGGCGCAGGATATCCAGGAACTCGTCCGGCACCTGCTCATTGACGATCTCGTCGAACATATGGCGCAGCTTCACGCCAATGGCCTGCTGACGAAGCCGCGCTTCCTCCAGGCTCGCGCCGCCCTTGGGCGGGCTCTTGCCCGGCGGATTGGAATTCTCTGTCATCGATATAACGGCCGCCACCCTGACAAAATGCTTGTTGCGACTGGCCAAACGCCACTCGGCAGGGCCGGTTCCTAGGTGACGGACGATTAATGCTCAAGCTTGCTGGTCAAGTCGGGAACCGTGGCCCATTTGATACGTTGACCGAAACTGCCGAGGTTCAAATCGTTGGACCTCATCTGTCGGGGATTTTGCTAAATGAGTCTGCTGGCCCGTCTTGCGCCGCATCTGCCGTATGTTCGCCGTTACGCCCGGGCGTTGACCGGCGATCAGACCACCGGGGACAACTATGTCCGCGTCGCTCTCGAGGCCCTCGCCGCCGGCGAGCGGCAGCTGCCCGCCGACATGACGCCGCGGGTCGCCCTGTATCATGTCTTCCACGCCATCTGGACCACCACCGGCGCCCAGCTGGAAGACAAGAGCGGCCTGGACGCCCGGACCGACGACGCCTCGCGCCGCCTGATGCGGATCGCCCCGCGCTCGCGCCAGGCCTTCCTGCTGACCGCGCTGGAGGGCTTCACCCCGTCCGAAGCCGCCCAGATCCTGGACGCCGACGCCTTCGACGTGGAGCGGCTGATCGGCGAGGCCCAGTCCGACATCGACGCGGAACTGGCCACCGATGTGCTGATCATCGAGGACGAGGCCATCATCTCGGCCGACATCGAAAGCCTGGTGAAGGAGCTGGGCCATCGCGTCACCGGCACCGCCACCACCCATGACGAGGCTGTCGACGCCGTCGCCCGCCATCGTCCTGGCCTCGTGCTGGCCGACATCCAGCTGGCCGACGGCTCGTCGGGCATCGATGCGGTCAAGGACATCCTCAAGCGGATCGACGTGCCGGTGATCTTCATCACCGCCTTCCCCGAGCGGCTGCTGACCGGCGAGCGGCCCGAGCCGACCTTCCTGATCACCAAGCCCTTCCAGCCGGAAACGGTGAAGGCGGCGATCAGCCAGGCGCTGTTCTTCCACCCGTCGCGCCAGAAGGCGGCGGCGTAAGCCTTCTTCCCCGGACAAGGAAAAGCCCCGGTCGCAGGACCGGGGCTTTTTTGTTGTCCGCGAGGCCTAGTCGGTCGTGGTCGAGGGGACCGTCGGCGCATTGACGTTGGGCGCTTCGCCGGTCGCCGGACGGGTCGGCTGGCCGCCCCGGGCCGTCGGGGCGTCGGCGGAGGGGATGTCGGAGCCCCCCTCGCCCTGGAAGGCCTGGGCGTCGACCGCCTGCTCGCCATTGTTGGCGTTGGTGTCGGCGAAGCCGCCCTGGCTGACGAACCACATGCCCAGCAGCAGTATGGCCACAGCGGCGAGCGAGATCACCAGCAGGGTCAGGATGCGCTTGCCGCCGCGCCCGCCGCGGACGTACTGGGCCTCGACCGGACGGCCCTCGTGTACCGCGTCGGCGGCCTTGTCGTGGGGGGATTCATGGGTCATGGCTCGGCTCCGTCGATGCATTGGGTCAGCCGGATGAACGCGCGGTCCAGCGTAGCCGTTCCGGGCTCGCCGTCCGCGCGAAAAATTCGTTCGGCGCGCTGGAACCCGGCGGCGAAACCCCCGTTATCGAAATGCGGAGGCGGCGACGCCCCCCCGACTTGAGACTGACGAAAGTCAGTCTGTCGCCTCCGCGCCTCATTCTCGATGACGCGACTTTCAGGCGGACCGGAAACGGTCCGCCTTTTTCTTTGCCCCGGCTGGACAGCCGGGCCCGCTTGCTGACTATGCGCGAGTTCAGAAAGAAAACCCGGAGATCGCCATGGCTCGCGTCAATCGTCAGTGGGTGCTGCGTCAGCGGCCCAGGGGTCTGATCAAGGCCGGCGATCTGGAGCTGGTCGAGGCGCCGGTGCCCGCGCTGAAGGAATCGCAGGTGCTGGTCCGCACCGTCTATCTGTCGCTGGACCCCACCAACCGCACCTGGATGAACGACGCCGAGGGCTATCTGCCGCCGGTGCCGATCGGCGGGGTGATGCGGGGCCTGACCCTGGGCGTGGTCGAGGAAAGCCGCTCCAGCCGCTTCCGGGCCGGCGACATCGTCACCCCCCTGTCGGGCGGCTGGTCCGACTACGCCGTCGTCAACGAGATGGAGCTTCGCCCGGTGCACCGCGCCCCCGGCATGCCCCTGACCGCCAACCTCAGCGTCCTGGGCATGACCGGAATGACCGCCTATTTCGGCGTCACCGACGTGCTCAAGGCCAAGGCCGGCGAGACCCTCGTCATCTCCGCCGCCGCCGGGGCCGTGGGCTCGATCGCGGGCCAGGTGGCCAGGGCCCGCGGCTGCCGCGTCATCGGCATCGCCGGCGGCCCCGACAAATGCCGCTGGCTGACCGAAGAACTCGGCTTCGACGCGGCCATCGACTACAAGAATGAGGACGTGGGAGAGGCGCTGGACCGCCTGGCCCCCGACGGCGTCGACCTGAATTTCGAGAACGTGGGCGGCGACATCATGATCGCCGTCTTCAACCGGCTGAAGACCCACGGCCGCATGGCCGTCTGCGGCCTGATCTCGGCCTACAACGCGACCAAGGCGCCGCCTTCGCCGAACTTCTCGCGCATCATCACCCACCGGCTGAACATCCAGGGCTTCCTGGTCCTCGACTACGCCCACCGCGGCCGCGAGATGGTCGCCGAAATGGGTCCGTGGCTGGCGGACGGCACGGTGAAGTGGAAGGTCCACGTCGACGACGGACTGGAAGGCGCCGTGGGTTCGCTGAACCGCTTGTTCACGGGCGACCATGACGGCAAGCTGCTGGTCCGCGTATCCGAAGAACCCGCGGGCTGACCGGGACCTCGACATGACTGAACCCCTGCACGTCCATTTCGAAGACATGGGCGTCGGCGAAGTCATTTCCCTGGGCGCCTGCATGGTCGACCCGGCGGCGCTGGACGTGTTCGTCGAGCGCTTCTCGCCGGGCTGGGACGTCTCGTACGGCGCGCCCGACGCCATGGTCTACGCCCTGTGGAGCCGCATCTTCGCCGACAAGGCCGCCGGCTGGGCACAGTCCAAGGTGCTGGCCGTCGACGGCCTGCGCTTCATGCGCAATCCCCCGGCCGGCGAGCTGATGCGCGGCCGCATGACGGTGATGGGCAAGGACCCGGTCGGCGATGAAAAGGGCATCGTCATCGCCCAGCACGACCTGCTCGACGAGGCGGGGCGGCTGGTGTTCTCGTGCCTGACGCGGGCTCTGCTGGCGCGAAGGTAGGGGTTAGGTCGTAGGCAGTAGGCGGTAGCAGTGAAGGTGGCGGACCGCCCTACTGCCTGAGACCTACTGCCTGCTGCCCGTTTCTCAGGCGTTTCCGGCGACCGGCTGCGAAGCGGCGGCCTTCTGGAAGGCCATGGCGATCAGGCGATCCCAGCCCAGCAGCGACACCAGATGGGCGTAGATCTGGCCCAGGGCGCCGTTGTCGCGCAGTTCGGCCAGTTTCTTGGCCGGCAGGGCCTTCAGCTTGTCTTCCGAGACCGCATAATATTCGGCGATCTTCTGCGGCTCTGCGGCCGTGCCGTCCGGGTTGCGCGGCGTGAAGACGGCCTCGCGCGTGTCCAGCAGGTCCAGGTCCTTCAGCAGGGTCAGGAAGGCCTCGGTGCGCAGGCGTTCCTGCTCGAAATTGTTGCAGAACTCCATCGCCTGCTGGGTGTAGGGCGAGGGCTGGCCGTCGACGAACAGGGGCGTGGCGCCGCCTTCCTTGATGAAGGGCGCGGCGCGGTCGACGCACAGGATCATGCGGTTCTGGGCGTCGTCATTGGCGAAGACGAACGGATAGCGGCGGACATAGGCCGGGATGTAGGCCTCGGCCCGGAACTCGCCGTCGTCGCTGACGAACAGGTTCTCGCCGGCGCGCAGGGCCATGACGGCCACCGGCTGCTTGTTCTCGCCGACGAAAATCACCGGATAGGACAGGGCCGCCGGCGCGAATTCGGTCACCATCACCGGCACCAGATTGGTCTGGGCGACGAAGGCGTAGGGCTTCTCGACCGGATCGACGCCGAGTTTCGCGTGCGCGTCCAGGGACAGCGGCTCGGGCTGGGCGTAGAACAGGACATTGCCGGACAGGGGCGAGGCGGCGGTGGTGTCGGTCATGAACGCGATCAGGCTCTGAAATGAGGGAAGCGCGCTTCTAGCCTAGTCGCCCGGGCGCCGCAAACCGGCTCGCGCCCCGGGCGTCCGATGCGGTTAACGGACCTCAGAACCGGTAGGCGACGCCGACCCTGAGGTTCCGGCCCGGCAGGGGCGCGACATCCTTCAGGAAGCTGACGTGTTCGCGGGCTTCCTCGTCGGTCAGGTTGTGGCCCTCGGCGAAGAGGGTCACGCCCTTGTCGGCGAAGGGCCGCCAGACGCCCGACAGATTGACCATGGTGTAGCCGTCGGTGCCCAGCTCATAGGCCGCCAGCTCGTCCTGTTCGCCGACGCGCCGAACCTCCAGCGCGGCGTCGAACGGGGTCGAGCTCCAGGCCAGACGCGCCGTCGCGCTCCAGGGCGGAATACGCGCCGCCGGCCCCTGGTCGGTCTGCGCATCCACGAAGTCGACGGCCCCTTCGAGGCTCAGCGACCGGTCGCCGCGGGTCCACAGCGCATACTCGCCCTCGGCCTCGAAGCCGCGGAATTCGGCCCCGGTCTGGACGAACTGGAAGATCGGGAAGCTCTCGCCGCCGTCCACGAACACCGCCCCCGTGTCGCGCTCGTCGATGAAGCCGTCGTATTTCGAGGCGTAGACGTGCAGGTCGCCCTGGAAGCGGCCGGCCGAGTAATGGACCGTGCCCTCCAGCGTCGTGACCGTCTCATTGTCCAGAGTCGGGTCGCCGGTTTCATAGACGCCGGTGGCGATGTGCAGGCCGTCGGCGAACAGTTCGACTTCCGAGGGCGCCCGTTCGTTGTGGGCCAGACTCAGGCCCAGGAACAGGGTCGTCGTGGGCTTGATGAAGGCCGCGACCGAGCCCGACCAGTTGCCGAAGTCGCGCTCGATCTCCGATCCGCCCGACAGCGGCGTCGCCGTCACCGTCCGCCGGTCGTAGCGCAGGCCGCCCTCCAGTCCCCAGCCGGCCCGGTCCAGCCGCTGGACGGTGTAGACGCCCGCCTCCTCGATATCGCTGGCGGGCAGGAAGGCTTCGGCGCCGATGGCCTCGAAGGTGCGCGACAGGGCCTGCACCCCGACGGCGCCGTTCCAGCCGTTGCGCGTCCGCTGCACCAGATCGGCCCGCGCCTCCTGGCCGTCCGACTGGAAGATGGTGCCGGGATTGCCCGGCCCCTCGAATTCGGTGTGGGTGTAGTCGGCGTGTCCGTAGGACCCGGTCAGCTTCTGGAACGGCCCGCCGTCGAACCGCAACTCGCCGCGCGCGTCCTCGCGGGTCTGCTCCAGCTGGATGAAGACGTCCGGCTCGGCCACGGTGCCATAGGTGCTGGACAGGTCCTTGTACGCGGCGCCGATGAAGCCGCGCGCGCCGATCCACGAGGCGCCCACGCCCCAGCTCTCCAGTTCCGAGAAGCTGTTGGGCTGGGTCCCGCCCGGCCCACGCGCGATTCCCTCGGCATCGGCCAGGCGCTGCGAGATGGCGGGCGAGGGAATGTCATAGTCGTCCGCCTCCTTCTTCACCCCGTCGATGCTGATGGCGATCGGGCCGAGGCCGAAGGTCGCGCGGGCGGAGGTCGACCAGCCCTGGTCGACGGTGGAGGTCTGGGCCGACACCAGCCCGTCGACGCCGTCGGGCATTTCCGTCGGGATGCGGTTGTCCAGCACATTGACCACGCCGCCGATGGCCGTGCCGCCGTAGGCCAGGGTGGCGGGCCCGCGCACGATCTCGATGCGGTTGGCCTCGGCCGGGTCGGTGGCCACCTGGTGGTCGGGCGACACCGAACTGGCGTCGATCAGGCCGATGCCGTTGGTCAGCACCTGGACGCGCGGGCCCGACAGGCCGCGGATCACCGGGCGGCTGGCCCCGGGGGCGAAGTCGGTCGAGCGCATGCCCGGCAGGCCGGCGACCAGATCGCCCAGCGAGGCGGCGGGGGCGGTGGCCAGGGCCTCCTCGTCGATCACCGTGGTGGCGATGGTCGTGGCCCGCGCGCTGATGCCGTAGGGTGCGCCGGTGACGATGACGTCGTCCAGGGCCGTCGCCGGCTCCTGCGGCCCGGCGACGGACTGGGCGGCGGCGGCGCCGGACATGACGCCCCAGCCCAGGGCGGCGGTCAGGGCGGTGCGGGACACGAGGGACAGCGACATGGAGAGATCCGGTACAGAGACGATGACTCGGTGTTACGAGATAACATCACAACGCGTCAAGCCGCCCTGTTGCGGGGGCGCCGCCGAGAGCCTAGCTCTTGGCGCATGAGCGAGCCCTGCCAGCACCATCACGATGACGGCCCGCCGGCCGCCGCCGAGGTCGCCCGCGCCATGGGCGAGGCCGACCGCCGCCTGACCGCCGAGGGCGAGCGGATGACGCCGGCCCGCCTGCGGGTGCTGGAACTGCTGCTGGCCGCCGGCGAACCTGTGAAGGCCTATGACCTGATCGCCCGCTTCGGCGGGGACGGCCAGCCGGCCAAGCCGCCGACCGTCTACCGCGCGCTGGAGTTCCTCGAGCGCAAGGGCCTGGCCCACCGCATCGCCTCGATCAGCGCCTATGTGGCCTGCACATCGGGCGGCATCGATCATGCCGCCGCCTTCCTGATCTGCGACTGCTGCGGCGCGACGCAGGAGGTGTCCGCCCCGGTCGCCAATGATCTGGGCAAGGCCGCCGAGGCCGCCGGCTACGCCATCGTCCGCACCACGATCGAGGCCCACGGCCGCTGCCCGGCCTGCGTCAACGGCTGAACCTGACGCCGGGTGAACTGGCGCGGCGGCCGGCGATCGCCTATCTGCCCTGCATGGACGCGATCCGGCTCTCCCCGCCCCGTCGCCTGAGCCTGCCGGTCTCCAACCGGTGGGGCGAGGGACGCATGAGCGTGCTGGATTTCGGCGACGCGACGCGTCCCGTCGATCTGGTCTTCGTCCACGCCAACGGCTTCAACGCCATGACCTACCGCACCCTGCTGGCGCCGCTGTCCGGCAGCCTGAGGATCTGGGCCCCCGACCTGCGCGGACACGGCGGAACCCGCCTGCCCACCGACCTCGCCGGGCGGCGTCACTGGCACGACCACCGCGACGACCTGATCGCCGTGCTGGACGCCCTCGACGGACCGCCCGTGATCCTCGCCGGCCATTCGATGGGCGGGACCTCCGCGCTTCTGGCCGCGGCGGAGCGGCCCGGGCGGGTCGCCGGCCTGGTCCTGTTCGATCCGGTGATCTGGAGCCGGCTGACGGTCGCCGCCTTCCAGCTGCCGATCTTCGACCGGCTGGCCTCGCGCATTCCCATGGTCCGCAACGCCCTGCGCCGCCGCGCCGTGTTCGAGAGCCGGGAACAGGCCCTGGCCGCCTACGCCGGGCGCGGCGCCTTCAAGGGCTGGCCCGAAATGGTGCTGGCCGACTATCTGGCCGACGGCCTGACGGAGACGGCCGACGGCCTCGTCCTGGCCTGCGACCCGGCGTGGGAAGCCTCCAACTATGCGGCCCAGAGCCACAATCCGTGGCGCGCCCTCAGGCGGCTGGACCGGCCCGTCCGCATTCTGAAGGCCGAAGCCGGCTCGACCTGCCGCCTCGGCGGGACCCCGCGCGGCCTGCCCCATGTCACCGTCGAGACCGTTCCGGGCGGGACCCACTTCTTCCCCATGCTCAAGGCCGACGTCGCGCGCGACGCCCTGTTCGACGCGGCGGTCTGACACTGGCGCGCGCGGACCCGTCGGGCTAAACCGCGCGCCAACCAGAACAAGCCTCCATCCAGGAAACGCTCCGATCATGCGCGACATCCACCACTTCATCGACGGCGCCTCCTTCACCGGCGCCTCGGGCCGCTTCTCCGACGTGTTCGATCCCAACACCGGCGAGATCCAGGCGCGGGTGCAGCTGGCTTCGGTCGCCGAGATGGACCGCGCCGTCCAGGCCGCCCGGCACGCCTTCGACGGCTGGTCCTCGACCAATCCCCAGCGCCGCGCGCGGGTGATGTTCGAGTTCAAACGCCTCGTCGAGGCCAATATGACCGAACTGGCCGAACTGCTGTCGTCTGAACACGGCAAGGTCGTCGCCGACTCGAAGGGCGACATCCAGCGCGGTCTGGAAGTGATCGAGTTCGCCTGCGGCATCCCCCACGCCCTGAAGGGCGAATACACCTGGGGCGCCGGCCCCGGGATCGACGTCTATTCGATGCGCCAGCCGCTGGGCGTGGTGTCCGGCATCACCCCGTTCAACTTCCCGGCCATGATCCCGATGTGGATGTTCGGCGTCGCCATCGCCGTCGGCAACACCTTCATCCTCAAGCCCTCGGAGCGCGATCCGTCCGTGCCGGTGCGACTGGCCGAGCTGATGATGGAAGCCGGCGCGCCCGCGGGCGTGCTGAACGTCGTGCACGGCGACAAGGTGGCGGTCGACGCCATCCTGACCCATCCGCTGGTCCACGCCGTCAGCTTCGTCGGCTCGTCCGACATCGCCCACTATGTCTACCAGACCGGCGCGGCCAACCATAAGCGGGTCCAGGCCATGGGCGGGGCCAAGAACCACGGCATCGTCCTGCCCGACGCCGACATGGACCAGGTCATCAAGGACCTGTCGGGCGCCGCCTACGGCTCGGCCGGCGAACGCTGCATGGCCCTGCCGGTCGTGGTGCCGGTCGGCAAGAAAACCGCCGACGAACTCCGTGAACGGATGATCGCCGAGATCCCGACCATGCGGGTCGGCGTCTCGACCGACGCCGGCGCCCACTACGGCCCCGTCGTCACGGCCCAGCACAAGGCCCGCGTCGAGGGCTGGATCGAGCAGGGCGTGAAGGACGGCGCCGAACTGGTCGTCGACGGCCGCGGCTTCTCGCTGCAGGGCCACGAGCGCGGCTATTTCATCGGCCCGTCGCTGTTCGACCACGTCACGCCCGAGATGGAATCCTACAAGGAGGAGATCTTCGGTCCCGTGCTGCAGATCGTCCGCGCCGCCAGCTTCGAGGAAGCCCTGTCGCTGCCGTCGAAGCACCAGTACGGCAACGGCGTCGCCATCTTCACCCAGAACGGCCGCGCGGCCCGCGACTTCGCCGCCCGCGTCAACGTCGGCATGGTCGGGATCAACGTCCCGATCCCGGTGCCGGTCGCCTATCACACCTTCGGCGGCTGGAAGCGCTCGTCCTTCGGCGACACCAACCAGCACGGCATGGAGGGGGTGAAATTCTGGACCAAGGTCAAGACGGTGACCGCCCGCTGGCCCGACAGCGATCTGGAACACGCGGACTCCAGCTTCGTCATCCCCACGATGGGGTGATGTTCGATGGAGCCCGTGACCCTCAGGGCCGCCGGGCCCGCTGACGCCGCCAGCCTGTATCGCCTCATGTGCGGCCTTGCGGAGAATCAGGGGGAAGAGGCCTGGCTGGCCGCGACCCCTGCCAGTCTGGCTGAAGCGCTCGCTGCGGACCCCCCGGCCTTCGGCTGCCTGCTGGCCGAACGGGACGGGCGGGATGTCGGCTATCTGACCTGGGTTCGCTGCTACGGCATCTGGCGCGGCGCCGACTATCTGAACCTCGATGACCTCTTTGTGGACGAATCCGTGCGGGGTCTGGGAGCCGGCGCTGCCCTGATGCGCCGGTTCGGCCAGTTGGCGACCGAGCAGGGGCTGGCCGCGCGCTGGGAGGTCAAGTCCGACAACCTGGACGCTCGCCGCTTCTATGCCCGCCTCGGCGCCGACCAGGAGGACAAGACTATCGTGCGTTGGTCAGTCGCCGCGATGCGCGCTTTCCCTTGACCGCTCGCCTCACAGGCGTGCGCGACAACCCAATTCGGTGCTAGGCGTTAACCTCTGCGAACCGTGAAGCTGGAGCGCCTCCCCCCAATGCGTCGCTTTTTCATCTGGTCGGCCCTGGCGGCCGTCATCGGCCTGATCCTCGCGGGCGTCGCCTACTGGGCGTACTGGACCTATTATGCGCGGTTCCAGCCGGTGACGGTGACCCGCAACCAGGCCGAAATCCAGCGCCTGCTGGACGAGGCGTCCTGGGTCTCGGCGGGCGGGGGCGGCGAGCCGCTCTACATCATCGGCTATCGCGACTCGGCGGCCATGGCCCGCTACGAGCGCGAGGAGATCCCCAAGCTGCGCGCCGCGGGCGTCGAGGCACGGACCATTCTGTTCGCCCGTCCGGACCGCGAGGGTCTGGCCCAGTCCACCGCCGCCGAGCGCGCCACCATCGCCGAGCTGTGGCTGACCCGCGACTGGACCCTGTACCAGCGCTGGACCGCCACGCCGGTGCGCAACTGGACGGCCGCGGGCATTCCCGCCGCCGACGGCAATCTGGCGCGCGGGGCGGTGGTCGAGGCCGGCCGCAGCTTCGCCGCCGGCCTGGCTGAAAAGCTCAACGAGGAAGGCCTGCAGACCCGCTATCCGCTGATCCTCTGGCGCGACCGCGAAGGCTTCATGAAGGCCTGCGCCTGTTCCGACCCGCGGTCGTGGGCCTTCATCCGCGACGATCTCGACGCACCGGACCGGATCGAAACGCCGGGCGTCGCCCCCGGGGATCCGGCGGCCGTCGCCGCATATCCGGGCGACGGAAGCCCCGAAAGCCTGCCCTACCCGACCCTGCCGACGACTCCGCCGGCCGCCGGCGTGGCGCCGGTCCCGACGTCCGGGACCGCGCCGATCGCGCCCCGCCCCACGACGCCTCCGGCTCCCCGCAAGCCGCCCGAACCGAAGCAGACGGAAGACACGACGTTTTTCTGAGCGACCCGGGCTGAACAGATCCGTGCATCCCGCCTTCGCGGGGATGCACGGATGTTGGCTGCGCTCTACAAAACGCGTTTGCAAGCCGCGATCAGCCGTTCGAGATCATCCGCGTCCTGGTACAGGCCGAAGCCGAAGCGGATGACGTCGTCGCGCACGTCGGTGACGACGTTGGCGTCCAGCAGGCGCTTGCGCCACGTCTGTGCATCCGGGTGACGGAAGGCGAGAAAGCGCGCGCGGCCGGCTTCATTGCCCACCGGGTTCAGCAGTTCCGCCCCCTCGAGCCGTCCGGCCTCGCCGCCGCCGACGGCCGCCTGGAAGCGCTGCATCAGGCCGCGGGCGTGGTCGGCGATCGTCGCCGTCGTCTGCTCCGCCTCATCCAGCATCCGCCGCACGCCGTTGAAGCGGTACAGCGGCGTCGCCTCGAAGGTGGCGCCCCAGAACCGGCCGGCGTCGCCCCGGTACTGCACGCCCTCGGGCGGCCCCATCAGATTGCCGAACTCGGCGAACCAGCCGGTCTCGACCGGACGGGGGCAGAAGCCGTCGGGCGCGTGCAGAATGCCGGCCCCCTCGCCGGACATGGCGTATTTGTAGCCGCCGGTGACGTAGAAGATCCGGTCCGCCACCGCTGACAGGTCGGTCGGGGTGGCCATGAAGCCGTGATAACCGTCGACGATCACCCACGGCCCGGCCGGATCGGCCAGGGCCGCCAGATCGGCGATCCGGCCGAACACCTGGCCCGTCCTGAAGAAGATCTGGCTGATCACGATCAGGTCGAATCCCCCGCTCTGCGCCGCTTCCACGAACCGGTCGTCGAAGGTCTCGAACGGGTGCAGCGGGACGCGCGTCACCACCGCCTCGCCGGCCTCTTCCCAGCGTTCGCCCTGACGGCGGAACGAATGGAACTCGCCGTCGGTTGACAGGATGCGGACCGGCTTCGTCTCGAAGCCGGAGAAGATGCGCAGCAGGAAGTCGTGGGTGTTGGGCGCGAACACCACCGTGTCGGGCGACGGCAGGTTCAGCTCCTTCGCCACATGCGCCTGGGCCTCCGGCACGACCTCGCCGAAGATCAGGTCCCATTTGCGGTCGGCGAATTTGTTCGCCTCGACCCAGGCCCGCACCTGGCCGTCGAAGCTGGCGTCGGGCCACAGGTGATGGCTGTGCGCCGCGAAATGCAGCCGCTCGGGGTCCAGCGACAGGGCGCGGGAGAACAGGGTCTTGCAGGTCATGCGCCGGTTTCGCACGGCTGACCGGACGCCGCCAGTCGTCAGGCGACGGCCGTGACCAGCCAGCAGGCGGCGGTCATCGGGACCATGCCATCCTCGACATGGCCCTCCAGACGGACGGCCACGGCCTCGGCGATCCGTCGCCGCACAGCCTCGTCCTGTCCCGGCAGAATGGTGGAGAGCAGGCCCAGCCGCAGGCTGAGGATCATCAGCTCGTCGAAGGACACCGGCGTGGCGACATCGAGCGGCTCGATCTCCACCCGACGCCAGCCGCTTCGGTCGAGGACGCCCCGGACCCGGTCCGGATCGGCGAAGGCGAACCGGCCCGGACCATCCGCGGGAATCCGGGGCGGTTCCGGCAGGAAGGGCGCGGCCGCCTCCAGCGGGACCAGGGACAGGGGGTTTTCAGCGGCGCCGCGCCAGCAGGCGAAGGTGAGTCCGCCGCCCGGCCGCACGGCCCGGCGCAGATTGGCGAAGGCGGCGTCCGGATCCTCGAAGAACATGACCCCGTATCGGGAGATCGCGGCCTCGAAGGCCGCTTCGCCGAACGCGTGGGTTCCCGCGTCGGCGCGCACGAAGTCGACGTTGGCGACGCCCGCCGCCCGGGCCCTCCGGCGGCCGAGCTCCACCAAGGCCCCGGAAACGTCGACGCCGGTGGAGAGTCCCTCGGGGCCCACGCGTCGCGCCATGTCCAGGGTGGTCGCTCCGGCCCCGCATCCGACATCCAGCACCCGCGCCCCGGGGCCAGGATCGGCGCGTTCGGCGACGATATCGCCGACGGGCTGGTTGATCCGGTCCAGCAAGGCCTGGTGCTCGACCCAGACGTCGCCGCCGGCGTCGTTCCAGTACGACTCGCTGAGGACCCCCGGCGCGGCCTTCGGCGTCATGTCGGTCTCCGTCCGGGTGATGGCCGTCTCGTCCGGCCGTCTAGATCAGGCTGCCGTGGCAGTGTTTGAACTTGCGGCCCGAGCCGCAGGGGCAGTCGGAATTGCGCGGCGTGCGTTCCCAGCCGGCCGGCAGCAGATCGACCGGCAGGCGGGCGCGGTCGTCGCCCGTCAGCTGGCCTTCCGGGTTCTGGGCCAGCGGGTCGGACATCTCGTTCTCGCCGGTGCCGGGGTTCAGGTGGATTTCCTGGAACTCGGGCATCTCCATCGGGGCCGGCTGTTCGAAGCGGAATTCGACCGTCATCAGCCAGCGGGTGACGTTGTGGCGCAGCTCGTACAGCAGCGTCTCGAACAGGTTGAAGGCCTCGGTCTTGTACTCGTTCAGCGGATCGCGCTGGCCATAGCCGCGCAGGCCGATG
>Ga0265296_1000485_pt1 | contig 60521 bp, 47 predicted proteins | sample MunlanPumphouse1_FD_189073 | JGI IMG/M metagenome (GOLD analysis project Ga0265296, IMG submission 189073) | Groundwater microbial communities from a municipal landfill in Southern Ontario, Canada - Pumphouse #1 | ecosystem: Environmental > Aquatic > Deep subsurface > Groundwater | place...
AACGGAAGCTAATGAAATGGGGTTGAAGAACATTTATTTTTTTAAACTTTTTGATTTTATTTTTCAATGCATGACATATCGCTTTGCGATTTTGTTATTAATATAAAAAGGATATTTCTACATAGCAGGATTTCCTGAAATTTCTGCTGCCAGCCAACCGGCCGGAAATCCGGGAAGAACTGCCGAGAAAAAAGGATGGGCTCAAAAAGTTAGCAGACTCTGTCGAACCCGTTCCTGCCCGAGGGCATGAGAAGATTATCTTCTGTTCCTATGAAGGTTTTCCCGTGCCCCGCGAGCGAGTGCTATCGACAAAATCAAGGAGTTGAAACAATGAAACTACCAAAAAAAAATGGAGCGATCTTGCTGGTATTGATAACGCTATGTGTGATCACATTACCGGTATCAGCATATCAATTCTCGATGACAAATATCGAGAATTTTAACTCATTACCAAATCTCTATCCCTATGGTACGAATAGTCATGCCTATGTGTACAACTGGCTGGCCGGACAAGGGTGGTCACAGAGGTTTTACGAGACAAACAGCAATGTTGATGATACAGACTTTGCTACTTCTGGCGAGGGTCTGAATAATGTAGATCTTCACTACCACTTTGGCCATGGTGACTATATTGGTACTTCGACGCAAGTACAGTATAGTAATTATCCAACCTCCTCACTGACTACTGTCGATGTTTATAAAAAATGGGGACAGGGACTTATATCACCCAACAAATGGGTAGTCTTGGATGCATGCTGGGTGCTCCGTGATCTCCAGTGGGGTGGAGCCCTGAGAAATTCTCACGGCATCCTTGGATTCGCGTCAACGAAAAATGTTAACGCTAATCTCCCAAGCAGTTTCCTGCAGCACTGTATCGACAATGATTACACAATATCGTATTCATGGCAAAGAGCAACCCAGACGGTATTAGCTGGAAACAACCACCTAGTCCGGGTAATATTTGACACACCGGATCAATTATCAAATGATCATCTTCCGGGTCATGGAACGGTAGCTTCAAGTGAAATTGTGGATGACAATACGGTTTATTATGCTGAGTGGAGGACGTGATGATTATGTCGATGAAACGGTCTCGATTGATGGTTGCAGGTCTGATTCTCACCAGTTGTCTGATTCTCGGAATTGCAATCATAGGATTATCAATGAACACGCAAAATCAGGCAATTGTTCTTCCTGCAGAGGTAGCTCTTCCGGGCATGCAAGGTCAGTTCGAGTCACTCACACTGAACACAGACTTGCCAAAATCTCCCTCATCAATTCAGGTCTATTCCATCAAATCAATAGACATGATCCAAGATGGAAATGGAGATGTAAGCATGACGATTCGAAAATCGATTCCTTCTGCATCTAAAGCACCGGCCCTCGCAGAAAAATCTCTTGAGAAATATGGCGGACTCCCAAAAGATGCACAACTGGTTGATGCATTGCCCCGCTACCAGTATAAGTATAATCTGACAACCAACTCTGTCGAAGAGAAGTATCCTTGGCAGACACAGGTCAGATATATTCAGATCCTCGACGGATTCCCCGTTATTGGCGCGACAATCAATCTTGGACTTGGGGAAAACGGTGAAATTACAAGTCTTGTGAAGGCATGGCCGACATACGAGAGTCGTAAAGAGGTAAAAATAATTTCAGCCGAAAAGGCTTATGAAAAACTAAAAGTACGCGATACCACAGAAAAATTACAGGGTAATCTTCCGGAAGGGTCAAAAGTTACTGAAGTAAAACTCGGTTACCGGCTCTTTGATGCATGGAATTCAGATGCAAAGGATGCCTACCTTAAACCCGTATGGATCTTCTCGGTTACATCTCCATTGGATCCGGAACCATTCCCAATCATGGTAGATGCAACTGCTTAAGATCTTCATTTCCTTTTTTCATTCCATCCCGATAAACCAAAAATGAACGTATGTAATTCAGCGCAGAAAATGCAACAACCCAAAACAGGCGTCGTCCTGCTGATATTAATGCTGGCAGCAATGGCGATTGTACCGATGGTGAGTGCGACGGCAGAGGCAGATACTGATCTGACCGCTTCCATATCAGGCAATCTTATTGATGTGGATAAGATCGCACTTCCAAAACTAATGTTTGATGAAACACAGCAGAAGGTCGTTGTGACTACAGAACTCAGCCCTACCGGCACCCGGGGTCTGCAGGCTATCCCGAAGGGCGCTATCATCCATCACGCTGAAAACGGGATAACAACGGTCTTTGATCGTGATGGCCAACAGGTTCTGCTTGCCGATGACAAGGAATCCTCTGTTATCTCCACCCCATCCGGACTGAAACATGCGACTTATGTAACAGAAGTACCTACTGATTCGCAAGTGATCAATAAAGGTAAAGTGACATATGTCACCAATGGCAAAGACCTCATCCTCACAGTAATCTGTGAGAATGTAACGCAGACTGTCCAAAATGAGCATGCCCTCAACCAAAAATCCGGTATTGCTGCTGCCACATTGTCGAATTTCAACGGGTGGATCGAGTACGCTTATGACAATATGGCACAAATCCGGCAATTCGATGCATACTGGACGGTGCCGTCAAGCCCGCCATCATCGGAATCTGCTGAACCCGTATTCCTGTTTAACGCGATCAGGACCTATGGCGAAACCGCTATCGTCCAGCCGGTTCTTGAATGGAACCAGCCCTCCACCGGCCTCTACTGGACCGGATCGTCATGGGCACTGAAAGACGGGATGCAGGCATTTAAAACTACCCGGATCACGGCCAGCACCAGCGACACAATGAAGGGGAGACTGTATTGGTATTCTGCAACTGGAGAATGGTACATTCAGATTTATGATGTAACCAACGGGCAGTATCGTTCCCTCTATTCCAACTACGTACCCGATTCCAATGTCCAGGTGGATGTCACCCTTGAAGGATGGGGGATCGATGACAACAGCGATGTTCCGGGCGACACATTGTTTTACAACATGGTCTACAAGTACAACGGGAACCCCGTGCCTGTTGTCCTGAAACGCTTCACCTCAACAAGCGCCCCGCTCACCCAATTAAATGTCGAGATCCTTTCAAATCCATCGAGCGTGAAACTCCACACGGCAAACTGAGGAACCCTATGAAAAACTCCCTTTTTTTTATATGTCAATCCTTATGGTAATTCTCGTTATTGCCTGCTTGTCCGGTTGCATTCATAGGGAAAGCAGTGCCCCTGATATGGTACCCGTAACAGCAACCATGACCCCAATAACTGGAACTCCGGAGCCTGTACAGACCTTTGAACAGGTTTACCTGCAGGAGCGTATGTCTCCCGTACTCCGGTCAGAAATTTTACAATCAATGCCTTCAATCCGGTACTTCCCTATGAAGGAGGAGGAAAAGACACTCTGCGTACGATCGGATACTCAATTGCTCGTCAATGCGGTACTGGTAGATCCTAATGCGCAGGACATGCTGATGAAAGGGGGGTATATTGATGGCATAGGGATATTTTTACCACGGTCAGCAAAGACCACGCCAAGTGTTGGCACCTGCACGGTAGCGGTGTATATCACATTGAAAAATATCACATCGGGGTTCGTTATCGATCAGGAAAACGGTGTCGTCAGCCAGCAGGTTGTTGAGGTTCCCGATGGAACACATGTCCGTTCATCCGGAAACCGTACGATACTGTCTGATGCTGAAAGGATCTTGTTTGTTTTCGTCACAGACCATTACCAAAATGCAGACTAACAGGAATTCTTTTCAGCATACCATGATATGGTTACCGTGAGGCTTGCGATGATGAAAAAATGGAACTTATCTGCCTGTTATCCGGTGATTCTCATTGGTCTCGTTATCCTGCTTATTGCCGGGGGTTGTATAACGAATACTACCTCATCACAGACATCGAATACAACGACTGTATTGCCAGATTCTCCTGCAAAGACCACAGATCATCCGGCATCGCCATCTGAATCCCAATTTGGTTCAACGCAGAGTCCCGGATCTGAATGCAGTTCTGAAACCCGGATAAATATTTCGATCGATACTACGGTCCCGCTCCAGGACCCGATACCCGGGATTCGGTATTCCCTTAACAGGAGCGAAACCGGCAGGATTATCGTCCTTGAGAAGGGGGAGATTGTTGAGATAAATCTCGGTTATGCACCGAGCCAGCCCTTTCAATGGATCGTGCATGGATCCGGATGTGGGATTGAACTTCTGAATACCGGCAGATACACCAGTGGTGGCGATTACTGGAACAACACTGGCAATTACCGGGCCCGGTATCGTGCGGTCAGCTCCGGGACATCAGTCCTTAACGGTAAACTAGTTCTCTCCCCGGATGAAAGCGGGATGCTTACGTTCAATCTCACCGTGATCGTGAAGTAGGCCGACCCAACCCCTGCATCAGCGGGAGGGTGGAGGGGGGTCTATGCCAAGTATGGTTTGGATCGGGCGTGTTTGTACGGATATGATTTTCGATGCAGAGAGAGTGGGTTTTAGGGAAAATAGTGGAGGGCGGGGGAATTTGAGGGTATTTTTTTTAAATCTTTTGTTTTTCATTTTCAATGCATGACATATCGCTTTGCGATTTTGTTATTAATATAAAAGAATATTTCTACATAGCAGGATTTCCTGAAATTTCTGCTGCAAGCCAACCTGCCGGAAATCCGGGAAGGACTGCCAAAAACGTAGGACGGGTTCTCTACCTTAGCAAGTGAGTTGAACCCGATCCTGCCCGTAGGGCATGAGATCATTATCTTCTGTTCCTATGAAGGTTTTCCCGTGCCCTGCGAGCGTAGCGTGTGGAAAAATGGAGGAACCAAAATGAAACTACGTTCAATTGGCGTCGTCCTGCTGTTACTCATGGCAGCGATGGCGATGGTACCGATGGTGAGCGCGGAGGAATTGTACAATGGTGCAATAAATCCACCAAATGAGATTAAAAAAGAATTAACCATGGATGAATTAAGAGATGCACCAGTACATCCGCCAAAGATTTATGATCTTCAATCATTAGCGGACAGGAAATCTACACCACAAGTCAACGATAGGGAAAAAAAGTTTATTCTTGTTATAATCCCCCAAAAAGACATAAAAACAACGATTGATGGATCGGCAGGATTAATCTCAGTAACCGTTCCTAAATCATCGGCGAGATTTATCAATCAAAAGTCTGGATCAAAAGCCCCAATTCCGGATCTTTCCCTAGCAGGGCCTGTGCAGACTGAGGGCCCGGTATCGGTTCTTTGGGCTCCAAGTCATATGGTTGAGATATCTGAAAACGGAGATTTAATGACAATATTATTTCCGCAGGATCTGCTGATGAAATACAGTGATTTGAACGAAGCCCGGGAAAGGACTGTCTCATCCAGAGACAATAATCTGCAAATTTACTCTGACACAATCCCTTCAGCTGAGTCGCAGCAGATTTCCAGTACGATAAGAGCGAGCGATTTTCAGGAGCGGTCATGGTATAAGGATAACAATTGTGCGCATCATATTAATGGAATAACCGGGAAGATCTACCCCAGTGGATCATACAATAACGGGGAGTCTTATTTTAGTTACCATGAAATGGAGATTTATCTGTCGCGTTACCCCTATTCTACTACCCTTGATACGGCAGAGGTTATCTCATTTCACCGGACCGATAACCAGAAACGAGCTTTCTTTGCACTATGGGATGAAGGAACTTCATATACCATGCTTGACATCGATGTAACAAATAAGCCCTACGTGGAGTATTACTTCTACATTGAAAATTCGGCTGGCTGGATATACTGGATGCACTTCAGAGATCCGTCAACCGGGACATGGTATTCCTCTTCATATAATGATTCGGATAATCCCTCATACTATGTCCGTGACCTTCGAGGTTCAACTGAACTGCTTTCACTCCAGCACGTTCCTCCATTATTTTCATTCCGTACTCAGACCTCACCAATCAGAGTAGATTATACGAGAACTACAACAGGATGGTTTACACCAAGCCAGACGGTTACTTGGAATTATTACACGGCAAATCAGCAATATGTAGATACATGGGCCTGGTGGAATAGCAATGGAGGTATTGATACCACTCACTATTGCGGGTCCGGAATAACCTGACCCGAAAACCATTATTTTTAATTTTTAGTTAAATGGTTATGATTTAGAATCTCGATTTCCCACAGTACCTAAAAAGAGGAAAAATGAAAACTGAATCCTTTGTCAGTATACTGATCCTGTTGTGTATAATTGCATCAGGCTGTTTATCGATCCAGACTCTGGAATCTGATAAAAATAAAATAATGACGTCATTTACTGAACACCAGTCGTCAATTAAGGATTATTCAGGGACAGTATCGCTGACGTATGATAACGAAAATCATATCTCAGAATACTATAAAATTCAGGTCAGGTACCCGGACAAATACAAAGTGGAATATCTCGAGTCTTCAGGCCGGAATCCAGGAACTATCCTGATTGCGAATGCCGGGACCTTTGTTGAATTTGATCCTGTTCACAAGGCAACAACCACAGCTGAAATCAATCCTAATGGAAATGAGGCCACCAGCCGGGATTACCAGGGCCTCCTGAACCGGTTAATTCCATTGGGCAATACGAGTTTCGCCGGTGTTGATTATCTTGAAAAACATCCGGCATACCTTATTGAGATACGGCCAAAAAGACCTGGTGATGATTTCAACCTAAAATTTTCAGAATTCCGGTTTTCCCGGGTTAAAGCATGGGTGGATGCCGGATCATGGCTTGTGAAAAGGATAGAATTGTATGATTCCGATGGAACCCGGCGTATTGTATCTGCAGATTATCAGGATTTATCGATCAATTCAGGTATTTCTGATACCGTTTTTGGCACCGAACGGTATATGCAATACAGTAATTTCACAGCACCCATCCATCCGCCCATTGTAAAATATCCAGGTGTTGAATATCCTCAGTAGACTTCCAAAAATTATATCCCGGGGTTCATCCCCATAATCTCGGTAAACCAGGTCTCCAAGACCGGTAATGTATTACCGGTATATACCCTGGGGATCCAGTGCGTATAAAATGACAACGTGGATCAATTAAACACCTGGATTTTATGTTCGAAGCGGTTATGAAAAACAGAGATCACTTTTTTCCCCCTATCGTAATCCTGCTGATTTTCATATTTTTTTTGATCTCTGTAAGCGGGTGTACAGGAAAAGAGAAGATTAGCGGGAGTGACGCGATCCGCATTGCATTAAATGACAGCCAGACACTCAGCCGTATCGATAATAATGAATACAGGATCGCAGACGTCGGTTCAGCTTCTCTCTCGATGCATGATGGAAAACGTGAGGACATGTATGCAGTTACCATTGAAGTGCAGAACAGGACTGCCGAACGCATCATTGTTTTTGTGAATTTCGAGGGGAAGGTTGTGCTGGTCGATACTTCCTACACGGCAAAGGCACCCGATTATCTGTTGAGAAAGATCAATGAGAGCCGGGTTTGAAGGAAAATCATTTTAAATTATCACCCAAGGAATGAAGGAACCATGAAAATTGCTGACGGAAAAATTCTCATTGTCGGGATCATCGCGTTTATTGTAGTAATTTCACTTGTCTGGTTTTTCGGAATCGTGTATATCAACAACAGTCCGGGCGTCTATAAATACACTGTCGATATCGAAGGCCTGGAAAATTACGAACCAAGCTTGATCACGGATATTATAGTGCCCCTTCCAGTACGGGGTGACCAACCGGTATTCTCTGACGATGAGCTCCAGTACCGGACATTTGGTAACTGGAAGACCGTCCTCGTCATGACACGGTACGGGAAGATGCTGGCATTCGAGAGTGTTGGCAGGAACTTAACCGATATCCATGCAGAATTTTACCAGAAATATCCTGAGGGAACCTGGATCGAAAACATCACCCGTGAATCCTTTTCTCCGGTTCTTCCCCTGTCCCCGTCAGCATATACCGGGAATACGAATGGAAACGACCCGGCACATGCTTACTCAACGATCATTTATATTCCGGATACCATTCGTCCGCTTCATCCAGAAACCGATTCTTTGATATTCGATCTCAAACTGGTTGCTTCTGAAGGGATGCAGCATTCCCGAGTGGGCAGAACCTATCAGGTCGCAATCCTGGAAAAAATTCCCCCGGATGTGAATAATATGACTCAGGTTGTGGCACAAGTGAGTATCATGAATTCATAATACGGGTTACCGTGAGGATTGGGATGATGAAATTCAGTACTACCTTGATTCGTATTCAAGCGGCGGTCTGGGAAAACCGTATTCTTATACGGACTATTGGTCCAGCTACCCACAAGATGTCACCTACGAAATGATCAAAACAGAAATTGATGCCAACAGACCGCTAAAGATCGGACATAACGGGCATGCAAGAACTTGTATCGGTTACTGGCAGTACACGAGCGGGCAAAAAATTGTATAAGTTCTCTGATACATGGAAATCATCCCCGAAAACGTACTGGGATTACCCACCTAACCAGTATAGTTCCATAACGGGGTATCAGAATTATATTATTACCCAATAAAACCATTTTTTCTGATGTTGGAGCAATGAAAAGGAGAGAAAAGGATCCATTCATGAAAAACAGATCACGGGTATTGGTTTTTCTTATCACGTTGATTGTTACAACCGGTTTTTTTCTGCCAGTACATGCCACCCAGACGGTTACCTGCAACGGGTTTCCTGATACATTCAGCCGGGTCGCTGTCTCTGCTGATGGTAACTATTTTGTCACTGGCGATCCGGTTCTGGGAACGGTCAGGTTCCTGGAAAAAGACGGCACTCCCGTCTGGGGTTACAAGATCGGGGAAAATATCTCCAGCCTGTCGATTTCAGATGACGGTGGAATCATCACTGCCGCCAGAGATGATGGCAGGGTATTCGGGTGGGATAAAAAAGGGGATCTTCTCTGGAATTTTGATGGTATGGGGAGATTCACGCAGGTTATGATCACCGGAGATGGCGAGCAGGGTTACATTATCAACAGCGACAGTCCGTCAACCCCGTATACAGATACGATTCATCATTTCGACCGGAATGGCACCATTCTCTGGGAACGCCGTGAACCCGGCATATCAGGGGCATCAATTACTTCTGATGGAAAATATCTTGTTGTCGGTACAAGGATCGGGGGTAACAGCGAAGTGCGTGCCTATGCCGGAAGCGGTACGGTTCTCTGGCGGTATCCGGCTCCCGATGGCATCACGTTCGTTGCAGTCTCACCTGATGGCAGTACCATTGCCGCAGTTCATTCGTATCGCCTTATTGTTCTGGACCAGTCGGGAGAATTGATCTCGGAGGTTATACCGAGGGACCATCCGTCTGCTATTGCCATTTCCCCGGAGGGGAATTCTATAGCAACAGGTGGCAAGTTCACCCTTCAGGTTTTCAACAGGAGCGGAAAACAACTCTGGCAGACGTATGAGAGGGATATCACCAGTATTGCAATTTCCCAGGATGGCCGGACAATAATCTCCGGTTCGGAAAAAGAGGTGTCAATATTTGACAAAAACGGAACACGGATCCGATTAATTCCTGTCGATATCGGAGCAGGAAGCGTTTCATTGTCTGCTGATGGTTATACCATCGTCGCAGGATCGTATAATGGAACTATCTTCCGGATAGATCAGGAAGGCAATGTAAAACGTCTCGCCATTGGAACGCTGCCGGTTCGAACGCTTCCACTGTTCACGACAACAATGGTGAAAAGTGCCGGACTTTCTCAAAAACCTACCGGAACAATGAAGGCAGGCCAACCCCTGGCACTCCTCGCTCTCTTGGTGTTCGGTTCATGGGCAATCGTGGTTACATGTCAACGGTGGAAATAACAAGCTTGGAATGGCAACACGGAACACAGGATCACACTCTATTCCACGGATTGTGATCCGGAAATCCTTATCCATCGCTTCCCAAAACCGCCCTTCTTTTCATTTTCACCTAGTCAGGATTGATCCGGCCCGGGATCGCCTCTCCAAAAGGCACTATTAGGGTTTTTTCAACGCCACGTAAAATGGTCAGATTGACGTAAATCGCGTGTAAAATCGTTTCCAGGAATACGGGTGCGTATAATTCGGTGTTTTTTGCAACCTGACTTCGGGATCGGCCTCCGGAAAAGGCAATCCGGGGCCGCAGAGGGCCCGGATTACCCCCCTAACAGATTCCTTTTCCATATTTTCCACGGGTTGGAAAACAGAAAACCAATAAATACGTTAATTCTTTGAAGAATTGCCAAAATACGTCCAAATCGTGCCCTGAATAATTCATTCACCGGTGCGTTCCTATGGCCGATTTAAGGAAAAACAGACCACCCGTGATATATGCAGAAATCAGCAGGAATCCCCTGCAAATTTCGCTCATATTCGCGTTGCAGCAGCCGCCCTGAACGAAATCCACCTATAATTTTTGGGAAAAACAGGCCCTGTCCAAAACCCGCTATTTTGCAGGTCTGAATTCCTTGATAATCGGGTATTTTTTGGAAATATTTGCAATTCGACGACTTTTCGATCCGCGTGGACACCGTTTCCTGTGGGATTGGAAAACGTGATCGCCGGATTGGTAAACGGGGCCCTATATGGGCCCGGATTGGGGGTGGGAGAAGAGGGGTATGGGGAGTCTATGCCTGGCAAGGTACCGGGTCGGGTGTGTTTGTACTGAGATGATTTACGATGCAGAGGGATTGAATTTTGGGGAAAAAAGTGGGAGTGGGGAAATTTTTGGGTATTTTTTTTAAACTTTTTGATTTTATTTTTCAATGCATGACATATCGCTTTGCGATTTTATTATTAATATAAAAAGAATATTTCTACATAGCAGGATTTCCTGAAATTTCTGCTGCCAGCCAACCGGCCGGAAATCATGGAAGGACTGCCGAGGAAAAAGGACGGGTTCACAAGGGCGTCGAAACCAAATTGAACCCGGTCCCGCCCGTAGGGCATGAGATCATTATCTTCTGTTCCTATGAAGTTTTTTCCCGTGCCCTGTGAGCGCAGCGTATCGAAAAATTTGCACAAGAGGTGTAGAAAAAATGCAACTACGCAATTTAAGCATCGTTTTGCTGGCATTGCTGCTGGCGGCGATGGCTATGGTACCGATGGTGAGTGCGGCGGAAGAACAAACTCCCGCTCCCGGCAGTACAGCAATACCGCCTGATATCGATCCTAATTATCATCCGATCCGGTACGGAATACTGGATGAGCCTCCCTTTGCGAAGGTGACGAAAAATCCCAATGATAATAAAGAGCAGATCGAATTTGTTTATGTGCTCGTATCAAAAGACTGGCTCGCAACAAACGGGCTAACCGATAGCAACGGTTCGGTGACATTCTCAATCCCGCACAGGCAGGTTCATTTTGTCAAACAGCAGGCAGGAAGTCCGGCGCATGTACCAACGGATTTCTTAGGTGAGTCTTCATCGCTGGCTGACCGCCCCTTGTCAGTGATCTGGGCACCGAAAAATCTGCTCCGGGTACAGGAAAAAGGCGAATCCGTCTCGATCACCTGTCCTCAGGCAATGCTGCTCAATTTCAATAACATGAAAGAAACAAAAAGCAAACTGGAATCGGCAAAAAATGAAAACTTACTGATTCCGGAAGTTCCTGCTGATTCATCAGCCGCTTCAGCCATACAGCGGGCTGCATCCATATCAAGTACAAGCCTGGCGGAACGAAGATTCTACTCTGATTATTTCAACCTGCACCGGATTAACGGAGTTACCGGGAAAATGCAGCCGGCAGGTTTCTCCAATTCCGGCGAATCGTTTTTCAGCTATCATGAAATGGAGTTGTATCTCCAGCAGCCCACTGATGCAGTGGAATATATCGTTTACCACAGGACAGATGGAAGGATAATCGATTTCGTGTCTGTTCATGATGATTATGCATTGTCAACCCCGCTCACCATGGATGTAACCGATCTGTCGACGTATCTGGAATGGTACTTCTATATTGAGAATGGGCCGGTCTGGTACATGCACTTCAGGAATCCCATCTCGGGAACCTGGTATACAGCATCCCATACCGATACCGTAAACATGTCCCGTTATGTGACCCAGATCACTCCTTCAACAGAACTTTATCTGAACAGTGTCCCGCCGTCTCATTATTTCTACACCCAGACCTCCCCGTTCCAGGCTGACTGGACCAGGACTGTCGGATGGTCAGGGGGAAATGAATGGCATACCCCTCAGGAGACAACCAGTGCCGGCAGCCTTCCTGCAAATAACCAGTATTTACAGCTGACCTCGAACTGGGATACCTCAGGTAGGATTGTCACTACGCAGGTATGTGGATCCAGTGTGGTATAATTTATAACATTTTTTATTTTTTATAAAAAAAATCTGGAAGGTGCATGATGAAGCGTAACACTTGGATAGTAATCATTTCAGCGCTCATCCTTGTTTTTATCCTAGGATCCTTTCTTCTCAACCCCCTGCTGGAAAGAATTGATGCTCAGTTCTATCCGCGATTCCATCCCGGGATCTGGGATCAGCCGGTGATCCGCCCCCCGGAAAATTCAACGGTCGGGTTAACCGATTACCCGTTCATGTTCCGGTACAATCTTACTGCATCCACGGGGTTTGCCTCAGCATACAAAAAATATTACCGGCCAACGTTTGTGATCATCAAAGGAAGAAATGCGACCATCGTTCTTGACGTATTCTCAGCAACAAAACACCCGGTTACGGTAACGCTGGCCGCGGTTGATGATCTTCCCGCAGGAGGAATTTCTTTTAACAGACCTGACAGCATTGTTATCGGACCGGGAGATACCAGGCAGATGGACCTTGAATTGTTTGCATCTCCCAAAGCCGGACTTCCTGAAATTCCGGAAAGTGGGGGAGAAGAGGCTCATCAGTACCCGGTGGGAGTCTGGCTGAGAGCAGAGAACTGGTCGGTTGGCCAAGGATTTTATCTGAGAGTAGCCTGATAAAAACCATACTTCGGATTATCTTTCAAATAATTATGTGGAGTGAAGTATCATGCTGGAAGCTAACCGTTACAGAATCGAACTCATTCGCGAAATATCCCGGTATTCTCTTATCGGTTTATTGATCATCAACATCCTATCCCCGTTCGTCATCATTTTTATCAATCCCGAGGCCTATCTCCTCGGGCAAAAGATTGCCGGGCCACCAGCCCTGGTTTATGCTCTGGGGCTCTTCCTTATCACGACCTTTGTAATGTTCTGTCTCTCTACTAAAACAAAGGGGAATGAAGTCATTGCTCTCGTGTATGGCGTGATTTTTTTTATCAACGGGTACCTGAATACCCTGAACATTACCGGGCGGAATCCTCCGGCAATGTACTGGTTCATCCTGGCAGTATCCGTTCTTTTATCCGGTGCAACGCTCCTGAATGCGTACGGAGGATCCAAAAGAGAACACAATAAAAAAATCTCTACGGTATTCATGGAGAAACCGTTTGCCGGACTCACTGTGGCTGCCGTGGTTTTCCTCTGTTTTGTACTCTTCACGGCATTCAGTCTCCTGATGTACCAGTTCGAGACAAATGACTACGATTACCAGATTGGGATCGATCCCGATACCCCGCTGCATAATATCACCCTGCTGCTACCCTACCCGTCCGGGTTCTTCAAAAACAACACGCAGGCCGAAATCCGGGTCGGCGAGTCTCCCTGGTATTTCACGAATTATTCCCAGTCGGTTGTGGAAACAAAAACAGGTCCTATGCTTAAGATTACTGCAGATTCCCTTGAAAAACAACAGAACGAATCATCGCAGGGGCCTGTGCAGTTGTACCAGAGGTTCCTTGACGAAGGGGCGCACAGTTCCCCGTCTTTCTCATACCGCCAGCCGGTATTATCGCCGCAACATCCTCCTGAGCCGGCTTCATGCAGCGAGACACAATTTCAGGAAATTCTCCCCGTAAATACTCCGGATTGTTCGAGATTCGAATCGGGCATATATGCTGCATTCGAAACCGATCCGGCTTCGCATACCGTTATCACGGCATCCTTTAACAGAATGCACATGATCTCTTCGTCCCACTCCCCGCAACGGGATGAATCCCGGGAACGCATCACCACCATGATCTCCGGCAGCGGGAATGGCTGGTACAATGCTTCGGGCGTTCTTGCGGTATTCTCGAAGAGATGACAAGCTCTCCTCACCGGGATTCCCGCATCTTCTACACAGCCCGGATCTCCGCTATCAGAATCTCACGAATGCCGCAACGATTGATTGCACATACAGCTCTTTCTATGTGATGCCACGCGATGCCGGAAACTGACACGCTTTCCGGGCTGGCACCCCTTTCCGGCATATCACACTCTGACGGAGAAAACTGATCTGCCGGGGGATCCTCTCCGAGGGGAATTGCCGTTTCGGAAGTCTGGTTTTTCCCGACCTCCGAAAAAGGCCTTCTTTTTATTTTCAGGTAGCCATGGATGATCCGGTCTGAGATCGGCCATCCAAATAGCACTATTAGGGTTTTTTCAGCGCCATGCAAAATGGTCAGATTGCCGTAAATCGCGTGTAAATTCGTTTGCTGGAATACGGGTGCTTATAATTCAGTGTTTTTTGCAACCTGACTTCGGGATCGGCCTCCGAAACAGGCGATCCGGGGCTGTAGCGGGCCCGGATTGCCCCCTAACAGATTCTTTTTCCCCATTCTTCACGGGTTGAAAAACAGAAAGTCAATAAATACGTTAATTCTTTGAAGAATAGCCAAAATACGTCCAAATCGAGCCCTGATTGATCCGTTTACCGGTGCGTTCCTATGGCCGATTTATGTATAAACAGACCTCCCGTGATATTTGCAGAAATCAGCAGGAATCCCCTGCAAATTTCGCTCATATTCGCGTTGCAGCAGCCGTCCTGGACGAAATCCACCTATAATTTTTGGGAAAAACAGGCCCCGTCCAAAGCCCGCTATTTTGCAGGTCTGAATTCCCTGATTATCGGGTATTTTTTGGAAATATTTGCAATTCGACGACTTTTCGATCCGCGTGGACACCATTTCCTGTGGGATTGGAAAACGTGATCGCCGGATTGGTAAACGGGGCCCTATACGGGCCCGGATTGGGGAGGGGGAGAGGGGGGAACGGGGTTATCTATCTTATTAATCGAGTCTTGAAGAATAATATCTTTTTAGCTTGAATCCGAGAAAGAAAAATCAAAAAATAATAATATCTGTAGAGTTGAAGGGACTACTGAGAATAATATGCAATGCCCGATATGTGGGACTAGAATGAAACATTCCGGTCAATTACAAATGAAAAACCCTAGAACGGGACGTAAACGAATGGTTCAAGTCCATGTTTGTGGCCGATGTGGATACCGAACACTTGGATGAAAACATGGATAAAAAAGTTGATCTCTTTTTTAAATCAAAGGGATATAAAGTAAAAAAGAGTTCATCCGCAAAAATTATAGAAAAATTCGAAAAAGGTCCCGTGGCAAATGCTTTATATGAATATTTAATATTACATCCCTCATGTAGAGTCTTTTTTAATACGCTTAGGAAAGATCCAAATGACTTTTTTATAGACCCCATGACATTTTTAACAGATTTTCAACAAATGTTAAAAATATCAGATACATCCTTTATTTACATCGCAAATTGTATTTGTGGTGCTCCGCTGGATAAATCCAATATTACTAACAATGATTTCAATTTTCCTTTAAATAAACAAATAACATGTCATAAATGTGATACAACGAACAATATTACTGAAAATTCTTACAAACCGTTCTTCGAAATAAAACCCAATGATTTCTTAAAATTTATTAATTTAGCATATGAAAGCGGTCTATTTTTATTTAATAACGCATTAGAATGCATCTACTGCAACGAATTTGAGTTACTCGATGATCCTAAGGCAATTAATCTAGAATGCCCTATTTGCAATCATATTCGTTATGTTTTACCAAAATACATTTTAGATTTAACATTGGATGAAATTGTCAAAGAGAGACAAGGGTACTGGTTAGAATGGTATGTTTGGAGGCAACTACGAGAATTTAATTCCACCTTGGGAAAAGTACTAATTACTAACGAAGATGAGGATGAAATTGCATTCGAGGTTGATGGCATTATTATCGAGAATAGTCAATGTATCTTAATTGAATGCAAAGATACGGGGACAATAGAAGAAACATTACCTAACTTGCCTTTTATAAATGAATTTGCTGATAAATGGGTATTGGTTGCAACAAAAAATATTAAAAATTCGGAAATAACAAAGGCAAGACGAATTTTAAAAAATAAATTCGTTTATGTGAGGCCTAATGACGCGGACAACGTTGGAGTAATTATTCAAAATATTTTAAAAGCAAAATAATGAGGCAGACAACCTCTACCCTTTTTAATGCGTTTTAATTATTTTTTATCCAGGCCAACTTAAAAGCTTTTTTCAAATAAATGTAATAAAAATATTGAATATATTTTTAGTATATAAGACTAAATGAGAAAACTGATAGTGATTGTTGTGACAGAAGAATTTACATTTCTTAAAGATTTTGAAGGTAGAAAAGATCTAAAATTAAAATATGAGAGTAATGCTCTACTCTTATATGCTCTCGAATTAAAATGGAAAATCGATGATATTGGTTCCGTTGCAGCTCAATCATTAACTGATGGAAGTGATGATTGTAAATGCGATTTAGTATGGGTAGATAATGACAAAAAAGTAGCAGTAATTGCTCAAAGTTTTTTCTCATTAAAAGAACGAGATAAGTCAAAATCTAATAAAGCTGCAGATTTGAACACTGCTGCAACGTGGTTACTCTCTAGAGATATTGATGAAATCCCCAAAAAAATAAAACCTCCCACGATTGAATTACGAGAGGCCATAAACTCGGGGACGATTAATAGAATCGAATTTTGGTATGTTCATAATTGTCCTGAGTCGTTTAATGTAAAAAACCAATTAAAAACAGTTATAGAAACTGCGAAAAATGCAATAGTTTCAAGATTCCCTCAATTCAAGAATATTGAGATTGTTGCATTGGAAATTGGTTTGGAAACGTTACAAGAATATTATAAGATGCTGAAAACACCTATTTACGTCAGTGATACTTTTCAGCTAGAGATTCCCGGAGGTTATGTAGTTCAGACGAATAAATGGCAAGCCTATTCGACTGCAATAGAGGCATATTGGCTTCATAATTTATTCAAGAAATTCGGTAAAAAATTATTTTCTGCAAATATTCGTGATTATTTAGGAATAAGAGAAACAGAGGTGAATATTAATTATGGGATAAAAAAGTCTGCATCGACCGATCCAGAAAACTTTTGGGCGTTTAACATCGGAATTACCGCTCTTGTAAACAATTATCGAGTAATAGAGAAAGAAAACCGTTGTATTCTAGAAATTGAAGGATTATCCATTGTCAATGGAGCGCAAACAACTGGTGCAATCGGAGGCCTTCCGAAAATTCCGGATAATAAAGCGTTGATTCCCGCTCGGTTTATCAAATGTTCAGATCGTAAGATTATCCAAGATATTGTTCGTTTTAACAATAGTCAAAATCGAATTTTACCAGCGGATTTTAGAAGTAATGATAATATTCAGAAAAAACTACGAAGAGAATTTAAAAATTATCCTCAATTTACTTATCTTGGGGGTAGACGAGGTGGCGAAGAGGATGCCATTTCTAGACCAAAAAATTTTATTTCGTCAGATACTGCTGCCCAATCACTAATGTCTTTCCACAGGGATCCCGTTACTGCATATCAAAGGAAAAAGGAGATCTGGGAATCGGATTCGACATATTCTAAAATTTTTACGGAATCTACACATGCAGAGCATATCATTTTCGTTTATACACTTTTTCAAGCAATTTCAGAGTATAAATTGTCTTTGATGAAAAAAGAAAGAGATAAAAAAGAGCTGACAAGAGATGAAATTGACAATTTAATTTTTTTAAGGTACAGGGGGTCAATTCATCTTTTAATTGCTGCAATTGCTGCTTCTATGGAAGCGATAGTGAGTAGGACATTACCTGATCTTTCGGTCCTGAAATTCAAAGAAAGAAAAACCATTGATTATTACATATCTGAATGGACTTCAATCATCCAATGCTGTATCCCATTTAATAATGAGTTGATAGGGCCATTAGAAAAAGGGTTGAAAAATAGTGCTGAAGTTAATGAATCTATTATTAAATTTACAAAATATATTGAAGCTACAAAACGGAGCAATCAAGATATTTTTAAAAAATTTAGTGAAAAAGTGGAATCGTCAATTTGGCAATAACTTCTTTTCATTTCTCTACTCCCCTCACTCTTATAAACCCCGGCACATAATATCTACCCTATCAACGATCTCCGGACCGTTGAATAGTGACACCGGCGGGCGGCTTGTAAGGCGCTCGTTCCGGCTCGCGGGAAAGAGCGGGCGCCCGTTTTGTTCCCGACTTTAAAAAAATAGCATAGCATAGAAGACCATACCATAGAAGACCATACGAGATGATATCATATGATTTTAGTTCCAGATACGAGCGTCCTTATTGACGGGCGCATTACATCGATGATAAAGGCCGGTGAATACAAGGGTGCAACAATAATCGTCCCGGAAGCAGTGATTGCAGAACTGGAAGCCCAGGCAAATAACGGACGCGAGATAGGGTTCTCGGGCTTAAACGAACTGCAGCAGCTGTGCAAGATGGCCGAAGAAAAGATCATTGAACTCAAATTCTCCGGAATCCGGCCAACGCTTGAGCAGGTAAAACTCGCAAGCGGCGGCGAGATCGATGCTATGATACGAAGCATCGCGATAGAGAACTCTGCACGGTTCATCACGAGCGACAACGTGCAGGCCGAGGTGGCACGGGCAAAAGGGCTCGATGTCATCTACTTGAAAGCCCAGGTAACCGATTTCGGGCCGCTTGCCATCGACCAGTTCTTTGACGAGCACACGATCGCCGTGTACCTCAAGGAGCGGATCTCCCCGAGGGCACGAAAAGGGACCATCAACGACATGAAACTCATGAAGATCCGCGATGCCCCGACTAGCGAGTACGAGCTCCGGATGATGGCCCAGGAGATCCTGGAGCGGGCCAAGCGCGACCCCGACGGATTCATCGAGGTAGAGAAGCGGGGCATCACGGTTGTCCAGATCGGGTCCATGCGGATCGCCATTGCCCGTCGGCCCTTCTCCGACGGCATGGAGATCACCGCAGTCCGCCCCATCGTTGACGTGATGCTGACCGACTACACCAAGTCCGATATCATAACCAAGAGGATCATGAGCGAGAAGCGGGGCATGATCATTGTCGGCTCTCCCGGATCCGGCAAGACCACGCTCGCCCAGAGCCTTGCAACCTACCTCTCGGATGCCGGTTTCGTGGTCAAGACCATGGAAGCTCCCCGCGAGCTCCAGGTCCCCGACCAGATCACCCAGTACACGATGCTCGACGGGAGCATGTCCAATACTGCCGACGTACTTCTGCTTGTCCGGCCCGACTTCGTTATCTTTGACGAGCTCAGGAAAAGCGAGGACTTCTCGGTCTTTGCCGACATGCGCCTTGCCGGCCTCGGCATGGTAGGCGTCATCCACGCAAACGGCGTGCAGGACGCGGTCCAGCGCTTCAGTGACCGCGTCGACTTCTCGGTCCTCCCGCAGATCGTCAATACCATCATCTTCTTAAAACAGGGCGTAATCACGAAAGTCTACGATGTCGGCTTCACGATTAAGGTCCCCGAGGGCATGGCGAGTGAGATGCACCTCCGGCCCGTCACCACCATCACCGATCACGAGACCGGCGAACTGGTAGTCGACGTGTTCCGGTACGATGGCGAGACCATTGTGATGCCCATCCTGAGCCAGCAGGCCCCGGCCACGGCAGCAAAACCCGCTCCCGCTGCTGCGGCTCCTGCCCCCCGGGTCCAGCACGTGGGCCACCCCGTTGCTCCCCAGGCCCAGCCGGCCCGGGCACCCGCACCGGCAGAACCGGTAAAGAAAGAGAGCGACGAACGCCCCGGCTGGAAACTCACCGAGAAAGAGATCCAGCGCGAGATCGGTCGGTACACCGAAGGCTTTGTCGACGTCCAGATGGTCTCCGATACAAAAGCGGTTGTCTACATCGACGACAAGGACGTGCCGGCAGCCATCGGGAAGGGCGGCAAGAACGTCTCGGGCATTGTCAACAAGCTCGGTATCGGGATCGACATCAAGCCCCGGTCCGAGTTCGACCGGCAGCAGGCACAGCCTGCCAGAGCCGAGGAAGACATCAATCTCGGCGGCGGGATCCGGATCCACACCGACAAAAAGCAGCTTGCGATCCTGGCCCCCTCTGAGAGCGGCAAGATCGTAGACGTCTTTGCCGGCAAGGAATACCTCTTCACTGCAACCGTGAACGAGCAGGGCGAGATCCACCTGGCCAAGAACTCGAGTATTGCCCAGGAAATGATCCGGCGCTACACGAACAACGAAGTCATCAAGCTGAGACCGGTATAATCCGGCACACCGGTTTTTCGAAGAGACAAGAGAAGGTGAACTGGTTTTGAGCGAATTCAATCTCCAAACGTTCGAAGAAGAAGCACATGAGCGGTGGGCCCATGCTTTTGAGTCCAACCCCTCGAAACTCGAAAAGTATTACCTGAATGTCGCATTCCCCTACCCGAGCGGGGCCATGCACGTGGGTCATGGACGGACCTACATCGTGCCGGACGTAATCGCACGGTTCTGGCGGATGCGGGGACGGCAGGTCCTCTTCCCGATGGCGTTCCATGTCACGGGCGCCCCGGTGGTCGGCATCTCGAAACGGATCGCAAAGAAGGACGAGAAGACCATCAAGCTGTACCGCGATCTCTACCGCGTGCCGCAGAACGTGCTCGAGGAGTTCACCGACCCCTTAACCATCGTCAAGCACTTTGCCGCCGAGTACCAGCGGGTCATGACCGACTGCGGCCTCTCGATTGACTGGCGCCGGCGGTTCATCACCGTCGACCCCACGTACTCAAAGTTCATCGAATGGCAGTGGCAGCACCTGTACAATGCAGGCCATGTCATCAAGGGCGCCCACCCGGTGCGGTACTGCACGGTGGACGAGAACCCGGTCGGCGACCACGACCTTCTCGAAGGCGACAAGGCCGAAGTGATCAAGTTCACGATGGTCATGTTCCGGTTCGGGGACGCATTCATCCCCACGGCCACCCTCCGGCCCGAGACCATCCACGGGGTCACCAACCTCTGGGCAAACCCGTCCGTCACCTATGTCAAAGCCCTGGTTGACGGCAAAGCCTGGATCGTATCAAAGGAAGCTGCCGAGAAGCTCGCCCTCCAGGACCACATGGTCGAGATAAAGGAAGAGATCCCGGGTAAGGATCTCATCGACAAGAAAGCCAGCCACCCGCTCTGCGGCGAGATCACCATTCTCCCGGCAGACTTCGTGGACCCGGACATGGCAAGCGGCCTTGTGATGAGCGTCCCTGCCCATGCACCGTTCGACTACATTGCGCTCCGCGACCTCCAGCAGACGGGAAAATACACGCAGATCAAGCCTATCCCCCTCATCAAAGTAGAAGGATATGGCGAGGTCCCGGCAGCAGAAGCGGTTGAGAAGGCGGGAATCAAGAGCCAGATGGACAGCCGGATGGATGCCCTCACGCAGGAGATCTACTCTGCCGAGTTCTCGAAAGGAAAACTCTTCGAGAAGTACGGCGGCAAGCCCGTCCGAATAGCCCGCGAGGAAGTTGCCGAGCTGATGATCGAGAAGTATGACTCGAAAGTCATGTACGAGTTCGATGTGCGCCCGGTGGTCTGCCGGTGCGGCAACCGGGTTAAGGTCAAGATCCTCCATGACCAGTGGTTCTTAAAATACAGCGACCAGGCCTGGAAACAGGAGGTAAAAGACCAGCTAGCGGACATGACGCTCGTTCCCCCCGAAGTCCGGGTGGAATTCGACCGGACCGTTGACTGGCTCAAGGACTGGGCCTGCACCCGGCGTGTCGGCCTTGGCACCCGCTTCCCGTGGGACAAGCAGCAGCTCATCGAGCCCCTCTCGGACTCGACCGTGTACATGGCGTACTACACCATCGCCCACAGGATCCGGGAGATTGACTCAAAACTCCTCACCCCAGAAGTCTTCGATTACATCTTCCTTGGCAAAAAATCGCCCGATCTCCCCGAGAAGAAGAAACTCGATGCCATGCGGGAAGAGTTCCTGTACTGGTACCCATACGACTTCCGTTTCTCGGCAAAAGATCTCATATCCAACCACCTCACCTTCCAGATCTTCCATCATACTACGGTCTTTGCGGGTCACAAGGAGCTGCTCCCGAAGGGCATGGTAGTCTTCGGCATGGGCCTCCTGAACGGTGCCAAGATGTCGTCCTCCAAGGGAAATGTCTTCCTCTTAGAAGACGCAGTAAAGGAGTTTGGCGGCGACACCGTCCGGATGTTCTTAATGGGCAGCGCCGAACCCTGGCAGGACTTTGACTGGAGAAACGAGCTCGTACTCTCGACCAAGAAGCAGATCGAGCGGTTCTACAACACCGTCATGGAAGTCAAGGACGCCACCGGAGAGCCGCACGACATCGACCGCTGGCTCGCAAGCCGGCTCCAGGCCCACATCACCCGGACAACAGAGGCCCTTGACCGGTTCCAGACCCGGCAGGCCCTGCAGGAAGCCTACTTCGGGATCGAGACCGACCTGAAATGGTACCGCAGGCGCCTCGGGAAGGACTGCGATGGCAGCAGGGAGCTCCATACCCTCTGCTCGGTCTGGGTGCGGCTCCTTGCCCCGTTCATCCCCTTCACTGCCGAGCACCTCTGGAAGGAACTTGCCGGGGAAGGACTTGCATCGTTTGCACCGTGGCCGGTTGCTGACCCGAAACTGGTCAACAGCAAAGCCGAGCTTGCCGAGGAGCTCCTTGCCCGGACCGTCGAGGACATTGACTCGATCCGGAAACTGATCCAGATCACGCCAAAGGCAATCACGATCGCAATTGCTCCCGAATGGAAGCACCAGATCTTCCGCACCATTGCAGCAGCACAGGACAAGAACACGGTAGTAAAGGAGATCATGAAAGACGAGAACATGCGGAAACGCGGCAGGGAAGCAACCGATGCAGTCAAGCAGTGCACCACCCTGATCCACCGCCTGCCCCCGCACGTGGTCGAGCCCCTGCTCCGCGATCCTATCAGCGAGAAGGCGGTCTTTGAATCGGCCCGGGCATTCCTGGAACAGGAGTGCGGCGTGCCGGTCCATATTGTCGAGGCGGAAGGAAGCGGCCATGTCAAGGCTCTCACCTCCTTGCCGTTCAAGCCCTCGATTATTATCGAATAATCTCTCTTTTTTTGTATATTCCTGAGCATGACGCAAAGGAGTTAGTCCGGTTATCTGCGTTCAAAGCCATAGCAAATCGTATGCTCCTGCCGCAGTCCTGACCCGCACCTTGAAGGCAAACCCATACGGACATCTGAATAATAATAGAGGGATTTATCATCTCTCTTGTTGAAAGAAACTTCAGGAATTACTGCGCTACCATCCCGACGGCCTTGTGCGGTATTTTTCCATGCTGACAAGACCCGGGTGTCCGATCCATGAGAATCCGTCTGTTCTCCACGTACCGTATCCTGATGTTGTTATTTCTCATCGTCCTGTGCAATGTCCCGACAGCATCCGCAGCAATGATCTTTCCGGATATCCGGCCATCCATTCTCCCGGCCGGTGGCTTGGATTTCCTCCAGGTTCCCGTTCACAAGAACACTACTCAGGCGGACATGGAATCGGGGATCAATTCCTTCACGGTGATTGAAGAGAAACTCGAACCCTCGGAAGCAGCAGCACTGGAATCCCTGATACAAAATACCCTCCATTCGTTTGCTTACGATGATGCGACCGGTGCCTGGTATGCCCGCAATGCGGCAAACCGGATCATGTTCACCTATACCAGGGACGGGATGGCAGAGTTCTCGGAAGGACCAAACACATTCGGGCTGACCCTTCTCGGGATTGGACAGGATGGCGCCATCTCCCCTGCCGGTGCCGGTATTATCCGGGCTGACGGCCGGCTGCTGAACATCACCCGTCCTGGATTTACGGAATGGTACCGGAACAACGATGACGGTATTGAGCAGGGTATGACGATTCCATCTCGTCCGCCGGGGAACGGCATGCTGCAGGTCAGGTTCGGACTTGCCGGGAACAAATCCCTCTCTCTCAAGGACAAGACAACGCTCATCATCACCAATGCATCGGGCACGCCACTCTTTGAGTATACGGGTCTGCACGCGCTCTCGTCTGACGATAAGAACCTCCCGGCAACCCTCGCTACCGATGGCAGAACGCTCTTGTGGATCATCGACGATACTAACGCCGTATACCCAGTCACCATCGACCCGGTGGTCGTATCGGCTTCGAAAGGAAACGCTACATTCACCGGGGGCGGCGGTAATAGCATCTTCGGCTATTCCGTAGCGCTGTCGTCCGATGGGAACACGGCTCTCGTCGGGGCGTATGGGAACTCCACTGCCGCGACGAACGCCGGCGCAGCGTACATCTTCGTAGCGCCCGGAGGCGTATGGAGTGGGACAACCAAGGCTTATGCCGCAAACGCTACATTCACCGGGGGCGCCGCAAATGATTACGTTGGCCAGTCCGTAGCGTTGTCGTCCGATGGGAGCACGGCTCTCATCGGGGCGTACAGGAACTCCACGAATGGAAAGTCGCTAAATGGCGCAGCGTATCTCTTCACAAAACCCGGAACCGGATGGAGCGGGACAATCCCCTTATCTGCCGCCCTCCCTAATTTCACCGGCGTCAGCAGTAATGACAACCTGGGCTATTCATCATCATTAGCGCTGTCGTCCAATGGGAGCACGGCTCTCATCGGGGCGTGGAAGAACGGCACTTCCGGGTGGTCGAATAATGGCGCAGCGTATCTCTTCAGAAAGCCCGGAGGCGGATGGCCCGCGACAACAACCTCCGCATCTGCCGCAGACGCTACATTTCTTGGGGGCAAAGCAAGTGACAACTTCGGCTTTTCCGTAGCGCTCTCGTCCGATGGGAACACGGCTCTTGTAGGGGCGTGGAACAACGCCTCTGGCGATATGTCGACGAATGGCGCAGCGTACATCTTCGTAGCGCCCGGAGGCGTATGGAGCGGGACAACCTCCGCATCTGCCGCAAATGCTACTTTCACCGGGGGCGCCAATAGTGACCAGTTCGGCAGTGCCGTAGCGCTCTCGTCCGATGGGAGCACGGTTCTCGTCGGGGCGTGGAAGAATTCCACTTCCTTTTATCAAGCCGGCGCAGCATATCTCTTTACAAAACCCGGAACCGGATGGAGCGGGACGACCTCCGCTTCCACCGCAAACGCTACATTCACCGGGGGCGCCATGCAGGACTACTTCGGCAATGGCTACGGCAATTCCGTTGCGCTGTCGTCAGACGGGAGCACAGCACTCGTCGGGGCATATCACAACTCCTCCATTGGGAATACCTGGGCTGGCGCAGCGTATCTCTTCAAAAAGCCCAATGTAACCGGATGGAACGGGACAACCTCCGCTTCCGCCGCAACCGAGAAATTCCAGGGGGTCACCGGAAGTAACTACTTCGGCTATTCCGTAGCGCTCAATAGTACGGGGACGATGGCTCTCATCGGGGCGTATGGGAACTACACCGGCGGGTCGCAAACCGGCTCAGCCTATATCTTCGGACCTCCTCCCTACGTCACGCTTACGGCCGGGGGAACCACCACGGGAACAACAGGAACGGTGGTGAACGGCCTGACCCTCAATCCCACTGACACTATAACGAACATTGACCTTTTCCTCGGGACGGATGCTGCTACAACTTCGGGAACTGCAATCAAGACCGGGATATCATCCCTGTCAGGCTCTACTGCAACAACCGTTAATAGTGTGGATCTGACCGGTAAGACTGCCGGAACGTACTACCTTATCGTGAACAGTACCGGCACTACTACGATCCTTGGCGCAACGAGTTCGGCAGTGTACACGGTTACCGGAGGTACCACCACCCCCGTTGCCGGGTTCTCGAGCGCCAATGTATCTCTGGTTACGAACAGCACAGCTCAGGGCTGGGCTGGAGTCAGTCCGATTACGATGCAGCTCACGGATACTTCTGCCAACACGCCAACGAGCTGGAAGTGGGCGAGAAACAACCTCACCAATACCGTGTGGACAGTGTTCAACACGTCACAGAATGCACGAGACAGTTTCTGGATTGGGAACTGGAGTGTGAATCTGACCGCAACCAATTCTGCCGGAAGCAATGTATCGTCTCAGACCCTGTGGGTGAATGTAAGCGCAGCGGCAGCGGCACCGACCGTGACCAGCATCACACCCAGTACCGGCCAGAACACGACAACCGTCAGTATCACCAACCTCGCCGGTACCGGGTTTTCCGGAACCCCGACGGTCAACCTGACGAGAGCCGGGTACAGCAACATCACGGCAACAGGCGTAACTCTTGTTTCTGCCAGCCAGCTTTCCTGTTCCTTCGATCTCACGAACAGGATGTCCGGAACATGGAACGTCAACGTAACCAACCCGGACGGCCAGCAGGCTGCCCTTCTCAACGGGTTTGAGATAACGAACTCGTCGACACCGACGCCCACGCCGACACCGAACCCGACCCCGACCTCGTCCGACAGCGGCAATACCGGGAATATCCAGCGCCAGTCAACGTCGTCTTCGAGCGGCGTATCGGTAGCGAACGGGGCACCTGCAGGCCAGACGGTGACGTATTCATTCGGGACACCGGCCCCGGATTACCCGGTCTCGATCGAGAGCATATCGTTTACGCCCGACCAGTCCATCGGCCAGTCCCAGTGCCTGGTCACCCAGATGAGCCCGGCAGCCGCGTTCAGTATCCCGGACCGGCCGGCAGTCTATGAGAGCATCCAGATCAACTGGATCAACCCGAACGTCATGTCGGAAGCTACGATCCAGTTCAGCGTAAAGGGATACTGGCTCAGGGAGCACAATGTCGGGCCACAGGATATCGTCATGATGCACCAGCATGACCTGGTCTGGACGGAGATCCCGACCGTCTTCGACCATGTTGCAAACGACATTTACTATTACCGGTCAACAACTCCCACGTTCTCGAACTTCGCGGTATCGGTCCGGAAGAATGTGACGGTCGTGATGGTTTCGAATGTCACAACAATTCCGGCACAAACACCAGCAATGATCAACACGGCAGCTGCAACCATCACCCCACAGAGTACTCCCTCCACAACCCCGGCCCAGAAGGCTTCCCCGACCCCCACGCCGGTCCCGGCACCTGCATCAGAACCCGCAACCGGCACACCCGTTCTGTATATCATCGCGGGTATCGTGATCGTAATCCTCGCGGTAGCAGGGTTCTTCATCGGAAGGCGCTGGTGGTGGGCACGGCAGAACCCGAACCTGTTCCGGAAAGACGATTGACCTGATTTGCCGGAGATCATACTCATTCCCGGTATCGGGACCATCCGTTTTTTGGGAAAAACCCACAGGGAAATCTGAATAAAAAACGCGGTATTATAACCTATCTTGCTGAAAGAAAACACAAAGGAATTACTGTGCTACCATCCCGATGGCCTTGTGCGGTATTTTTCTCTACTCACAAGACCCGGGTGTACGATCCATGAGCTGCCATTCGTTACCTTCATGCCTCATCATTTCGGTGTTTTTATCCTTCCTTGTCCTGTGCATTGTCCCGGTTTCCGGCAGCACCGTATACCTGCCGGACCGGGATGCCGTACCTGCCATCCTTTCCGGCATACCTGCCGACAGCACATCTCCTGTATTCCAGTATGACCGGGTGTCCGGCACCTGGTCGGCGTTCCAATCTGACGGCAGGACAGGAATCGTCGTAGCCGGTGATGGCAGGGTCATCTTCACTGCTCCCGCTGGATCGTTTGGCATGCAGTATGGCGGGCTCGGCCGTAACGGGGGGATTTCCCATGCCAGTGCCGGTACGATCCGGGCAGACCGGGACCGGCTTACTATCGATCGGGGCACTGCAACGGAGTGGTATATCTCTGACAGCCACGGGATCGAGCAGGGGATGACCATTCCGGACAGACCTGACGGAGAAGGTCCGCTCGTGGTCTCCTATGCACTTTCCGGCAGTCTCCAGCCGGTCGCCAGAGGAGACCAGCTGGTCTTGTTCTTTGATAATACCGGGCCGGTCATCCAGTACGGGGGACTTCGTGCACAGGATGCCACCGGCCGGGCGCTCCTGGCATCCCTGAAACCTGACGGGAGATCGCTTACGTGGGTGATTGACGACAGGAGCGCAGTTTACCCGGTTACGATCGACCCGTATATTGCCACCCAGATGGCAGCCCTTACTGCATCGGATGCTGCTTCAAACACCAAATTCGGGTGGTCCGTATCGATCTATAATGACACCGCCATTGTCGGGGCAAATGAGGCAGATTACGGGGGCCTTTCCAAAGCCGGGAAAGCGTATATCTACAAAAATAACGGGGGCACCTGGAGCCAGGTCGGTTCACCGCTCAACGCATCGGATGCGTATCCGGATTCCTATTTCGGGTGGTCCGTATCTATCTGGAATGACACCGCCATTGTCGGGGCATACCAGGCCAAACACGGTACCCTGTCCAACACGGGGGAAGTATATGTCTTCAAAAACAATGGCGGTACCTGGTCTGAGGTCTGTCCCCCCCTTTCAGCATCGGATGCGTTTGACGGGGGCCATTTCGGATCTGCCGTATCGATCTATAATGACACCGCTATCATCGGGTCATATCAGGCCGGAACTCCGGGTCAGTCCGGGCAGGCATACATCTTCAAAAACAGCGGGGGTACCTGGAGTCAGGTGGGATTACCTCTTGTTGCCTCTGATGCCGCTTCGTCCGATCATTTCGGATACTCCGCCTCGATCTGGAATGACACCGCTATTGTCGGGGCTCACGATGCCAACTGCTCTGCCGGGAAAGCATATATCTTCACAAACAGCGGAGGCACCTGGAGCCAGGTCGGCTTACCGCTCGAAGCATCGGATGTTACTGCAGGTGATTATTTTGGATGGTCCGTCGGCATTAGTAATGACACTGCCATCATCGGGGCATATTATGCCAATGACAGAGCCGGGAAAGCATATATTTTCAGGAACAGCGGGGGTACGTGGAGCCAGGCCGGTTCCCCCCTCATTGCATCGGATGATGCTTCATATTCCGAGTTCGGATATTCCAGCTCGATCTGGAATGACACCGCTATTGTCGGGGCACGACGGATGTATTCGGGTACCGGTTATGGGAAAGCGTATATTTTCAAAAACAGCGGGGGAACCTGGAGTGAGATAGTAAATTTCAATGCTTCGGATGCGGTTTCAGGTGACTGGTTCGGGGCATCCGTGTCAATCTTCAAGAATACCACCAGCATCGGCGCATATCACGTCGATTCCGAGACCGGGAAAGCATATGTCTTCAATATAACGGAAACATTTCTCCCGGTAACATCATTTACGAGTGCCAATGTATCAGTTGTTGCAAACAGCACCACTCAGGGATGGGCAGGTTTCAGTCCGTTTACGATGCGGTTCACCGATACTTCCACGAATACTCCGACGAGCTGGAAATGGGCGAGAAACAACCTGACCGATACCACATGGACGATATTCAACACATCGCAGAATGCCCGGGACAGTTTCTGGATCGGGAACTGGACGGTCAATCTCACCGCAACAAATTCTGCCGGTAGCAGCATATCATCACAATCATTATGGGTGAATGTGAGTCCGCTGGCACCGGTTGCATCATTTACCAGCGCCAATGTTTCTGTTGTCACGAACAGCACCGCACAAGGCTGGGCCGCAAGCAGCCCGTTCACAATGCAGTTCACCGATACTTCTGCCAATTCGCCGACGATATGGGCATGGGCACGGAACAACCTTACCTCCACATCATGGACGGTATTCAATACGTCGCAGGATGCGCGGGACAGTTTCTGGATCGGGAACTGGACAGTCAATCTCACTGCCACAAATTCTGGCGGAAGCAGTATTTCGTCTCAAACCCTGTGGGTGAATGTGAGCCAGGCTGCTCTGACCGTGACCGGCATTACGCCATCCTCCGGGCAGAACACCACATCCATCAGCATCACGAACCTGGCGGGGACAGGATTTTACGGGATACCTGCCGTTAACCTTACCCGTGCAGGGTACAGTAATATCACGGCAACCAGTGTGAGCCAGGTTTCCGCCAGCCAGCTTACCTGTTCTTTCAATCTCGCCAACACAGATCCCGGAACCTGGAACGTCAACGTGACCAACCCCGACGGCCAGCAGGCCGCCCTCCTGAACGGGTTCACAATCACTAATACTACTCCGGCACCGACCGTGACGGCCATCACTCCGTCATCCGGCCAGAATACAACGAGTGTCAGTATAACGAATCTCGCAGGCACCGGGTTTTACGGGACACCTACGGTTGAACTTACCCGGCTGGGTTATGGTAACATCGTGGCAACCGGAGTAACCGTGGTTTCATCAGGCCAGATCACCTGCACGTTTGACCTGACGGACAAGATGTCCGGAACCTGGAGCGTCAGCGTGATGAATCCGGACTTCCAGCAGGGTTCTCTTACTAACGGGTTTGAGATAACGAACTCGTCAACGCCGACGCCCACGCCGACACCCACACCCAACCCGACCCCTACCTCGTCAAGCGGTGGCGATGTCGGGAATGTCCAGCGCCAGTCAACGTCGTCTTCCAGCGGCGTATCGATAGCGAACGGGGCACCGGCAGGCCAGACGGTGACGTATTCATTCGGGACACCGGCCCCGGATTACCCGGTCTCGATCGAGAGTATATCCTTTGTTCCCGACCAGACCATCGGCCAGTCAGAGTGCCTGGTAACCCGGTCGAGCCCGGCAGCCGGGTTCACCATCCCGGACCGGCCGGCAGTATATCAGAGCATCCAGATCAACTGGATCAATCCAAATGTCATGTCGGAAGCAACGATCCAGTTCAGTGTCAAGGGATCCTGGCTCAGGGAACATAATGTCGGGTCCCAGGATATCGTCATGATGCACCAGCATGACCTGGTCTGGGCGGAGATCCCGACCGTCTTCGACCATGTTGCAAACGATGTTTATTATTACCGGTCAACAACTCCCACGTTCTCGAACTTCGCGGTATCGGTCCGGAAGAATGTGACGGTCGTGGTGGTTTCGAACGTCACAACAATTCCGGCACCATCCCCCTCCAGGATCAACGTGGCAGCAGAAACCATGACAACAACTAAGAAAAGTTCTCCCACCGGTACCCCGGTCCGGCAGACATCCCCGACCCCCACACCCGTCCCGGCACCTGCGGCAGAACCCGGAATTGGCATACCCGTGCTGTACATCATTGCAGGGATCGTGATCATAATACTCGCAGTGGCCGGCTTCTTCATCGGAAGGCGCTGGTGGTGGGCACGCCAGAACCCGAACCTGTTCCGGAAAGACGACTGAACCGATAGATCCCTCCCGCACCATCTCCACATTATCGGTGCCGGGGGGATCTCTCTTTCCGGTTTTGGCAACCTGTTTTTTTTAAGAGCAAAGGCTATCGGCTGGACCGGCAGATTACGATATACTGACGCTGATGAATGCAGGAAAAAAACCGGGCTGCCGGGCGCTTTCTATGGTTGCGGTGAGACCGTTTACCGGGCCTGATGTGAATTTTGTCATATTCCGGCAGCGGGCATTATATAAATCAGAATATGGATTTACCTCTGACATCTGGAAAGAATATCTGACGGAGGGCGTCTGGTCCTTTGTAAAAAATTTTGATAGCGGGCTCGACTGCATGTATATTCTTGGTTATGCGGGAGTTCCTTCAGGGAGTATTGCGATCACGCACGCGGGCGAATCGACAGCACAATTGCGGTTCTTTTTCCTGGAGCCTGCCATACGGGGACAGGGTGCCGGGCGCCTGCTCATGGACATGGCCATTGATTTTTGCAAAGAGAAGCGCTATGAGCGGGTCTTTTTATGGACCTTCAGCACGCTTCCGGCTGCACGACACCTGTATGACCGCAAGGGATTCTGGATCACAGATGTGCACGAAAACGCCGACTGGGGCGAAAAGATCCTTGAAGAGCGCTGGGACCTTTTATTATCGGTGAAAAAAACTGATGGGTATCATCTGGATTTTTATTTTTCCGGGGGTTGTTTAACCTCTGTCCTGACAAAATCCTGCCCGCTGACCGACCCGCCCTGGTGAAAATGGCACCCGCATCTGGGGCAGACCAGTTCTTCATTTAAGATTGCCTCGTTAATCGTTTCCTTCTCGGTCTCCTGAAAAAAGCCGGACGCCATGATCGCAGTCGGCAGCGCAAAGATCCCGATACCCACGATGAGCACGATCCCGCCGATCAGCTTCCCGATCGGGGTGATTGGGTACATGTCGCCGTACCCGACCGTGGCAAGCGTGACAAGCGCCCACCACATTGCATGGGGTACGCTGGCAAAGAGTTCCGGCTGGGCATCGTGCTCGGCATAGAACATAAGGGTGCTCGCGATCACGATCGCAAAGAGCAAAAACGAGAACGCGATCAGGAGCTGCTCCTTCTTCTTGGTGATGACACGCCCGAATGTCCTGACGGCTTCCGAATAGCGCCCGAGTTTCAGGACACGGATGATCCGTAGGAGCCGCAGGATCCGGAGGAACCGGAGATCAACGGGGATGAGGAGCGGCAGGTAGAACGGGGCGATTGCCAGCAGGTCGATGATAGCAAACGGGGTGGCAGCGTAATGCACCCGCCCGGTTATGGGATTTTTAAACACCGGGTTCGTTGTGCAGATCCAGAGCCGGAGGATGTATTCGACGGTAAACGCGGAGAACGAGATGACATCGATGGTGGTAAAGATCCAGAAAAACCGGTCATAGATCCACGGGACCGTTTCCAGCACCACAACGATAACGTTGAGGACGATCAGGAAGATCATGCAGTAGTTGAAGTACCGGGCAGCGACATTACCATCAGCCTCTCCTTCCATTACATGATAGATCGAATTTTTCAGGGACTCGTATGTGGTAATCGTTTCACCTCTTCCTGCCATCAATGACAGGTTGTTGCCGGTTTTTCGGCATATTCATGGAGTAAAGCACCGCCCGGGAGCCGGGACGCACGAGCATCGGGCGGGCAGTTACTCCACCGGATCGCCTTTGTACCCGTGCAACGCGAGAATGGTTATGACATTCGCCATCCATTCGCGGTCATCGGAATGACCGGCACCTTTCACGTGGGCAAGGATATGCGAATCGTGACCATGGGCTATCTGTGCTCCCGGACCATGGGAATGCTGGACCGAACTGTGCTTTGATGCGAACGGGTGAGGGAGGTGGGCGATCTTCTCGTTCCAGATCTTCTGTAAGACCTCATCATGGGTCCGGAGCTCGTTGATCCCTATCACCCGGCCACGGACTTCCCCGCTCTCCGGGTGATGGATCAGCATCCGGTAGCAGAGGAACTCCCGGCAGATCGTGGGCCGGGTCGGGTAAATGGCACAGGCAAACCCCCTGCCTTCCGGGTTCTTCCGCATGAACGTGCAGCCTTTGCGATCTGCCGGCCCCTTTCCACCATACTCCTCAAATTCTTCTTCAATCTCGTCAGCAAATTCAGGTTGCACATGCACCGGGAAAAGCTCATCCGTTATCCCGTATTTGCAGAAGTAATCCCGCCCCGTCACCTGCCGTTCGATCCGGATAAATTCCCCAAAACTGGCACAGCATTTCCCACACCAGTTGCATTCAAAAGTCGCCATACCGTTGATCGATCTCATCCGGAATAGATAATAATAATTATGAATTGATCCCACAAACCACAAAACGAAAGAGAGAGAACAGCGGTTATACGTGCCCGGTTTAGCCTAATCCGGATTCAAATAAAAACCCTTTTTATACAGGGAACTAAATTTTGGTTCAGTGATGTATCTGACGTGATAAGGAGTTGTTTTTAAGGTGGCATATCAGCTTCAGGTACCGTGCAGGATATGGTGGGCATCTCTTGTTTTGTTAATCCTGATTTCATTTACAATCCTGCCGGCAGCTGATGCTGCTCCTGTTGCCAGCTTCTCCGGTTCCCCGACATCCGGAACCCTCCCGCTCACCGTCTCCTTTTCCGATTCCTCAGCCGGCAGTCCTACAGGATGGGCCTGGTTCTTCGGCGATGAGGATTACACGGCGCCATGGGCACTGGTAAATGACAGTGCCGGGTGGGATCAGCGCGAAGGGCACGTGAGCGTTGTGATACCGGGCGGCAGCATCCTCCTGACAGGTGGTATTGGCGGGGGTGGGTTTTTGAACGATACCTGGAGATCGGTCGATAACAGTGCTGCCTGGACACGGGTCAACGCAAGTTCCGGATGGTCGCAACGCCAATGGCACAGCATGGTTGCTGTTCCGGACGGAAACGTTGTCCTGATGGGCGGAGAAGACAGCAGCGATCGCAGGAATGACGTCTGGCGATCAACCGATAAGGGAGCAACATGGAAACAGGTTAATACGAGTGCAGGGTGGTCGGCAAGAGAATGCCATACCAGTGCCGTGATGCCGGACGGCAGCATCGTCCTGGCCGGGGGTTATGACGGCACCGGTTATATGAATGATACCTGGAGATCCACCGATAACGGGGCTACCTGGACACAGGTCAATGCAAGTTCCGGGTGGACCGCACGACACGGTCATACCAGCGTCGTGATTGCGGACGGCAGTATCCTTGTCATGGGTGGGGAAGACAGCGGCGGCTATACGAATGATACCTGGAGATCCGCTGATAACGGGGCTACCTGGACGCGAGTGACGGCAAATGCAGCATGGACGGGCCGGGGGAGACTCAGCAGCATGGCGATGCCGGACGGAAGCATTGTCATGACAGGGGGCGAGGACAGCAGCAGCCGCAGGAATGATGCATGGAGGTCAACTGATAACGGCGCCACATGGTCACAGGTGAACGCGAGTGCAGGATGGTCGCCACGACAGGGACAACGGACGGTCGTGATGCCGGATGGCAGTATTGTTCTCATGGGTGGTTACGATGGCGGCCTTACCAACGATGTCTGGCGGTTCCAGCCGGTTGGATCATCGCTCCAGAGCCCGTCTCACACTTACCCTGCAGCGGGGAACTACAATGTTGCGCTCCAGTCATACAATGCCGGCGGTTTCAACAGCACGCGGAAAACAGGATATATAACGGTAACCGGTGGAACACCGGCCCCGGTTGCCAGCTTCACGGCATCCCCCGCTGCCGGCATCGCCCCCCTGACCGTCTCATTCACGGACACTTCCACCAACACCCCGACAAGCTGGAACTGGTCATTCGGTGATACGACATTCAGCTCGTTGCAGAATCCCTCCCATATCTATCCAACAGCCGGCACGTTCACGGTCACCCTGAAAGCAACGAATGCCGGGGGGAGCGGGGCAGTAACCAAATCCAGTTATATTGCAGTGGATTTTGCATCGGTAGCAATGTTCCGGAACGATACCCGGCATACCGGCGTCTATAGTGACGGGGGTACAAGGCCTACTTCCAGCCTGAAATGGAAAGTCACGACCCTGGGATCGATCGGGTCAGGCCCGGTCGTGAAAGGGGGTACCCTGTATATCGGGAGCGACGACGGGAAGATCTATGCCCTGAATACATCAAACGGCGGACCGGTCTGGAATACCTCGATCGGAACCAATATTGTGTCCGTTCCTGCAATAGCCGACGGAAACGCATATGTCGGGAGCTGGGACAAAAATGTCTACGCCCTCTCCACCGGGACGGGAAGTATTCTCTGGACATATACGACCGGCAACTACATCACGTCAAGCCCTGCTGTTGCAAACGGTATCGTGTACATCGGGAGCCATGACGGCAGCATCTATGCTCTCAATGCTACGAACGCCATTAAGGTCTGGTCGTACAACACGACAGCTGATGTGGAATCCAGCCCGGCATATTATAACGGGGTTGTTTACGCGGGGAGTAATAATAATAATCTCTACGCCATCAATGCAACAACCGGGGCCGTGCTCTGGACTGCCACAACTGCCGGTGCGGTGACTTCCAGCCCGGCAGTTGATTCCGGGGTTGTGTATGTCGGGTGTTACAACAACAAACTCTATGCCAGGAATGCCAATACCGGGGCGGCTCTCTGGGATTATACAACGGCCGGGCCGGTCAGTTCATCCCCTGCAGTCTCCGGGGGAGTTGTGTACGTGGGGAGTGATGATAATAATCTCTACGCCATCAATGCAAATACCGGCGCGAAACTCTGGAACTTCACTACCTCCGGCACGGTATACTCTTCTCCGGCGGTAGCAAACGGTATCGTGTATTTCGGGAGCGCCGACAAAAAGATGTATGCCCTGAACGCCTCCACGGGGTCAGAACTCTGGCATTACGAAGCCGGCGACAAGATCTGGTCCAGCCCGGCAGTAAATGATGGCCTTCTCTTCTTCGGCAGCGACGACAAGTCCATCTATGCACTCGGGGGATTGTCGGTACCGGTGGCAGGTTTCTCCGGCTCACCCACATCCGGCGCAGCACCGCTGGCCGTCAGTTTCACCGATACTTCGACCAATTCACCGACTGCATGGAACTGGACATTCGGAGACGGTATTACCAGCACCCTCCAGAACCCGTCACATTCCTACAGTTCCGCCGGTACCTACACGGTTGCGCTGAACGCCACGAATGCTGCGGGGAGCAATACAATGACCCGGACCGGTTACGTTACGGTTTCATCCACCTCAGCCTATTATACCGTTGCTCCGGTCATCAGCCGGGATGCAACAGTCTTTATCGGAGAGCAGGGCCTCAACGTAACCCATGCACTTAACCAGGCGTCACCGAATAACGGGAATATGAACGGGATACCGGTCAATTCCACGATAGGCTGGTGGCCGTCATTATCAGCAGTTGACGTCGGCGCACCCACAAAAACGATCGATCTCTCGGGGAGGTACAAGAACCTGTTTATCGATCCCGCCGACTTTGCGGGATATGCCGGCACATGGTACGTTCTGAACGGGACACAGACCACGCGGGGTGCAGGGGATTCTTCCGCATTCACGGTTGCTGATCCCTCGCTTGACCTGGGCATATGGGACTTTACCATAGCAGCCAGTGTGGCGGGATCATCCGTGCCCCGAAGTGATAATCTCGGGTTCCGGGTATATACCAACATGACAGACGCTCTGAACGGCACATACCGGACTCCGGTATACAACGATACCCGGGACGGCTATCTTGATATCAGGGTGAAAAACCCGTCAGGATCTATCCTGACAACCCTGAAAGACAAGGACGGGGTAGCCCATTCCCTCCTCCAGCAGAATGCCTCGTTCCAGCCATGGACCTGGGGCAATGTACCCTCCGCATCGGGCAACTGGTCGATGGGTGTCCTGACCGGTGCCGGGACGTACGAGTACCCGGCAGGGGCATATTCCGTCTGGGCTGAATCGGGGCTCAATAACATGCGGAGCAATTACAAAAGCGGGGGGGTGGATTATACGGGAAAGACCGTCTCGCCGGTCTACACGGTAACCATCACGGACCCGGGCGTGGTAACGCCGGCCCCGTTACCACCGGGATCTGACGATCGTGGCCCTGCACCGGCTCCGGCACCGGCTCCGGCACCGGCCCCGGTTGTTGCACCGGTCGCAGCACCGGTCATTGTACCCGTCCAGCAGCCGCCACAAGTGAATGTGGAACCGCCGCCACAGGTACAGCCCCTGCCGGTCCTGCAACAACCCGTCCAGCAACAACCGCAGCTGGCTCCGGTACCGGAAGTCCCGGCCCAGCTGGCGGTAGTTCCGGCAACGGAAACAAAGCCTGTCGAAGGGTTGACCGGTGTTACCGTTGTCCAGGACTACCAGATCGGACTGCCGGGGATGACATACAATACCGGCGGGTCGGACATGCTCAGCCTCGATCTGGGATCAGCACAGGAAGCCGGGGCCCAGGTCACTACCACAAACACCATGGTGACCGTCATCCTGCGGCATTCGCCCGGCGTTGTCATCAATTTCTGGGGAGACCGGTTCGAAACAAAGTATGGAAAAGTAGTAGGAAAAGTTACCCATGCCGAGTTCGAGACCGATCCGGTCTCAGTCAATGTTACCGGCGGAAAAGTTGCCGGGTCCATCCATGCAGTCCTCCTCTCGATCACCGAGCCGGTCAAGGTAGATGCGGCCATCAGCGGAGACATCCCGGTCACCACTGCCGCGACATACAATTCACTCTTTGCACAGGGCAACCTGTCGGTTTCCGGCATCGCCTATCTCATGAAATTCGAGCGCGGAAACTTCACCTCCACCGGTGCGGCAAATGTTACCATGACCGTCCCTTCATCCTGGGTACTCCAGCACGGGGGCAGGGAGGCGGTTATGATCACGAGAACGAGCGATGAGACCGGTCTCACTGAACTGCTCACCACAAGATATGCCGGGACAGACCGCGATGGCAACATGATCTTCATCGGTGACTCACCGCACGGGACATCGCTCTTCGGCCTTGTGACCGCACAGGCAACAACCGCCGAACAGAAAGAACATCCCAACACAACCTACGTGCCGGCATCCAAGCCGGCCATGATAACCAATGTCGGTATGTTTGGCTGGCTCATCGATCTCGTCCAGGACAACCCGGTGCTGATCGTTATCGTTATTGCGGTTGTTGCAGCAACCATCTATCTGGGATGGTGGAGGAGACGGTTGTGAACACCTGCGGGGATTGTCTGGCATGACCACTGTTGAGTCCCTAAAACACTCACGGGATATCCGCGGGCTCATCCGGCTGCTGGATGACCGGAACCCGGATACCCAGTGGAAGGCTGCCGATGCACTGGGATCGCTCGGGGAAGCTGCCTGCGACCCGCTCCTGAAGATCCTGGAATTTCCCAAGATGCATGTCCGCCTCGGCGCTATTGAGGCCCTTGGCGACATCCGTAGCCATCGTTCGGTCGAGCCCGTTATCAGACGGCTCAGGGAGGATAAGGACAACGAGGTCAGGTTCGTTGCTGCCCTGGCCCTGGGACAGATCGGGGACGAGAGAGCACTGCCTGCCCTGGAAGATGCCCTGAAGGATCCGGACCGGTACGTGCGGTACGGTGCGGTTATGTCTCTTGAGATGCTGAGCTGGACACCGGATGACGAGGAAACACTCGCTCATATGCTGATCGCCCAGCAGGAATGGGATACTCTCCATGGGATGAGAGAGGCAGCGGCAGGCCCCCTCATCACGATCCTCAAAGATCCGAACCCGAAAACCCGACAGAAGATCGTGGAGCTGCTCGGGGAGATTGGCAACCCTGAGGCAACGAAGGCCTGCAAAGGAGCGCTCATGGACCGGGATCCCGGGGTCCGGTGGAGGGCGGTTATTGCATGCAGTAAATGCGGTGTTCCCCGCCATATAATCCCCCAGATCCTGGCGAGCCGGCCAAGAACAGCCCCGAGTGCCATCGGGGCTGCAGTCCTGAATTTATTCTTCTTCGGCCTCGGGTACAACTATATCGGGAAATGGTGGGGATTTCCGGTCTTCATGTCCTATATGACGATTATGGTCTTTCTCCAGATTTACACGGGTTTATGGTTCCCGTATATCTTTGTGTACCCGCTCACCGCGATCAGCGCCGTTCATACGTACTACCTGGTTAAGCGCATGCCGGATATGTGAGGTCCAGTAATGTCATTCTTCGATCTGTTCAAACCGCAAAAACCTGATGTTGAAGGATTAAAAACAAGAAAGGATATCTACGGGCTCATCCGGGCCCTCCGCTTCCGCGATATAAGCGTTCAGCTGGAAGCTGCAAAGGCCCTCGGTACCCTTGGTCCGGAGGCACTCGAATACCTTCATCGCGCCCTCACGAACCGGAACAAGACCGTAAAACTGGGTATCATCGGGGCGCTCACCGAGATCCGGAGCCCGGAGAGCATAACCCCGCTTCTTGCCGCCCTTTCCGATGAGAACGACGAGGTGCGCTGGCAGGCAGCAATAGCTCTTGGCGAGATCGGGGACCAGGGGGTTGCCGGGCCCCTGCAGGGTGCCTTGAAGGATCCGGATAAATATGTGAGGTACGGGGCCGCTATCTCGCTTTCCAGGATCGGCTGGAAACCACAGGACCCTGCCCAACGGGCAACCTATTTTTCTGCTCTCGAAGAGTGGAAGGCGGTCCGCGAGATTGGAAGACCAGCAGTTCCGGCCCTTACAGGACTGCTTCGGGACAGGGACCCGGAGGTCCGGGTAAAAGCGGTCGAACTTCTCGGGACTACCGGAGATCCTGCTGCCACACCGGCACTTATGAAATCGCTCGGGGACGAGAGCCGGGAGGTCCGCTGGAGCGCAGCCCTGGCAGCACCCCGCTGTTCCATCCCGATGAAATCGCTCCCCCGGGGCCTTTCAAGGCGCCCGCAGAACGTGAAAAACCCATGGATTGCCGGGTTCCTCAACTTTCTTCTGCCAGGGCTCGGGTACGGGTATATTGGGAGGTGGTGGGGAACTATGATATTCCAGATAGATGTGATGGCCACAGTCTGGCTCTTCAAATTCGAAGGAGATGCCAACTCGTATGCCGTTCTTCTCCCGATCTACCTGCTGCTTGGGGTTCATGCCTGGTATATCACGGCCAAGATGCCAAAGGATCCCCCGTAACCCGGATGTGTACCATGAAACCCGAAAAGAAATCCATGCATTCACAAGACAGGGCAGAACTCCCGGTAATCGAAGAGCTGCTGGCCGGTAACGAACAGTTCCGGCAAAATGAATTCCAGAAGCATTACCACCGCTATTCCACAATAGCCCGCCAGCAGCACCCGAAAGTTCTCTGGATCGGGTGTTCGGATTCCCGGATCCAGAGCGGGCATATCACCAATGCCCAGCCGGGAATGCTCTTTATTCACCGGAATATCGGGAACATCATCCCGGTACAGGACTGGAATTTCGCATCAGTGCTCGAATATGCCATCAACCACCTCACTATAGAGGACATAGTCATCTGCGGCCACTCGGACTGCGGGGCGATAAAGGCACTGGATGGTGAGATGGACAGCCCGTTTATCCAGATCTGGCTGAACAATGCGCTGGAAGCAAAGGAGCGGGTCGATGCAACACTGGCACCCCCCGTCACACCGGAAGAGCAGAAGGAACGCCGGCGACTAATCGAACAGGAGAATGTCCGGGTCCAGATCGAGCATCTCCGGAGGTATCCCCTGGTAAAAAAGGCCCTTGCCGGAAAGGAACTCCGGATCCACGGGCTCTATTATGACCTTGATACCGGTATTCTCGAAAAGATCCGGTGACCGGTCGGGAATGGCCGGTGCATCCCCCTTCCACAAACAAGATATACCGGGGGATGAAACCCTACGGGTAGTACCATGAGAAGCGTGTGGGTTTCGCTGATAGCAGCAGGGATCATATTCGCGGCATGTGCAGTGGGAACCGTTGCAGGAACCACCCTTGGCACCGACTGGACACAGAGACCATCATCGGATGACAGTCCATTCCAGGGAGTCCAGATATCGGACGATGGCGGAACGGTTTTTGCCGGGGGAAACCAGATGCTGGTTCGCAGCTGGAGCAGCAACTCCCATTATGGAGGACGGTCCGGGTATGTTGCAGCCATGAGTGCCGATGGCAATTATGCGGTCTCAGCCCTCGGAAGATCCGTAACCCTGCTGAATAACAAGGGCGAGCCGCTCTGGGAGCGGATATTGCCGGCCCCGGCCCGCGCTGTTGCGATATCCCGCGACGGGACTATCATTGCAGCGGCCGATGAAAAAGGGTACTATTGTACATATGCAAGAAACGGGGACTTTTACGGGCGAGCCACCGACGACCCGGTCAAGAGGCTCGCGATCTCCCGGAACGGGGATCTCATCGCGGCTACAACGGAGGGAGGGCTTCGCCTGTTTGATGGCGCACTGAATGTGAAGTGGGCCGACAACAAAAGCGGGAGCATCGATACCTACCTTGTCATCTCTGCTGACGGGTCAACTGTTATCACTGCCGGGGAAAAACGCCTCTCATCCCATACGGCAACCGGTAAACTCAACTGGATGAACGAGGTGACAAAAGACACAATCATTGATCTGGCCTGTTCCGAGGACTGTTCGGCCATCATCGTCGGGGGCCAGGACAGTACCGCAACGGCTATCGACCAGTACGGGAAAACCCACTGGACGTATTCCACGGCAAGCAAGTGGGTTCAGTCCCTGGGAGTGTCGCGGGATGCCTCGGTCATTGCAGTCGGGGCAAACGACGGGACCGTATATGTTCTCGATCACGGGGGATCGCTTATTATAAAGAGGAAACTGGGAGGGATCCTCCAGCCCCGGTCGCTTGCGGTCAGCCGTGACGGGAAACGCATCGCGGTTTCCGACCAGTACCAGCTGAACGGCCTTGTGGTTCTTGGAGACACCACACCGGAGGGAATGGTGACCTATACGGCAACACCCCTCAACCCGTTCTCCGGGTATACCACGGCTCCAACCAGAACGCCGGTGGTGAGCCCGGTCCTGACGCTCGCTCCAACGGAGACCCCGCTTCCTGCGCCAACAACACCCAAATCCTCCCCTGCGCCGTTCGGTGCAGTGCTGGCCCTTGCCGGGATTGCGGTTATCCTGATAAAGATGAGAGAATAAACGGGTGAGTCCTGCGGGCGATCTGCAGGACATTTTTTTTTGCCGGCATCTTCCTGACCGGCACTGATGCAACCTTAATGCGGTTTCACCCGGGCGCCGTATGCGGTCCTGAGCAGGGATACAAACCGGTCATCCCCGGGAATGATATACTCGGTTTTCCCCTCAACGGACTCGACGGTCATCCTGAGTTCTCGCAAGGCGATTCCGGGTTTTTTTGCATTCATGGGGACAAGGCTGATCGCGGTGATGCTCTGGTTCTGCAGGGCAACATTGCCCGGGGTCTCGTGAAGGGCCTGTTCGGGGGACATTGTTTCATACCGCTTCAGGACGGAGGAGACATTCCCCCCGGCCATTGCCGCGTCCTTTGCTATTGCGAGGGCAGCTTTTTGCATGGATGGGGTCAGCCGGGCAAAGATCATGCGCTGGCCGGTGACAACGATGGTAAAGGTATCGCAGGCCACCCCAAACAGCTTCATCCGCCGTGCATCCGGGATAATACCAAGGATCACTTCCCAGGCATCAGGCACCTGCGAAGAACGGGAAGCAAACGTCCCTGCCGGCGCGCCACACTCCCCGCAGAATCGGATATCTGCTTTTACCGCGGTACCGCACACACTGCAAAACTTCCCTGCCGGGGTTGCCGTCGCCTGTGATTCCAACGGGGGTGGCCGGGCAGTTCCGGTCTTCTGGCCACAGATACCGCAGAACTTCTCCGAGCCGGTCAGCGGGCTGTTGCACCCGGTGCAGATATTTACTGCCAAAACCTCTGCCGGGAGGGGGGTTGGAGGGGCCGGGGGCTGCAAGGCAGGAGCCCCGCAGATCCCGCAGAATTTTGTCCCGGGATCTGACGGGGCGCCACAGGATGGGCAGGCCTGGAGCGGAATCTGGGGTAACGGGACCGTAACTGCCGGTCCCTCAACGGCGGCCGGGGGGACATTCCCTGCCGGAGCACCACAGTTCCCGCAGAACCGGTCATCCGGGAGAAGAGGGCTGTTGCAGGCACTGCAGAGGAAATTATTGGAGGAAATGTCTATCTCCCGATCCTCCGGTTCTTCAGCCTGGGATGCCCCGCAGTAACGGCAGAATTTTGCGTGGGCTGCAACACGTTTCCCGCATTCAGGACAATACGGCATTCTGGATCACGTACCAAGCTGTTTATTGCGGGAATTTATCAGCCTTGCGAGTAGCATTGCGGAATTTGACGGGATAGTTCAGGTATGGGTTCCGCTACGGGATGCGGGACAATTTACTCTAAACCGTCCCGGCAGGAAAAATGGATTGGGTATCGTTTTGGTGGGCACCCGGACCAGCTTATTCTTCGCCAACGCTTTTTGCCCGTTTCACCCGCTCTTTGGTTGAGAAACCGGTAATGGCATCAAGGTATTTCCGGAACCGCTTGTTGGTATCGATGATCACCTCATCGGATGCACTGAGATCGGATTCGGTGTCAATGATCACCGACTTCCCCCCGGCCCCGATAGTCACGTCAAGCCTCTTGAGCGCACCGGATTTGATCCGGAAACCCTTTGCCGTCTTCTCCGGTTCCACGCCAAAACATGCTTTAAGTTCTGTTGCAGCTCTGATTTCCAAGTCTTTTGTCAGCCCGCGCTTGATAGGATATTCTTGCATACTCTTTTTTAGGTAGTGGGTGTATGTTAATTTAATGACGGCAGACTTCTCAAGCGATCTCAAGATTTTTTCAAAGCCCCTTCCCACAAACGGGGCAGCAGTCCTGATGGGCTTTCCCGGCAGCGGGCTTGTGGGAACCATCGCGCTCCAGTATATGGTAGACCAGATGGAGTTTGAGCTGATCGGGTCCATAACATCGAAATTCTTCCCACCCCTTGCCATGATGAACCGTGGCCTGATCAATGATCCGGTCCGGGTCTATGCGAAGAACGATGATAAATTCAATATCGCTGCGATTGTCGCGGATGTCCCGATTGCACCCATGATCTGTTACGAGATCTCAAACGGCATCCTCGAATGGGTGAACCAGTTCCAGCCAAAGGAGGTCTTAACAATTGCCGGGATCATCACGAATGAACCGGAAAAAAGGGTCTTTGGCGTTGCCACCACACCGGCCGCCCTCACCCGGATCGAAGAGCACACGATGGTTCTTCCCATCGGAAGCATCTCGGGGATTGCCTCGAGTATCTTAACAGAATGCAAAGTCCGGAACATCCCGGCAGTGGGGCTCCTTGGCGAGACCGTCAATGCACCGGATCCGCGGGCATCGGCGGCGACCATCGAGGTGCTCAACAAGATGTACAACCTGGCTCTGGATATCCAGCCCCTGATCGAGCAGGCGGTTGAGATCGAGCAGAGCATGGGAAAACTGGCCGAGGAAGTCCAGCAGTCTGCTGATACAACACCGAAAAAAGATCTACCGATGTACGGGTGACCTGAAATGAAGTGTGCAGCCTTAACCAGCATCTCCCCCGATGTGATCAGGGATCTCAAGACGGGCAGACCACGGACCATAGAACTCCAGAGTACCCACAATGTTGTTACGATAGCAAGCGTTGAGCCGGGCCCGGAAACCCACATCTTCATGACATCGATTGACACAGAAGACCTTGCACCCGGAGACGCGGGTATCTGCGTCTATGTGCTTGCCACAACCATCACCATGAAGCGGATCGTGGAATTCTCCCATGGGTTATTTTATGAGGAGCGGGAGCGGATGTCCGCGCGGGTGCAGCTGAAATACTGCGCATCCTCGGTTGTCAAGGAGGTCTTCAATGAGGGGATCTGCAAGCCGATTGCCGTGGAAGTGCTCAAGAACTCCTGTTACCACGCCGGATAATATTCACCGTCCTTTTTTTATCGTCTGCGCAACACGAGAATTCCCATTCCAATCCCTCCCAGGATAATGCCGAGATCCACTGGTGAGGCTTTCGGGGTGTCGGTTGGCCAGGGTGTCGGAATTTTCAGGGTTGTTGTCTTGCGGGCAATGGTTGCCTGGGTTGTGAGAGGAAGGGCCGTCGGGACGGTTGCAGCCGGAGTTGTCTGCGGAGCGGTTGTCACTGTAGTTGTGGTCAGGGAAGTGAGGGCATGGTAAACGGTTGTCTGGTTTCCCGGGGTGACTGCTATGCTGTCCGACCAGTCGGTATACCCGGTCAGCTGGAGGAGAATGGTATAGTTGGCCGGATTGAGGCTGGAGATGGTCAGGGGGGTAACTCCCTGGTAGACTGAGTCGATGTATATCTCTGCCAGTGACGGGTAGGATCCCACGTAGATGCTGCCATTGACGATTGTTGTATCAGCGGTAGTGACAACCGTAGTTACTTCGGTTGTAACAGCAGTAGTTACTTCGGTGGTCACGGTAGTCGCGACATCAGTGGTGACAGCCGTTGTCACTTCGGTTGTCGCTATGGTCGTTGCAGCGGTTGTCGCTGCAGTTGTAACTGATGAGGTAGTCTCAGTTGCTGCCACGGTTGTTGCGGCTGCTGTTGTTTCTGCAGCGGTTGTTGCGGTAGTCGTAACCGTGGTTGTTACATCATCGTCAGCCGATGCCGGTACGGCTGACAGAACAAGGATGATAAGTATGGAGAGAATGGCGTTTTTCATGGGATCCCCCAAGGGTCGACAGGTCAATATACGGCTCGTTTTACCGCATCTACCCTCCACATCCCCAGATATGCCATAAATAATGCATTTATGGCAGAAGTGATGGCATTACCACAACAGAAGAAGGCTATTCCCCCGTGGTTGAAGGATCCAAAAAGGCCAGCAGAAACAAAGAAGAGGACGGTGAAAAAGGAGGAGATTTTCGGAACAATTAGTCTTTTTTGAGGATGAGAATGCCAAGACCGACCGCCCCGATAATCAGGAGCGGCTCAACCGGTGATGCCGGGGTAGTCGTGGCACTTGGCCAGGGTGTCGGAATCTTTGTCGTGGTCTTCTTGACCGTCTTTACCGCGGTCGGTTCCGTGGTCAGTACAGGAGCTACGGTTGTACTGGTGGTCTGAACTGCTGCGGGAGAGAGGTACGGATATACCGAAGTGGTAGCGCCTGGATTTACAACAACCTGGCTGGTATAGTCAGTATAACCGGATTTCTGCATCCGGATGAAATACGAGCCGGGCACCAGGTCCGAGAGGGTGAACGGGGTTGTCCCTTTATTCGTGGCATTAATAAAAACACTTGCACCGGCGGGGCTGGATCCGAAGCTGATAGAGCCGTTGGTCGGGTTCCGAATCTCGAAGCCGTTACTCAGGGTAGCCGACTGCCCATCCGTATTGGTTACGATAACATTCCGCAAGCCTGCTTCTTTTCCAACAATATCAAAAGTACAGGTTATCTGGGTTGATGTGATGGACAGGCTGGTTGCTGAAATATTGGTCTGCCCGGATTTGGCCAGTACAACCGATGCTCCTGAAGCAAAGCCCGTTCCGGTCAATGCCGTGATACTCACGGCGCTGGTATTATATCCATATGCCGGGGTGATGCTGGTGATGGTAGGCGCGGATGTGGCCGCAGTGCCGGTCGCGGTAAATGTCACCGGGCTTAAGGACCCGCTTGTCACCGTAAGGATATTTGTTCCGGCAGTTGTTCCAAGAGTCCAGCCTCCAGCGGTTGCGATACCATTTGTTCCCGTTGTCGCCGATGCACCCGTTGCTGAGCCGCCACCGGAGGTAACCGTGAAGGTAACACTGACACCGCTTACCGGGTTATTATTTGCATCTTTCACCATAACACTGGGAAGGGTGCTCACTGCTGTTCCCACCGTTGCTGACTGGGTGTCACCGGCATATTTCACAATCTGCGTTGCAGTCCCGGCAGTCCCGGTTGCCGTAAAAGTCACCGGTGAGCCGGAGAGGGAGGAGTTTGTTACCGTCAGGGTATTTGTTCCCGCAGTCGTGCCGAGTGTCCAGCTACCGACAGTGGCAACTCCATCTGCCCCTGTTGTTGCAGTTGCACTGGTAACACTTCCCCCGCCGGATGCAACAACGAAGGTGACAACAAAGTCACTCACTACAGCATTGTCTACATCCTTTACAATAACGCTTGGCGGGGTTGTCACCGCTGTACCGGCAGTTGCTGACTGCCCGTTCCCTGCATTCACGGCAATCTGCGTTGCAGTTCCGGCACTCACCGGGAGAATAAGAGAAACTGAAACGAGCACCAGTACCAGCAGCATAATAATACTTTTTTGATCTACCATGTAATCCACCAGAAATTACCGCTTTTTACCATTCTCTTCGGGTCAGATGTTTTGTATCCGGATCTGCAGGTGCGATTAAAGAATTACTAAGATGCAATTTCCTGTACTTTCGACCACATCACCGGGCTGATAATAGTAAGAATGTCCTTCTCAATACTAACCTTTTTCATCGCAGGATCCGGCTTTTCGGATCGTTTGATGAACGTATGAATCATCATAATATATATTTTATTAAATGAATGTGGAGAGGGCTGGAGCGGGGCGGGAAGGTGAAACAGATTAATTATCCCAAAGCGCACACCTTAATGGCATCAGGGGGTCTGTGGCTTAGCCTGGACATAGCGCCGGGCTTCTAACCCGGATGTCGGGGGTTCGAATCCCCCCAGGCCCGTCTTTTTCTAAAAATATTATTTCCGGGAAGTGGGAGGGTTTCCAGGAATGGAAAACCGGCTTTGTCCCGGCCAGGTAAAAAGAACGAGTGCCCCCAGGAGAGCCATCAGTCCCGCCATGATATCGGCATCGGGAGGGTAAGTTGGCGCAGGGAAAGCACCCTGCAGGGCAGCAAGACCAGAGAGCAGGAGATATGCTCCCATCAGCCCGAGCACAAGAGCCGCAGCCATCCGTGCTGTTTTATCCCACCCGCGACCCGTCCATCCCGCGTACACCAGGCCGATGATGATGAGCGATGATCCCAGGAAGACCCACTCTGAAAGGCAGGAGAGTTCGAGCCAGAGATAATGACCCACATAGTCCGGGATGAGCATTCCCGGAAAAGTTCCAAACACGGGGTAGAACCAGGTCCGGAGGGAAAGCCACATTGCATCCAGGATCTGGTGCGAGAAGACCGCTACTGCAAATGCCACCGCAAGGAGCGTGTGCCGGTAATGCCACAGGAGAAGCCCGACTGCAAACACGATGAGAAAGAAGAACAGGTCATGCCCGATTGTCCTGCCGGATCCCAGGAGTTCAGGGAAGAGCAGGGCCAGGGGTTTGTCGAGAAGATCGGGAAGGATTGCCCCGAGGATGCAGAGGGGAAGAAACCTGCGGTCACGTGTCAGGTAAAAGAATCCCGTACCAATGAGGGCACCGGCAAAGACGTGGGCAAAGATGAACATGCATGGACCCGCAAAAGAGAACAGGGAATGCGAAAAGAAAAAGATTAGAGCTGGCTCTGCTCGTTGTCAGGCTGCCCGTCCATGGGCTTTTGCAGGATCTGGACATCAGCAATGCTGTGCTGGCGCAGTGCCAGTTTCTTTGCCTTGAAGATGTTCTTCCCGTCCTTGCCGATAGCAATCCCACGGTCTTCATCCCTGACCTCTACGGTTGCCATCTGTTCGCCAGGTTCGCCTTCAAAGAGAATGGACGTGACCTGGGCCGGGAGGAAACAGTTCTTTAAGAACTGCTCAACATTGTTGTTGTATTCCACGACTTCGATCTTCTTGCCCATCACTTCAGAGGCCTTCTTGATCGAAGCACCTTTCTTGCCGATGGCAAGACCCATGTCACCGGGGTTGATAACAAAGATAAGCCGGCCATTGCGGTCATCGACCACACAGTCGCGGCTTCCTGCGCCGGTCAGGCTCTCGAACTGGGAGATGAGGCGCATGCAGTCTTCAGTCAGTACCACTTCGCCCATATCATGCCCTCTTAAGGGAGAGAATATCTGATTCGCCCGGGGTGACGATGGCAAGGGTGCTGACCATGAACGGTTTACCGCAGGCTTTGCCGAGTGCCACGCTGGAGCCCTCGAAGGTGTGGATGAAGAGGTTCTCGTAGGCTGAAAGTTTGGATGTGAATGCCGCCGGGCAATTGCCTGCGACGACGACCATCTGGGCTTTGCCCTCTTTTATGCATTTCTCTGTGTTGTTCTGGCCAAGAATTACATTTCCGGTCTTGATTGCTCTTCTGAGTGAAGCATTAAAATCCATGTACAATTCCTCTGGTTTTTTAAGGTTGTTTAATTGTCGTGTTGTCTGACTGCGATCAGTTTCACATCGCCGGTACCGAGCTGAATCGGCTGGCCGACAATGACGTTCTCGGTGACACCGCTCAGTTCATCAACTTCATTTGCAACAGCGGCATCGAGCAGGTGGTTGACGGTCACTTCGAAGGCGGCCCGTGAGAGCACGCTCTCTTTCTCACCGGCAATACCGTGCCGGCCGATCTGCTTGACCTCGCCTTCCATGCACATCATGTCCGAGACGAGCATGAGGTGGCGAACATCCACGAGGATACCCTGTTCGTTCAGGGTTGATACCGCTTCGTGGATGATCGCGTTCCTTGCTGCCTCGACACCGAGCACTGATGCAATCTCACTGATATTGTTCGTGCGGGTTCTTGTGGTGTCCACACCAACGACATCAAATACGTCTTTTAGGTTGGAGCCTTCAGTATAAAGTATATACTCTCCGGCTTCCTTTCTGACGACAACCCTGAGGATGTCGTCAATACCCTGCACGATCACGTTCCTGACATGCTCGGCAAGCTGGAAGAGGTTCTGGTAACTCTCCTTGTCCTTGGGAGAGAAGATGATCGTTGCATTTGCCTCATCGATCTCATGTTCGAAGTCGCGGTAATGCCGGCGGTCACGGATCTTCTTGGGTGCAACTTCCATGATATCCATGGCCTGGATCTTGCGCTTGTCGCAGACCTTGGTGTTGAGGTGGACCACGACATGCATGTTCTCCATATCGGTGGTGATATCACCGAATTCATGGAGGGGAGCTGCCTCGATCTGCCAGCTGACTTCCCGGGCCTTGTCACGGTCATTGCCGTACTCTTCCTCGAGATAGACGGTCATCGTGGGGGTGCTGGGCTCTTTCCTTGCATCCATAATCTCGATGAGACGCGGGAGACCGAGAGTAACGTTAATTTCGGCCACACCGGCGTAGTGGAAGGTACGCATGGTCATCTGCGTGCCGGGCTCACCGATGGACTGCGCGGCGATTACGCCAACCGCTTCGCAGGCTTCGATCCGCGTTGACTGGTATTCGTTCAGGACACGTTCGAGGATCAGCTTGAACTGGGTGTCGGTTATCTCCTTCTCGCCCAGGAATTTCCGGAGCTGGTCCTTGGTCTTCTGGGGGAGATTGGCCGATTCTACTTTCTTGTCGTACTTGTCTGCAAGAGGCATGATCAGCACTCCTCCTTTAAGATACTCTCAACAATGCCTTTGACATCGACCGGGTCACCGAATGCGCTCTTGGTCGGGTCGGTACCATCCTCGCCGTATTCGAACTGGATGATCCGGCCACCGGTTGTCCTGACGGTTCCGTCATACGCAACCTTCAGATCCTGGAGCGCGTTGATCATCCTGCGCTGGAGGTACCCGCTCTGGGATGTACGGACTGCAGTATCGACGAGACCTTCACGGCCACCAATGGCGTGGAAGAAGAACTCGGTCGGGTTGAGACCGCCCTTGTAGCTGTGCTGGATGAAACCATGGGAGTCCGAGCCCCGGTCGCCCTTCTTGAAGTGCGGGAGCGTGCGGTCGTCGTACCCTCTGACGATACGCTCACCACGCACCGACTGCTGGCCGATACAACCGGCCATCTGGGTCAGGTTCAGCATGGAACCACGGGCACCGGAGACTGCCATCAGCACTGCGCTGTTCCCGAGACCAAGGTGACGGCCGGCAATCTGACCGGTCTGGTCACGGGCTTTCCCGAGAACCTGCATGATCTGCATCTCGAGGGTTTCCTCGATGGTCCGGCCGGGCATGGGTTCAAGCTGGCCGTCCTCGTAGATCTTGATACGGCGGTCGACATCGAGGGCTGCATTCTTGAGCACCTCGTCGATCTGGCCGTACTCGGTCTTGGAGAGGTCTTCGTCATCGATACCGAACGAGAATCCGTCGATCATGATACCGCGGATGGAGAGCTTGGTCAAGTCATCGATGAACTTGGCCGCCCGCTTCATCCCCTGCTGGCGGATGATGCGGTTGATGATCTGGCCGTCGAATGCGCCGATTGCCTTCTTGTCGATAGTCCCCACTTCAAGTTTGCCATCGATGATACGGACGTATGCGTCACGCTCACAGAGCTCTTTCTTGCACACATCGCAGTTCTGGCACGAGCTGGCATGGAAGACCATGTTGAGGCTCTCGGGAAGGATGATGGAGAAGACCTGCTTGTTGGACCAGTACTCGACACCGTTCTCAACCTTACCGGGTGCAGGCATACGCTCAACACCGGAATACCGGAGAAGGTAGAGTGATTCTTCCTTGGTGAGCCAGCGGGTGTCATGCGTGAGCATGAAGATACCCGAGACGTGGTCGTGGATACCGCCGATGACGGGGCCGCCAAAGCGCGGCGATAAGATGTTCTCGTGGACAGAGAGGAGGATGGTTGCCTCGGCCCGGGCCTCTTCGGTCTGCGGGACGTGCATGTTCATTTCATCGCCATCAAAGTCGGCGTTGTAAGGCGGGCAGACTGCGGGGTTGAGCCGGAACGTCCTGCCTTCCATGACCTTGACGCGGTGGGCCATGATGCTCATCCGGTGCAGCGAGGGCTGACGGTTGAAGAGAACAACATCGCCGTCACGGAGCTGGCGTTCCACCATGTAACCGGGCTCAATCATGTCTGCAACGGTGTCGAGGTTATCGGCACCGAGACGGAGACGGCGGTTGTCCGGGCGGATGACATAATTGGCGCCGCAGGGGGCGTTGACATCCGGGCGGACGGGGCCGTTTCTCACGATCTGCTTAAGCTCCTCGATATTGTAGGCAGTGACCCGGACCGGTATTGTCATCTCGTTTGCAACTGCACGGGGGACACCCACCTGGGATACCGAGAGGTTCGGATCCGGTGAGATGACCGTACGGCTCGAGAAGTTGACACGCTTACCGGAAAGGGATCCACGGAACCGTCCGTCTTTTCCCTTCAGGCGCTGGGAGAGCGTCTTTAGGGGCCTGCCGCTGCGGTGGCGGGCCGGGGGGCAGCCTGCCACTTCGTTGTCGAGGTAGGTGGTGACGTGGTACTGCAGGAGTTCCCAGAGATCCTCGATGATCAGCTGGGGGGCTCCTGCATCCTGGTTCTCCTTGAACCGCTGGTTGATACGGATGATATCCACGAGCTTGTGGGTCAGGTCGTCTTCCGAGCGCTGACCGTTCTCGAGGATGATCGAAGGCCGCATCGTAACCGGGGGGACCGGCAGGACTGTGAGGATCGTCCATTCGGGGCGGGCAACCTCGGGGTTGATACCCAGCGGGATCAAGTCCTCGTTGGGGATCTTCTCCATCCTGGCACGGATGTCGGCGGGGGTGAGCTTGTGCTCAACTTTTTTGCCTTCCTCCACCATGACCTCGGAGAAGGTTGTCGGCTTCTCGAAGTTGATCTTGAGCTGCTGTTCACCGCAGTGGGGGCAGACGCGCTCCTTCTTGACATCCTTTTCCGACAGGAGATCGCCGGTCTGGTCATCTTCCGTACCGACAACTTTCTCGATCTCTTCAGGGCTTAAGAGCACCCGGCCGCAGGCACGGCAGGTAACACGGAGGAGTTTCCGGATAAGCCTTGTGTATCCTACGTGGATAACCGGCTTTGCGAGCTCGATATGGCCGAAGTGGCCGGGGCACTCGCTTGCTTTCTGGTCGCAGGTCTTGCACCGGAGGCCGGGGTCGATGACCCCGAGGTTTAAGTCCATGAGCCCTTGGGGGTACGGGAACCCGTCGTCATCGTAGGTGTCTGCCCAGATGATCTTCCGCACGCTCATCTCGCGGATCTCTTTGGGGGATAATAACCCGAATGCAATTTGTCCGATTCGTTTTGGGCTGGGCATCTTACACCACGTCCTGGAGTTTCAGTCTTGGGGCAATACCCATGCTCTTCATCTCATCGAGCAGGAGCTTGAACGCGTAACTCATCTCAACCGAGTAGATGTCGGTCTCGTTCCCACAGGCAAGGCAGCGGGTCATGTTGCGCTTGCGGTCGAGCATAGCCACCATACCGCAGTGTGCGCAGACATACTCGTTCACCTTGTCCGACTCGTCAAGGAGACGTTCCTTGAGTGCCATGGCAGCGCCGTGGCCGATCATGACATCGCGTTCCATCTCACCAAACCGGAGACCGCCTTCACGGGCACGTCCTTCGGTTGGCTGGCGTGTTAAGACCTGCACCGGGCCGCGTGAGCGGGCGTGCATCTTGGACGAGACCATGTGGTAGAGTTTCTGGTAGTAGATGACACCGATGTAGACATCCGCCTTGAATGCCTTGCCGGTGATTCCGTCATACATGACTTCCCTGCCATTGTGGGAGAAACCGAGTTTCTTTAAGGAGGCGCGGATATCTGCCTCGCTCTCGCCGCCGAAGGCCGTGGCATTGATGCGCCGGCCTTCAAGGGAGCCGACCTTGCCGCCGATCATCTCGAGCATGTGCCCGATGGTCATACGGCTTGGGATGGCGTGGGGGTTGATGACGAGGTCAGGTGAGAGGCCGCTCTCGGTGAAGGGCATGTCTTCCTGGGGGGTGATGAGACCAACGACCCCTTTCTGCCCATGCCGGGACGCGAACTTGTCGCCGACTTCCGGGACACGGAGGTCGCGGGTGCGGACCTTGACGAGACGGGAGCTGTTCTCTCCCTCGGTGATGATGACCGTGTCGACAATACCGTGCTCATTGGACCGCATCGTGACGGAGGTGTCGCGGCGTTTCTCGACTGCGATAAGTTCCCCGGAGGGCTCTTCGAGGAACCGGGGCGGGGAGGTCTTGCCGATCAGGACATCCTTCTCGGCAACGATCGTCTCGGGGTTGATGACGCCGTCCTCATCCAGGTTCTTGTAGGAGTCGGCACCATGGGCACCGGCAACATCCTCGTCGGGGACCTGGATCCGGTCGATCTGGCCGCCGGGATACCGGCGCTCTTCGCCTTCGTAGGTCCTGAAGAAGTGGGACCGGCCAAGGCCGCGCTCGATTGAGGCTTTGTTGAAGATGAGCGCATCTTCGATATTGTAGCCTTCGTAACTGAGGATGGCAACCACGAAGTTCTGGCCTGCAGGCCGGTCGTCCGACCCGATCAGTTCCGAGGTCTGGGTGTGGGTGAGCGGTTTCTGCACATAGTGGAGCAGGTGTCCACGGGTATCGGGGCGGAGCTTCATGTTGGCTGCGCCAAACCCGAGTGCCTGCTTGACCATTCCTGCACCCATTGTAACACGCGGACTTGCATTATGCTCGGGGAACGGGACATGGGCTGCACCGATCCCGAGAATCAGGGAGGGGTCGATCTCAAGGTGGGTGTGCTCAGGGGTCAGTTTCGAGAAGTCCATGGCGATGAGGAGGTCTTCTTCCTCTTCGGCATCGATGAACTCGATCAATCCCCGCTTGACAAAGGAGTTCATGTCAACTTCCTTTCGCTCAAGCTTTGCAAGATCCTCTTCAGTAATGAGCGGTTCGCCGTTCTTTAAGACGATAAGGGGGCGGCGGGCCCGGCCCCGGTCGGTCAGGATAACAACGTCGCCATTGTATTCCTTATGGGAGACATTTACTTCCGATGCAATGGCACCCTGGCGGCGCATGGTACGGATGCTTGCAACAAGGGCTTTTGGATCATCCACAAGCCCGATCAATGCACCGTCAACAAATACCCGTGACTTTTTCATCGTACCTCACCCCGGATATGCTCAACACCAAGGTTGTGGAGGATACGCAGGATCTCTTCTTCTTCATCAACACCTTTGCTGATCTCCACCATCTGGGCGAAGTTCTTGACAAGACCACAATTCGGCCCTTCAGGAGTCTCGCTCGGGCAGATCCGGCCCCACTGGGTCGGGTGCAGGTCACGGGCCTCGAAATGGGGCTGTGACCGCGAGAGCGGGGATATGACACGGCGGAGGTGCGAGAGCACGGCCATGTGATCGATGCGGTCAAGGAGCTGGGAAACCCCGGTCCTGCCGCCCACCCAGTTACCGGTGGCAAGCGGGTGGAGGAGCCGTTCGGTCAGCACATCGGCGCGGACAGCGGTTGCGATCGAGAGATCGCGGTGCCGCATGCTGGCGCGCTCGAGCTGGTACTTGATATCCCGGGTCAGCCGGTTCAGGGAGATACGGAAGAGGTCTTCCATTAAGTCCCCTGCAAGTTTCAGCCGCTTGTTCGAGTAGTGGTCCTTGTCATCGATCCTGCGCTTGTTCAGCACAAGGTCGAAACAGGCCTCTGCCATACGGCCAAGGAAGTGGGCCTTTGCAAGCCTGACCGAAAGGACTGCTTCCTGGTAGCCCTCGTCGCCTTCCTTGAGGTTTGCCGGCATCGCGTAGTTGAGATGCGGCAGGAGATAGTTGTCCAGCACGAACTCGGCCCGCTTGCGCTGGTAGTCCTTGGTCTGGTTCGGGGCAAGCTTCTTGCCCACGTACATGACCCCGCCCTCGACCGAGTCGCACTCGCTCTCTTCGAGGTTCTGCATCATGAACGTCAGGATGTCCTCGTCAGTGGAGACTGCGTTGACAACTTCCTGGTCATTGGTCATGCCAAGTGCCCGCATCAGGTCCACGAATTTCAAGTGGCCGGCAACGGACGGGAACGAGACCTCAAGGAGGTTCTTCTTGTTCCGCTCGACAACAACGAGTGCACGGTAACCCCGAAACTGGGAGAACACCTTTGCAACATAGATGCGCTCATTGTACCGCTCGGTGAACTCGGTCATGATCTTGTTGGACGCAAGGTCCTCTAAAGTCATGAGCACGCGCTCGGTACCGTTCACGATAAAGTAACCGCCGGCATCGAATGCATCCTCCCCGTGGGAGACACGCTGGGAATCATCCATGCCGTACAGGTTGCAGGCAAGGGACCCGACCATGATCGGGAGCTGCCCGATCGTGGTGATGATGGGTTCCTGCCGGTCTTCCCCATGGACAAGAGTGAGACCCAGCTGGATTGGCGCTGCGTACGTCAGGTTGCGCAGCCGCGCCTCGCTTGGGTACAGCTCGCCCTGCGAACCATCGGCTTCCCGCACGAGAGGCCGTTTGACCTCGATATTGCCGAGTTCAACCCAGACCGGTTCATTGTTCTTGCCCCGGTTTTCTATGTCGGTCTCGATTACCCGCTGCTCATTGACCACTTTCTGGAGATTGTGTTTTAAGAAATAGTTGAAGGAGTCAAGCTGGTGGCGCGCAACATGCTCCCGTGAAAAATATGCCCTCGATAAAATGCTTCTGTCTATCAGACTGATCAACCCCGAAGTTACTTTTTGGGTCGCTTGACCACGAGGCGGTATGCCTCGGCCCTGCCAGCCGTGTGGCTTGCCCTAATAATTCTTATCACATTGTCAGGCTCTGCGCCTATCGTTTTTACCGCAGGATCGTCATGGTAAATTTTTGGTAATTGTTCCGTAGTAATGTTGTAGGTGGAGAGGAGCTCCGATACCTCCTCTTCACTCATGATTTTATGGTCAGGCACCATGGCGTGCTTCAACACATTCAGTTTGGTGCTCAATGAAAAACCCCCTCCCAGATGAACAGATTTCCTCTCAGATGCATCACCGCAAAAAACCCACGATTTCTCGTGGCAACGGGCCCGGAGGGATTTGAACCCCCGACCACCTGGTTAAAAGCCAGGCGCTCTACCGAACTGAGCTACGAACCCACGCTGCTTCAAGATGTACAGCATTATAACAATGCGGAAAAACTATTTAAATATTCTGCATGTACTACCCGGGCGGGACACTTTTTCATGCGGGCTTGGAAAATTTTTCATTGATTTCCCTGAGCCGCCGTTCATCGATCGCGATCTTATCCTCTAGCTTTTTTATGGATGCAAGATCATCTGAAGGGACTTCTTTTCCGGGAATCTGCATGCCGCTTGCATTTTTCAGGACTACAAGCAGGTTTGTGTCCACCTCAATACTCTTACGAAGGGCAGAGTATTCATCAATAATGCCTGCGTCCACACCGGAATCCTTTGCAACCCCGGCTTCGGCTTTCACATCCTTGCGCCGTTCGAAGATCCTTTTTATAGCATCAAGCAGCTGGGCAGGATTGACGGGTTTTGAGACAAAATCCTCGATATTGAGGCAGTGTTCCTGCGCTTCCTCCGGAGTGATCTTCTTTGCCGAGAACATCAGGACGGGCAGGTCCCGGGTTTCCGAATTTGCCTTGATCCGGTCGAGGGTCTCCCACCCATCCATGGGCTCCATCATGATATCGAGAAGGATAAGATCGGGTTTCAGAGTCTTGAGAACCTCAAGAGCTTCATCACCGCCATGCGTGGCAACAGGAGTGAATCCCTTGCGCTTCAGGAGGGCCACAAGACCATCTACGATATAGGGACTGTCATCTACGATCAGGATACTGTTTTCCACGATATCAGTTCCTCACTGGTGTTGAGATGGTGCGGCCGGACCCTTTCCAGTGAAGTATGCACCCGCATAGTATTCAAATATTCACTGGAATCTGGCAGGGAAAATGATTATTTTGGAGAAGATGTACCGGAGAGTTCTCCCTTGATCTGCTGGAGGCGGTCTTCCTGGAACTTGATGTTCATCTCCATACTTTTTATCGCGCGGGTGATCTCATCATTCACACGGACTTTTGAATCATTGAAGTTATAGGTGGTCTCAAGGATCTTCATGAGACGCTTGTTCACATCAATGCTCTTGCTGAGGCGGGCATATTCGCTGATGATCTCGGAATCGAACCCGGACTGCTTGGCCATCTCCATATCGGACTTGATTGCCTGGCGCCGGCTGAGCACGTGCTCGATGGCATCGTAGAGTTCCCGGTGGGTGATGGGTTTCAAAACATAATCTTCAATATAGATCCCGTATTCCTGGGCTTCGGCAGGAGTGAGCTGTTTGGCCGTGAGCATCAGGACGGGGATCTCTTTTGTATCAGGATTCTCCTTGACCCGCTCCAGGGTCTCCCACCCGTCCACCGGCTCCATCATGATATCCAGAAGGATGAGATCGGGTGTAACGGTCTTGAGAATCTCAAGGCATTCTTCCCCCCCGTACGCGGCTACTGTCCGGTAACCGCCCCGCTCAAGCATGGTAACAAAAACATCAACGATAAACGGGCTGTCGTCAACAACAAGGATAGTATACATTAAATCGCCTCACCAATTTTCTGCGCAACCGCGAGCATCTGTTTATGAACTTTTTCCGGATCTGCTTTATCTGTTATGATGGCTGCAATGAGAAAGTTATCCCCTGCACCCATTACGACAATGGAAGTGTCCTCTGCCCGGATCATGACGGATTTCAAGGATTTCATCTTGATGATACTCCCGACCGATTCGGCAGATGCAAGAATTGTTGCGGAAAGGGCGCCGAACCAGGGTTCGTTCAGATCCCGGTCAAAACTCCGGCCTGCTATGATCCCATCACGGGATACGAGTGCGCATGCTGCAACCCCGTCGATGGATTGTATCATTTCAATAAATGCAGTGATCTTCTCTTTCAACATATTCCTGCTCCTGCTGCGCTACCCTGTCTATTTCATAATACCCGATAGGAGCATAAATACATATTGTTTTTTTTGGGGATTGGAATTATCCTCCTGAAAACAAGGCGCCTGAAACCCGGGATTCCCCATCCGCCGGATAATTCCGGTCATTCATAAATACCTTTTTCCCTTACCAGTTGAAATACAGATTCGTATGATACAGGCGTATACCATCACATCGGGAAAGGGTGGGGTCGGGAAGACCACACTCACCGTCAATCTTGGTATCTCCCTTGCTCTCCTGAATCACCAGACATACATCCTTGATGCCGACATCGGCATGGCCAATATGGCACTCATCATGGGTATGGACGATATCCCGGTCACGCTGCATGAAGTGCTGGCCGGGAAAGCTGATATCGAAGATGCAATTTACGAAGGTCCCGGCGGGGTCAAGGTCGTACCCAGCGGGATCTCCCTGCAGGGCTTCCAGCAGGCCGATCCGGACAAGCTTCGGGATGTCATGCATAAACTGGTTGACAAATGTGAATATCTCCTGATCGATGCCCCAAGCGGGATCTCGAAAGAAGGTGTTGTCCCGCTCTCGGTTGCCGACCAGGTCATTCTTGTTGTAAACCCGGAACTGGCATCCATGGCCGATGCCCTCAAGACCAAGATTCTCTGCGAAGTTATGGGCGGAAAAGTCTACGGTGCAATCCTGAACCGTGCCGGGTCTGAACACACCGAGCTCCGCTCCCAAAGTGTGGAGGATGTCCTTGGCGTAAAGGTCATTGACGTTGTGCCGGAAGATGCCAGTGTCCGGCGGGCGGCTGCCTACAAGATGCCCTGCGTGCTGAAATATCCCAATACTGAGGCATCAAGAGCTTTTCGCAGGATCGCAGCCCAGATCTGCGGTGCCGAATATGATGAGCCGGAATTCCGGCACAAAGAGGAAGGGTTCGTGGATCGCCTTGCACGGGCTGTGTTCCGCTAAAGGCGCGAGGAGTTATGGCATACGAAGGATACATGCTCGTCCTGTTCGGGGTGGTCATCGTGGTCCAGCAGGGTATAATGTACCTCATGTTTGTCAGGATACGCCAGCTGCTCGGGGAACTCGGGACCATTCACGGCAGGATGCGGATGACCGATACCGAACTCGAGAACCTCATAACAAGAGTCGAGGAGTTCAAACGCGGGAAACTCTGAACCCGGTCCAACTACTGGGGGGTTTTTGAAAAACCATGGATTTTTTAGATTCTGGTAAACCCGCCTTTCGTTTTCAATAATGGCGTTTTCTGACAATAAGATACATAAATGATATCGGCTAATAGTAAGAGAGCGGGGCCATAGGGTAGCCTGGCCATCCTAGGAGACTGGGGGTCTTCTGACCTGAGTTCAAATCTCAGTGGCCCCATCATTTATTC
>Ga0265296_1000486_pt1 | contig 60334 bp, 60 predicted proteins | sample MunlanPumphouse1_FD_189073 | JGI IMG/M metagenome (GOLD analysis project Ga0265296, IMG submission 189073) | Groundwater microbial communities from a municipal landfill in Southern Ontario, Canada - Pumphouse #1 | ecosystem: Environmental > Aquatic > Deep subsurface > Groundwater | place...
AAGGAACAGCGCGTTTCTTACGAGCTGGAAACCGACCAGCGCGGCAAGACCTCGGCTGTCAATCTTCAGCCTGCATGAATGAACTCCGGCCCGGCGTCCTTGGGGCGCCGGGCCGGACCATTCGCCGTTCGTTCGGCACCAAGCTCGCTCCTGCCCCAAAGGATGATCCAATGGATATGAACGAGCTTTTCTACCACCACCAGATGGCCTTGATCGCGCTCAGCCAGCCGCAAGGTCGCGGCGCCAGCGCCCGCCATGCCAGCTTCGATCTGCCCGGCCATTATGCCCAGCGCATCGATGCCTATCGCGCCAAGCGCGGCATGCGCCAATATTTCACCGGCCCCCCGCATTCCGAGACACCCAAGATCGGCTAGTCGACCCGTTCGACCACGATATGCGGCCATTGCGCCGCCAGCCGGTCCGCCCAGCGCTCATAGGGCCACGGAATCACTTCCTGATCGAACCAGAACAGCCGCTCTCCGGCGCAGTCGTAGAGATGCACTTCGTCATCGCTATCCTCCTGCCGCACAATGCGCAATTTGCTGATCTGCGTGGGATGGATGCGCCCTTCGTCGCCGCCACTGCTCCCGATCCGCCCCTTCCACCACACCAGCTCGCCCGTCGCCGGATCGATGAAACTGCCGCGGTTCGGGTTGGCAAGCATGTTGAGCCCCGCGCCCAGCGCGACCAGCGCCCCAAAGCCCTGCGCCAGCGGGACCAGCCACGGCGCACATTCGCGGCCGTCCTCGCTGCAATTGTCGGCTGGATCAATGACCGATCCCACCCACAGAAAGACCAGCCCAAAAGCCAGTAGCAACCACATGCGCCAATCGGTGCGCGCGCTGCGCCGATAGGATGGAATGCCCGCGTCGGTCATGGCACGGCTTTAACCCACCGGAGTCAACAGGTCGCTAACGCCCGCCTGTGGGCCTTTCCGGGTCCAGTCTGAACGGCCTGCCCGTGCCGCTGCGGCACAACAACCACGCGCTGCAACATTTTATTGGCGTTTGCGGGTATAAGGCGGATTGGCACCCGTTCGCGCGAATCGGCGCGGGCGCGGCGATGGAATTTGATGGACTCATGAAGCCCGAACTCAATCTGACCGCCCGCGCGACGTGGCGTGATCCGGCGCCGGAGAAACCGGCGGGGCCGGGGCGTGCCTTTTGGGCGGCGATCGTGGCGGTCATGGCGGTCGCATGCCTCGCCTTCCTCTTGTCGAGTGGACAGCTCCGCGCGCCCGCGGTGTTCGGCCCGTACAGTGTGTCGGTGCCGCTCGATTTTCGCGCCTATGACCCCGCGCGCTGGGCGATCATGAATGCCGATGATTATGAGGACGCGCTGAAAATCGATCCGACGCTGCCCGATCCGGCCAGCGTCGGTTACAGCGACGCGGCGGCGCTGCCCCCCGCCGACCCCGCGTTACTGCGCGACGAAGCCTTCGTCGGGCCGCCCGCCAAGCCCTATGTCTTTCGCGGCGTGACCGCGCTCGACCGCGAGCGCGCGCATTATTGCCTGACCGCCGCCATCTATTACGAGGCCGCGTCGGAAACCGACGACGGAATGCGCGGGGTCGCGCAGACGGTGATCAACCGCGTTCGCCACCCCAGCTTCCCGAACACCGTGTGCGGCGTCGTCTTTCAGGGATCGCAGCGCGCCGGGGTATGCCAATTCACTTTCAGCTGCGACGGCGCGATGGCGCGGGCGCCGAGCAAGCCCAACTGGCTGCGCGCCAGCCGCGTCGCGTCGGCGGCACTCGGCGGATTCGTTTTCCCCAAGGTCGGCCTCGCGACCCATTATCACACCCAGGCGATCTGGCCGCGCTGGGGCAAGAGCCTGGTGATGACCAACATCGTCGGCGCCCATATCTTCCACCGCTGGCGCGGCCGCTGGGGCATGCCCGATGCGTTTCGCGCCCCCTACCTCGGCCGCGAGCCGGTCCCCGGCCCCTATCTGCCGCTCGCACAGCAGCTGGCGATCCTGAAGGGTCAGGGTCTGCCGCCCGGTGCGGGTCCGGCCCCGATGCTCAGCGGCGTCGGCACGCCGCTCCCCGATGTCGCCGCCGCGCCGCTGCCCGGCACCATGGCACCGGCCGTCCCCGTCATGACATCGCCCGTCGCCGCCCCGATTCCGGCGCCGACCTACACCGACCCCCGGCTCAACCAGTCGGGTCAGGTCCGCGAAGAATTCCGCGGCAGCGGAGAGTGGAAACGCTGACGCAATCGCGCTAGCCTGCCTACCACGCGGTAAGGAGGCGGATATGGGACATGTCAAAGGCATCGGCGGGCTGTTTTTCCGGGCGCGCGATCCCGACGCACTCAACGCCTGGTACAAGGAACGGCTGGGCATCGGCGCCGGGTGCAACGCCGACGACACCGGCCCGATCGACGAATGGACATGGAACGTCACCGCCGGGCCCGTGGTGTTCGCGCCGTTCAAGGCCGACACCGACTATTTCGCCGCCGACCGCCAGTATATGATCAACCTGCGCGTCGATGACCTCGACGCCGTGCTCGCGCCGTTTCACGCGGCCGGCGACGATGTGATCACCAAGGAAGAATGGAACGACCCCGCCACCGGCCGCTTCGCGCGGGTTCACGATCCCGAAGGCAATCCGATCGAGCTGTGGGAACCGCCCAAACCATAATCATCGTCATTGCGAGCGCAGCGAAGCAATCCAGAGTGTGCGTAAACCGCTCTGGATTGCTTCGCTGCGCTCGCAATGACGAGGCTTGTTACCGCCCCTGGCTGCGCCAACGCTTGACCACCCGCTCCAGGATCTCCGCCTCGCCGCCGGTCTCGCGCCACAGCTTCGAGAACAGCGGATCGCTTGATGCGGGCCGCTTGTCTTCCTCCAGCGTGTCGAGATAGACGCGGATCGGGATCGACACACCTTCGCCGCAAACGATGCATTCGCGGTTACGCAGCGCCGGGATCGAATCGATGAAGCCGCGCGCGCCTTCGGGCATCGCCGCTTTGACGAAATGCTGGTCGCGCTCGTTGTTCAGGCGCATCGAGATGATCGTGCCGCACTGCGACAGCACGCCTTCGGCCAGATCGGACGGACGCTGGGTAATCAGCCCCAGCGACACGCCATATTTACGGCCTTCCTTCGCGATCCGCTCGAGGATCTTGCGCACCGCCTGCCCCTGCCCCGTATCCTTCGACGGGATATAACGGTGCGCTTCTTCGCAGACGAGCAGGATCGGCCGCTGCGGTTCGCCGCGAGACCAGATGGCATAGTCAAAGGTCAGACGCGACAGCACCGCGACGACTACGCCGGTGATGTCCGAAGGCACCCCCGACACGTCGATGATCGAAATCGGGCGGCCATCGGACGGCAGCCGGAAAATCTTGCCGAGGAAATTCGCCATCGTGTCCGCGACGAGCATGCCCGAGAACATGAAATTATAGCGCGGGTCGGCGCGCATTTCCTCGATCTTGCCCTTGATGCGCATGAACGGCGCCGACGAAGTGGCCTTGTCGAGTTTGCCCATCTCGTTGGTCAGGATGCTCAGCAGGTCGGACAGCAGATAGGGGATTGGCGAATCGACCGTGATCTTGGTCATGCCTTCGGCCAGCCGGTTCTTGGTCCGCGCCTGGAGCAGGCAGCGCGACAGCACGTCGCAGTCGGCCTGGCGGTCGCGCCCCTCGGCGGTGACGAACACTTCGCAATGTTCCTCGAAGTTCATCAGCCAATAGGGCATGGCAAGGTTATCGACATCGAACAGCGCACCAATGCCCTTGAACGCTGCCGAATATTCGCCGTGCGGATCGATCATCACGATATGACCCTGCGGCGCGAGTTCGCAGATCTTGTGGAGGATCAAGGCGGCGCTGGTAGATTTACCCGTACCGGTCGACCCCAGCAGCGCAAAATGCTTGCCGAGCATGGCATCGACATAGAGCGAGCCGCGAATATCCTTGGTCGGATAGACGGTGCCGATTTCGACATGCGCGCGTTCGTCGGCGGCATAGATTTGCTTGAGGTCGGCGCTGGTTGCCGCGAACACCTGGCTGCCCGGGATCGGATAACGGGTAACGCCGCGGCGGAAATTCGAAATGCGGCCGGTGATCTTTTCCTCTTCGCCTTCGCCCAGGAAGTCGATGGTCGCGACGATCAGCCCTTCGCCGCGTTCGTGCAATTGCTGGTCGCGGATGCTGGCGATCAGCCAGATGTTGCCGACGCGGACCTTGACCTGTGCCCCGACCTGCCCCGCCATCGCCACCGCCGCGTCGGTCGACGCCGACAATTTGCCGATCGTCACCGCATCGAGCAGGATGCGCGAGGCCGAACCCGAAATGTCGATCACTTCGCCGATCATCAGGTCGTCGCGATGATGGTTGATCACCGGCGCCACCGACGCCGCCGCGCCGCCGCCGGCCAGCCGAACATGCTGTGCCGCGGTCGAATCACCGGCGGGAAATCCGCCACCCTGCATATCCATCAAAACGCCCCGCCTATAAATGGTCCCGGACGTCGGTATCGCAGACGAGAGTAAATATAGGTTAAAGGGCGCTCAACGACGGCGGAAAATCGCCGATGCAGCATAGCCGAGCAGCAGTGACAGGATCACCGCGGTCAGCCCGTACAGAAAGCCGTGGCGCTGCGCCGCCAGCGCCACAAAGCGTTCGAATCCGGCCTTGCGGATCTGGACGTCGCGCGATGCGACGGCGATCACGCGGCCGCGGCTGATCAGAAAGGTTTCGGCGCGATAGGTGCCGACGGGAACCCGCGCCGGGACCGGAATGCGCGCGCGATACAGCACGCCTTCGGTAATTTCGACCGCCGCCGGATTTTCATAGAACAGGCCCAAGCGGCGATAGAGGTCGGTCAGGCCGGCTTCGAAGCGTTCGAGCTTGCTCGCTTCGGAAAACTCGGTCGGCGACATCGACAGATTGGCGAGCCCCAGTTCAAAAATCGCCGCGGTGCGTTCGTCGACCAGCTTGTCGATCGGCCGCGACGACCCGATCGCATAGAATCCCGGCGAGGTGCGCAAACGGATGCTGCTGGCATTGACCCAGATCCCGGCAACCCGTCGCTTTTCGCGCAGCACGATCGGGCGCATCGGACCCTTCAGCACAACGACAATGTCGGCGCGGTCGTCGGGCAGGCGCTGGCCGGGATAGAGGATCGCCCCGAACAGCAGCAATTCCTCGCCGGTAAAGCTGTACTGGATGTCGATCGCGCGGCTCGACACATCGGGAACCAGTCGCGGATCGGCGGCCTGCGCGGCGCCGAGCGGCAGCGACAGTGCCACCAGCCACAGGATCAAGGCCGCGCAGCGCGTCATTGTACCGAGTAAATTTCGTCAGGCCGGATAAACAACCCGACCGCCATTTGCAGCGCCACCAGCAGCACGATCACCGCCAGCGCCAGTCGCAAATATTCGGGGCGCGCCTTTTGCGCAAAACGCGCGCCGAACTGCGCGCCGACGACACTGCCGAGCAGCAGCAGCGCCGCCAGCACGATGTCGACCGCCCCTGTCGTAAGCGCATGGACCATCGTCGTCGCGATCGTCACGAACAGGATCTGAAACAGCGATGTCCCGACGACGACCTGCGTCCCCATGCCGAGCAGATACAGCATCGCGGGAACCATGATGAAGCCGCCGCCGACCCCGAGCAGCATCGTCAGTACCCCGCCGATCATCCCGAGCAGCAGCGGCGCTAGCGGCGAGATGTAGAGGCCCGAGCGATAGAATCGCCAGCGCAGCGGCAGGTTGGCGACCATCGGATGGTGGCGCCGCTTACGCGCCGGGGCGGGCAATCCCGCCTGTGCAGCGCGAAAGCTGCCCCACGCCTCGCGCCCCATGAACGTGCCGACCGTGCCGAGCAACGCCACGTAAAGGATCGAAATTACCGTATCGATCTGGCCCCACGCGGTGAGCAGTTCGAACAGTCCGGCGCCGATCAGCGATCCGAGCAGCCCGCCCGCGACCAGCACCGCGCCCATCCGCAAATCGACCCCGTCGCGTTCGAGATGCGCCATCACCCCCGAAACACTTGCGCCGGTGACCTGCGTCGCTGCCGATGCCGCGGCGACGGTGGGCGGGATGCCGTAAAAGATCAGCAGCGGCGTGGTCAGGAACCCGCCGCCGACCCCGAACATCCCCGACAGAAACCCGACGCCGCCGCCCAGCAAGACGATGACCAGTGCGTTGACCGACAGATTGGCGACAGGAAGGTAAAGGTCCATGGGCCTCGAAACATGCGTCTGCGGCGTAAAACTGCGCCGAGTCCCATGACCCTAGAGCATTTTTTCAGCGCGGGGAATCGGCTGGACCGCTATTTTTGCGGCGGCTTAAAAGTCGCTGGCAAGCGTCAGCGCGAACCCGCTGGCGGGGCGCGCATCACCCGCAATGCGCTGGCGCCAATCGAGCGCAATCCTGCTGCCTTCTCCGACGTCGGGCAGGCGCAGCGTCATGCGCGGTCCGACATCGACGCGCGCTGCGCCCGGCTGAACCGCCCCCGCTGCCAGGGCGCCGACCCGCAGCGGCGAACTCTCGTCAGCGCCGACCCGGCGGTCGATCACGATCGCGCCATCGGCAAACCCGTCACGCCGCCGCGCCCCGACGATACCCGCCTGACCATAGGCCTCCAGCCGGAAACCATGCGGCAGCACGACATCGCCGACCCCGCCGCTGACCATCGCAGCCAGGGCCGTGCGCCCTTCCTTCCCCATCGCGGCACGCTGTTCCACCGCGACGTCGACCGGCCAATGCCCCACCGGGGCAAAAGCCAGTCCAAACGCCAGCTCGCGCTGTTCGGGGCGCCGAAGCGCCACCGTCGCGCGGCCATAAGCGCGAACACGCCCCGAATCGCCAAAGCCATAAGCGAGCCGCAATCCGGCCTGACTGCCGCCAAGCTGGCTTGCCGCCGCAATGCCGCCGGGCGCGACCAGCGCGCCGCCCCGCAGATAGACCCAGCCGCCCAGCGACCAGCCCGCCATTTGCCGCCGCATCCAGAACGGCTTGCCCTGCCCCGGCGCGGACGACGTGGTCGCCGCTGCGGGAAACCAGTCGGCCGCGCCGCGCGGCATGGCCGATCGCGCCGCACCGCTTGCGGACGGCGGGAGGAGCCGTGCCAGCAGCGCCGCGCGAAGGCCGTGACGATCGGCACCTCCAGCACAGCCTGTCCCGATCGCATCGGCAGTCGCTATTGCAACATCGCCGATCGCGCCACTACCCGCCGCGCGAACAGAGGGCCGCAACCCCATCCGCGGCGATCGCGATGCAGCCGCCCAAGCGGCCGGTACTGCGCGCTCGAACGACCTACCGGTCGCGGAAAAGGGGATCGGTGCAGACCATGGCGGCGCTACAGCTTCGGATGGCGGCTGCACCTCGGGGTTCCAGTGCGCCGCCACGCGCAGCACCGTCCAGCCGCCCACGCACAGCAGCAGAAAACGCAGCGGCCGCGCATCGCGTCCGGCCGCAAGGCGCCGCGCGCTCAACGCGCCACCACCGGCGCGACGGAAAGCTCGGTCGCCATGTCGCTTTCAGGGTGCTCGGTCTTGTCCCAAACGACCTCGCCCGATCGCAGCATCCGCCAATAGATCACCAGCGCCCGCCGCGCCGCGAGAATCGCCATGATATTGGCGACAAAGGCGCGCGGCGCGGCCCAAGCCGCCTCGCGCCACCCGTAGCAGCGTCCGGCAAACAGGCTGCGCATGCCGAGCCGCCAGACGAGCATCACGGCGCCCAGCACCAGCAGCCGCCGCATCCCTTCGCTGACGATCGCCTTATCCCATCCGAAAAGCGCCTGCCCCGCCCAACCCAAAGCCGTCAACATCAGCCCGGCATAGGCAGCCAGCAGGACCAGCGCCGCCAGCGGCGCGCGGCGGTCGCGCCACAGCATCCAGCGCGCCAGCCAGAGCCGCTCCGACTGCGCCGCCATCACCCCGCGCCGCGAGCCCGGCCAGCCGAGATGGTCCCATCCTGCCAGCGCGATCCCGGCAATCCAGCGCGCCTTTTGCCGCACCGCGGCGTCGGCGCGATCAGGAAAGGCGCCACACGACACGACCCGGTCACCGCGCGTCCCGATCTCATCGACGAAGCACGCGCGCAGCCCATAGGCCCCGATCACCATGCCCAGCTCATAATCTTCGGTCAGGCTGTTGCAGCGGAACGGATCGCCGCCGCGCTCGATCGCCAGCAGCGCCAGCGTATGGCGCGTCAACGCACAGCCGACCCCCGCCGACGGCAAGGGCATCCCCAGTCGCGAGCGCACGACCATTTCTTTGCCATGCGCCTCGGCAAACTCGTCGCCATAATGACCGCCAATCCACCGCGCGCCGCGCGCGATGATCGGCACCACCGGGATCTGCACCATCGCAGCGTCAGTCAAATGGCGTCGAAACAGCGCAATCTCACCCTGATGGACATGATCCTCGGCATCATGAAGGACGATCGCGGCAAAGCGCATCCCCTCAACGCGCTCGTCCTCACCCAAGGCCGCCCACAGCCGGTTAAGATTGTCGCCCTTGGTCGTCGGTCCGTCCCGCTCGTTGACGACCAGCCTTAACCGGCGATCGCTGGCGACCATCGGCGAGATCGCGAAGAGCGTCGCGGCGTCATTCGGGTAGCAACCGATATAGATGCGGATGTCTTCACCGGCCCACGCCGCCAGCGACCGGCGCAGCATGGCCGCCAGGATGCGATGCTCGTCCCACGCCGGAATGAAGACGGCGATGGTACCGGCCAGAGGCGGTTTGTCGCTCGCGCCCGCCGGACGCTCACCGCGCGTTCCCAACCACAAGGCATCGAAGAACAGGTCGTCGAGCCCGATCAGCAAGATGCCCACCGACGCGAACAGCATCAGTTCGTGGCTGGCCCCCAGCACCAGCCATTCCAGCCATGCGGTCGATAGCTCCACCCACCAGCCTCGTGCCACCGTGGCATGCGCCACCCACAGCGATATTGCTAATGCGCGGGGTGCATTTGTAAAGCGGAGCACATGGAGCTAGGACACCGCCAATCCCCCACGGCCTGTGAGACATAATCGACCCATGAACGGCAGTTTTCCGCCTCGTTCCGCGCTCCGAAACTTTCTCGAAAGCGAAAGCGCAGGCGGCATGCTGCTCATTTTCTCCGCCATTATGGCGATGATTGTGGCCAATTCGTCGCTTGGCGATGCGTACCATCATGCGATCCACGCCGTGACCGGCCCGGTGCTCGCCGACAAGCTCGGCCCAATGACCATCCATTTGTGGATCAACGACGGGTTGATGGCGGTGTTTTTCCTGCTCGTCGGGCTCGAAATCAAGCGCGAGTTCGTCGACGGGCGGCTCGCCAGCTGGGACCGACGACGCTTACCCTTCATCGCCGCCGCGGCGGGGATGGCAGTACCCGCCGCGCTCTATCTGGTCTTCGCCGGATCGACGCCAGGGCTGGCGCAGGGCTGGGCGATCCCGGCCGCGACCGACATCGCCTTTGCGATGGGGGTGCTGGCGCTGCTCGGGCGCCGCGCGCCGACGTCACTGAAGCTGTTTCTCGTCACCGTGGCGATCGTCGATGACATGGGGGCGGTGGCGATCATCGCGCTCTTCTACACCGCCGAAATCAACATGATCGCCCTCGCCTCCGCTGCTGCGATCCTCGGCGGGATGTTCGTCATGAACCGGCAAGGGGTGAAAAGCCTGCCGCTCTACCTGCTCGCCTTCGCCTTGCTCTGGTATGCGATGCTGCTGTCGGGCGTCCACGCCACTATCGCCGGGGTGCTGGCCGCGATGGCGATCCCGTTCGAGCGCACCCCCGGTGCTCCCGACAGCCAGACGTCGCCGCTCCACCGTCTTGAGCATGGCCTCCATCCCTGGGTCGCCTTTGCCATCGTCCCGATCTTCGGTTTCGCCAACGCCGGGGTCGATATCGGCGGATTGACCGCCGAACAGACTTTTGCGCCGCTGCCGCTCGGTATCGCAGCGGGGCTGTTCTTTGGCAAACAGATCGGCATTTTCGGCAGCGTCTGGCTCGCGGTCAAGTTCGGCATTGCCGGCAAGCTGCGCGGCGCGACCTGGCTGCAAATCTATGGCGTCGCGATGCTGTGCGGGATCGGCTTTACGATGAGCCTGTTCATTGGCGGCCTTGCCTTTCCCGGCGATGCGCTGCTGGTCGAGGAAGCGAAGATCGGCGTCCTGATGGGATCGCTCGCCGCGGCGCTCGTCGGCTTTGCCGTCCTCCGCTTTGCCCCGCTCCATCGCGACCACGACGCCGTCGAACGCGAAACCGATGCCGAGATTGCCGCCGACGGCGATGTCGAAGACACCTCCGAAGATCAGGAGCCCGTAACCGCGTGATGCCCAAATCGATCCTTCTGGCGCTCACCGCCGCCGCCATCCTCTCGGGCTGCGCGACGAGCCAGACCGCGCCCCTTCCCGGCGCGAACGACGTCGCCGCGATCGAGGTGCGCCGCGCCCCAGCCTCCGCACAGGCGCTGAACGACATCGCCGCGACCTACCTCCGGCTGACGCTCGAAATCGGCACCCACGAAGAGGGTTATATCGATGCCTATTACGGCCCGCCCGAGCTGAAGACCGCAGCCGAGACAGCACCGCGCGACAAGCCCACCTTGCTCGCCGCGACACGCGACCTGTCCGCGCGGCTCAATGCAACCGCACGCCGCCTGTCCGACCCGCTCGACCGCCGCCGCGCTGCCTTCCTGCGCGCCCAGCTGCGCGCCGCCGAAACGCGGCTGATGATGATGGAGGGCACCCGCTTTGCCTTCGCCGACGAGGCCGAGCGGCTGTTCGGCGTCCGTCCGCAGCTCAAACCCCTTGCCAGCTACGACCGGCACCTCGCCGCGGTCGAGGCGCTCGTCCCCGGCGACGGCCCGCTCGCGACGCGCGTCGAGGCCTATCTCGACGCCTTCACCATCCCCAAGGACCGATTGCAAAAGGTCTTCGACGTCGCGATCGCGCGCTGCCGCGGGCGCAGCCTTGCGCATATCCCGATGCCCGACGGAGAAAGCTTCCGCTTGGAGTTCGTCACCGGCAAAAGCTGGAGCGGCTATAATTATTATCAGGGCGCCTATCACAGCCTGATTCAGGTCAATACCGACCTGCCGATCCGCCTGTCGCGCGCGCTCGATCTGGGCTGCCACGAAGGCTATCCCGGCCACCATTTGCTCAACATGAAGCTGGAGGAGAAACTGGTCAAAGAGCGCGGATGGAGCGAATTCAGCGTCTATCCGCTCTATAGCCCGCAAAGCCTGATCGCCGAAGGGACCGCCAATTACGGCATCGATCTGGCGTTCCCCGAAGCCAGTAAGGCCGAAACCGAACGCGACGTGTTGATGCCGCTCGCCGAAATCGCGGTACCGCCGGACGATCGCTACTGGCAGCTACTCAAAGCGATCGAGGCGCTGGGCGGCGCGCGGCTGACCATCGCGCAGCAATATCTCGACGGCGTCATCGACCGGCCGACTGCGGTTGCGCTGACGCAGAAATATATGCTCGTCTCGCCCAAGCGCGCCGAACAATCGGTCAGCTTCACCGACCAATATCGCAGCTATGTCATCAACTATGGCCTCGGCGAAGCCATGGTCCGCGCGCACGTCGAACGCGGCAAGCCCAGCCGCGACGAGATGTGGCGCCGGATGGCAAAGCTGGTCAGCGAACCGACGCTGCCCGCGGACCTACTCACAAAATGAAGAGCGCCGCACCCGTGCTCTGGCTCGGCCAATCGGGATCGCCGCGGCGCCCGCCCGCGGGGGTGTATCCGCGGGGTTGAGGGACAGACCAAAGCCCCTCCCCTTCAGGGGAGGGGCAGCGAGACTTGGCAGCTTGCTGCCTAGTCGCAGCGGGGTGGGGTCCATCGGCCTTGCGCAAGGCCGATGGACCCCACCCCAACCCCTCCCCTGAAGGGGAGGGGCTAAGCAATGCCCAAGGGACACCCCCATGCTCGACAAAACCGATATCCACGCCCGCCTCGAAGCCCCCGTCCTCAAGGACTATGGCGTTTACCTCGCCGTCGACCGCCTGCTTGCCTGCCAGAAGCCGCTCGCCACCCTCGTCACCCCCGACGAGCTGCAATTCCAGATCGTCCATCAGGTCGAGGAATTGTGGATGAAGCTCGCCGCCTTCACCCTCGCCGAAATCGACCAGCATCTGCGCGACGGTCAGATCATGCGCGCGATCACCCTGTTCGGCCGCGTCCATATGCTGCTGCGCATGATGACCGACCAGCTGGCGCTGATCGAAACGATGAGCCCCTATGATTATCAGGCGATCCGGCTTCAGCTCGGCAACGGGTCGGGGCAGGAAAGCCCGGGGTTTCAGATGCTCCTGACCCTGCCCGCCGGGCTATGGGACACCTATCGCGCGACGTATCTGGACCCGCAGGAACGCACCCTCACCGACATCTACGACACCGGCTATGCTCATGACGAAGCCTATATGGTCGCCGAGGCGCTGATCGAGTTCGACGAGCTGTTCCAGAAATTCCGCGCCCACCACATCTACCTCGTCCACCGCTCGATCGGCATGGGCTCGAAAGCGATCAGCGGCCGCGCAGTGGACCTGCTTGACGCCGGCGCGCGCCACCGCTTCTTCCCCGAACTCTGGGCGATCCGCGCTCAGATGACCGACCGCTGGGGCGCCGAATATGGCGTCAAACGCGACAGCATCCGGCACGGCGAAGCGGGGCATGGTAGCGGGGTTTAAGCCGCCCTAAATATCCACCACAATCTTGCCGAAATGCCCATTGGCCGCCTGATGCCGGAACGCATCGGCCAAGCGGTCGAGCGGGAAATGGTCGCTGATGATCGGGCGGATGCCGTTCGCTTCGATCCCCGCAATCATGTCGAGCTGTTGCTGGCGGCTGCCCACGGTCAGCCCCTGCACGCGCAGATTCTTTGCCATCAGCAGGCCGGTCTGCACCGGTCCGGCAAAGCCCGCGAGGACGCCGATCAGCGCGACATGACCGCCGACCCGCGTCGCCATCATCGACTGGTCGAGCGTGCCCGCGCCGCCGATTTCGACAACGGTATCGACCCCGCGCCCGCCGGTCAGTTCGAGCGCCTTGGCGCCCCATGCGGAAACCTCCTTGTAATTGATCAGCTCGTCGGCGCCGAGCGACTTCAGCCGTTCGAGCTTGGCATCGGACGAGCTGGTTGCGATCACCCGCGCGCCAGCGGCCTTGGCGAATTGCAGCGCGAACACCGAAACCCCGCCGCTGCCCTGCACCAGCACCGTCGATCCCGGCTGCGTTGAGCCATCGACGAACAAGGCACGCCATGCCGTCAATCCCGCGCAGGTCAGCGTCGCGGCCTCGGCGGCGCTATACCCCTGCGGAACCCGCGTGAACCAATGCTGCGGCGTCACCACCGCTTCGCGCGCATAACCGTCGATCCCGTCGCCCGGTACGCCGCGAAACGCGGTCGCGGGCGGGGCGCCATCGATCCAGTCGGGGAAGAAGATCGACACCACGGTGTCGCCGGGTTTGAACTGCGTGACCCCCTCGCCCACCGCCTCGACCGTCCCGGCGCCGTCGGACATCGGGATGCGCCCGTCGGCCGCGGGGATCATCCCGACGACAACGGCATAATCATGAAAGTTGAGCGACGACGCACTCAGCAGCACCCGGATTTCGTCCGGCCCCGGATCGCCGGGGTCAGCCAGATCGGTCAGCGTCAGATTGTCGAGCGACGCGGGCGCGCGCACTTTCATGGCTTTCATGGGAACATCCTTGGGTTACGGTTCAGGCGGCAGAGAGCGCGCCCGATTTCCAGAGCAGAAAGGGATAGGTAGCAACGATCGCGATGAAGCTGGCCGAAATGCCCCACGGCACATCGCCGCTGCGCCCCGCCGCGACGAGCGGCGCGACAAAAACGAGCAGCCACAAGCTCTTGTAGATGATCTGAACGACCAGCAGTGGTGCGAACAGCTTTGGCATCGCGAGCCCCGCGATGCTGCACGCGAGGATCGCAAACCACAGACTGCCGACGAGCAGCCGCAGCCCCGCCGATTCCTCGACCTTGCCCTCGAACACGCTCGCGACTCCGCCGCCGAGGAACATGCCCCAGCAGACGGGCACAAGAATCAGGATATTCGCGGCATAGGCAATGCGGAGCAGCCCGGCGCCGTCGAACATGCGCCTATTCCGCCGCCATCGCCATTTCGACGCGCTGCGGGCCGCGGATCACGCCGCCGGGGGTTGGTCCCTGCATTTCGCCATCGCGGAAGGTCACTTCGCCCGACTTGATCGTCGCGACATAGCCGTCGGCCTTTTGTAGCAGGCGCTTGCCGCCCGCAGGCAGGTCGAAGGCCAGCCAGGGTTTGCCGAGCTTGATCGCGTCCATATCGATGACGTTGAGATCGGCGAGATAGCCCGGCGCGAGCACACCGCGATCCTCCAAGCCATAGAGCAAGGCGGTGTCGCGGCACTGGCGCTTGACCGCATGTTCGAGCGCGATGCGCTTGCCCGCGCGGTCGCGCACCCAATGCTGGAGCATGAAGGTCGGCGACGCAGCGTCGCAGATCGTCCCGCAATGCGCGCCGCCGTCGGACAGGCTGTTCACCGTGTCGTCGGCATGCTGCAAATCCTCGAGGAAATTGAGGTTGCCGTCGCGGTAGTTGAGGATCGGGAAATAGATGAAGCCCTTGCCATCGTCCTTCATCAGCAGGTCGTAGGCATATTCGCCCGGCGAAACCCCCGCCGCGGTGGCGCGCGCCATGATGCTTTCGTCCATTTTCGGCTCGTAATTGAAATCGGGGTCCATTTCGAACTGCACCGGCCAGCCGAGCGCGACGATTTTCAGGAAGTCGATGATGTCGCTTTCAGGCCAGACATTTTCCTCGGCAATCATCCGCGCCTTGAACGCCGGGTCCTTCAGCTTCGCGAGCTGCTGATCCCACGGCAGGTCGATGATCTCGTTCCACGCGGGCTTGAAGCGGAACGGATGAACCGTCCCCTGCCACGCCATGATGATGCCGTTGCCGCGCAGCGCGATCTGCGCGACGATATTCGCGCCGGTCGCATTCTGGCGGCGCATTTCCGAAATCTGTTCCTCGAGCGGCAATTCCTTGGCGATCGACTGGAGCGCGGCGAAGGTCACCGGCAGCCCGGTTTCGCGGCTGAGGTCGCCCATCCACTGAAACTCGTTCCACTCGCGCTTGAGATCGCTCGCCATTTCGAACACGCCATAGCCGACGCGCCCCATCGCGCGGCCGATCGCGATCAGCTCCTCGGCGGTCGCGGTGGTGCCGGGGACGAGTTCGCCGTCGATCGATTTGTGGAGCACGGTGCGGCTGGTCGAGAAACCGAGCGCGCCGGCGCGGATGCCTTCCTCGACGATCCGCGACATTTCGGTGATGTCGGCATCGGTCGGGATCGCGCCGGGCTTCTCACGGTCGCCGAGCACATAGGCGCGCACCGCGCCGTGCGGGACGTGGCAGGCGACATCGACGGTGCGCGGCAATTTCTCCAGCGCGTCCATATATTCGGGGAAGGTTTCCCAGTCCCAGCTCATCCCTTCGGCAAGCGCGGTGCCGGGGATGTCCTCAACGCCTTCCATCAGGCTGATCAGCCATTCGTGGCGGTCGGGTTTGGCGGGGGCAAAGCCAACGCCGCAATTGCCCATGACGACGGTGGTGACGCCGTGCCAGCTCGACGGCGCCATTTCCTGGTCCCATGTCGCCTGCCCGTCATAATGGGTGTGGACGTCGACGAAGCCGGGGGTGACGATCTTGCCGCTGGCGTCGAGTTCGTCGCGCCCTACACCGAGATTTTCGCCGACCGCGACGATGCGATCGCCGTCAACCGCGACATCCGCGACAAAGGGCGCTCCGCCCATACCATCGACGACGGTGCCGCCGCGTATCACCAGATCAAACATCCCGAGTCTCCCGATCTTTTTAGTTTCACGAAGAAACCTATCATCAAAATCGCGAGATGCAAATAAACGGGCGAACAGGCCGCGATGCTGTTATATCGATGCGATACACTATGGGAGTCGATGCCATGATCCGTCCGCTTACCCTCGCCCTGCTGCTCGCCATTTCGGCGACCCCGCTCGCCGCCAAAGAAGCCGCGCCGACCGATTATGCCGCCGCGCTCGCCGATCCGGCGCGCCCTTCCACCGATCGTGAACGCGACGCGGCGCGCAAACCCGCCGAGCTGCTAGCGTTCGCGCAGATCGCGCCGGGCGAACAGGTCGGCGATTTTGTCATGGGCGGCGGTTATGTCACCCGCCTTCTCGCCGCTGCCGTCGGCCCGGCGGGCAAGGTCCACGCCTTCCAGCCCGCCGAATTCATCGCGTTCAAGGCGCAATATGGCACCGATCAGGCCGCGGTCGATGCCGCTTATGCCAATGTCGATGCGGTCGCCGGTCCGTTCGCCGCGCCCGCCTTTGCCGCACCGCTCGACACGATCATCACGGTGCAGAATTTCCACGACCTGTATCTCAAGCCCTTTCCCGAAGGCACCGGCGACAAGGCGAGCGCGGCGCTGTTCGCGGCGTTGAAACCCGGCGGGACGCTGGTGATCGTCGATCACAGCGCCGCCGATGGTACGGGAACGACGCTGGCCGACAGCCTGCACCGCATCGACAAGGCGGCGGTGGTCGCGGCGCTGACCAACGCCGGGTTCAAGCTGGAGGCCGAAAGCGATCTCTATAGACGCGCCGACGATCCGCGCACGACGAACGTCTTCGACGCCGCGATCCGCGGCAAGACCGACCAGCTCGCCCTGCGCTTCCGCAAACCCGGTTAGGACCAACATGGCCGACGATGATTATGTCTATGACGAAGCGAGCGGCGAATGGATGGCGGCGGGCGACATCGCCGCGCGCGACGCCGCCGATGCCGCCGGCCCCGAAGTGCGCGACGCGGTCGGCAATTTGCTAACCGACGGTGACTCGGTCGTGCTGGTAAAGGATCTGACCGTCAAAGGCGCGGGGCAGACGTTGAAGGTCGGCACAGTAATCAAGTCGATCCGCCTGACCGGCGACGCGCAGGAAATCGACTGCCGCCATGAGGGGATCAAGGGGCTGGTGTTAAGGGCGGAGTTTGTACGGAAGCGGTAGCCCTCCCCTCCCTGCAAGGGAGGGGAAGTTTACCCCAACGCCCCCCGCCGCGGCCCCAGATACCCAAACAGATACGCCCCCACTTTCCGCATCTGGATCTCCTCCGCCCCCTCCGTGATCCGGTAGCGGCGGTGGTGGCGATAGATATGCTCGAAGGGCTTGTGCCGCGAATAGCCGATGCCGCCATGGACCTGCATCGCGCGATCGGCGGCTTCGCAGCACAGCCGGTTTGCCCAGTAATTGCACATGCTGACCTTGTCGGAGAGCGTGTGTTCGATTTCCTTGTGCGGGGTGTTGTCCATGTCCCACGCGGTCTTGCGGATCAGCAGGCGGAGCATTTCGGCCTGCGTCGCCAGTTCGACGAGCGGAAACTGGATCGCCTGATTGCGTGCGAGCGCCTCGCCGAACGGCTTGCGCTGGCGCGCATATTTGACGCTCTCCTCGATACAGAACACCGCCGCGCCCAGCGATGACGCCGCCTGCCGGATGCGGTTCTGGTGAACAAAGCTTTGCGCGATCGACAGCCCGCCGCCGACCGGCCCGAGCCTTGCGCTATCCGGCACCCACACATTGTCGAAGCTCATCCGCGGATGGTCGGTCGGCATGTTGAACGTCCACATATATTCGTCGACCGTCATCCCCGGCGTGCCCGTGGGGACGAGCAAACAGGTGATTCCCTTGGCATCGCCGTCCAGACCGTCGGTGCGGCAAAAGGTCGCGCAGTGTGTGGCCACATGCATCCCGGTGATCCACATCTTGCGCCCGTCAATCCGCCAGCCGTCGACGCCGTCGCGCGTCTCGCGCACCCCGCGGGTTTCCATATGCGTCGCGTCGCTGCCATGGTCGGGCTCGGTCAGGCCGAACGCAGTGCGGCGCCTGCCCTCGAACCCGCCGAGGATAAACTCCTGCTTCTGCTCCTCGCTCGTGGCGAACTGCTCGAACATCTCCACAAAGGGGAAATTGCCGACGATGCTATGCTCATTCTGCAAATCATTGTGGAGTCCCAGCCCCTTGGCGGCGAAATGCTCACGGATCACCGCCATCCACAGGTTGGATCCGTCCTGCCCGCCATATTTCTTCGGGGCCGAAAAGCGCCAATGCCCCGCGGCGTCGGCCTTGCGCGTGGCTTGTCGCAGCAATTGCTCCCAGTCGTGGCGCGGCAATCCCTGATTGTCCCAGTCGGTGCGCGCATGTTCGCGGCGATGGTCGAAAAAGCGGATATTGTCGTCGGCGTCCTCGAGCGGCTTGATCTCGGCCTCGATAAATGCATCGAGTTCGTCCAGATACGCCTGCAAGTCGGCGGGCATCGCAAAATCCATGTCTCTCTCCCTGATTATTCTTGTGCGTCCCAAGTTTCGCGCGCGCGGGCGAGCGCGGCATATTTGGGACTATCGACCGCGCATTTGTCGAGCACCGCGCGGCGCAGTTTCGCGAGCAATCCGGGTTCGGCGAGCGTGGTCGCGCCGCTGAGCAAGGCATCGGCCAACGCCCGATCCTCGGCGCGCACCCCGGCGTCGAGATCGCGCATCACGATCCCCAGCGCATTGATCGCCACCGCGACCTGAAACTTGCCATGCCCCTCGGCGCCGGGCTTGATCTCCTCGGCCAGCCAGTCGCGCACCGCCTGCACCATCTCGCGGTTGGTCGGCTCGCCGACCGACGGGAGAGCATCAGGTGGCGGCGAAGGCAGCGGGCGGTCGCGTTCGTCCGCGGGCGCTTCCGCCTCCAAGAGCAACAGCAGGTCTAGCTCCTGCTCGGCAGTTCGCCGCCCGATGACGACGCGCTCGACCGTCGGATCGGCGCCGCTCCGCCACGCCTGCCCCATCTGCAAACAGCCCAGCGCCCACCACAGGGTGCGATACACCAGCCAGAAGCGAAAACGGTCGCGGTCGACCTTTACCCCGCCCGCAGCTTCATAGGCCGCGAAATACTGCTCTAGGCTGCCCACCCCGAACGCCGGTTGATCGATCCGCCCGAACCGCCACACGGTCATGCACCCAAACGCCAGATCCTCATGCGCGTCGCCGCGATGCGCGAGCTCCCAGTCGAGCACGACGGCCAGCCCGCCCGCATCGACCATGATATTGCCCATGCGGTAATCGCCATGCACCAGCACGGGCTCGGCAGGCGTCGGCAGACGATCCTCGCACCATTTGATCGCCAGCGCGATCACCGGCCGGTCGCCGCCATAATCGAAGAAGCGCGCCTTCAACTCGGCCAGCGCCGCTGCGCTATCCATCAACGGGATCGCGGCCGGAATCGTCTCGGCGGGAATGGCATGGATGCGCGCCAGCTCGCGCCCCAGATCGGCGAGCAACGACGGCGGTGGATCGGCCAATATCTTCGCCGGGTTCACCTCAGCCATCACCCGCCGCATCACATAGCCGGTGCCCATGCCGTCGCTATCCGTCAGCACCCCGACAACCTCGGGCGCCTTCACCCCCGCGCCATGCGCCGCAATCACCAGCGCCGCCTCGTCGGCATGGCCATAGGGCCGTCCCGCCATATAGTCCGCCGACGGCGCGCGGCGCAGCACATAAGCGCCGCCCGCCCAGTCGAACGCCCAGCTTTCCATATTGGCGCCCCCCGACAGGCGCGCGAGACCGGTCAATTCACCGGGACCGGTAATGCGGGTCATGAAGCCGGACAGGGCGTGACTCAGATCGACCATCGCGCGATAGTGCTTGCAGTTTACGTAAACGGCAAGTGAACATTTTGCGGCTGGTCCGCGCGCGTGGGATAGCCGCCGCCGGACGCAAATGGCCGCTCGACGGTGGCAAAGACGATGCCCGGCGGCGCTATTCGGTCACAGCCTCATCTGCTGCGCGACTTTCCGCCGCCGTCAGCGCACCGTTCTGGATCAGCCATTGCGGGTGATCCGCCTGCACCGCCGCCATGATCCGGTCGACGGCGGCGGCGACCTGTTCGCCCTCGGCCTCGCGGTCGCGCTGGACGACGACGCGGCGTGCCTGCGCGTCGATCAGCACGCGGTCGCGGCGGACCAGCTCGCCGACGGTCAGGCTCGCCAGGATCGTGCGGCTATCGGCTTCGCGTTGCTCCAGCGTCGCGATCCGCTGGTTCAGCCGCTCCTCGAACTGCACCGCGGCGTTGGTCTGCTGGCGGAGCTGGACGATATTGACGCGCACATTGCGGTCGAGCTCGCTGCGGACGTTGCCCGCCAGCCGCTGATTGAGCTGCGAGGCATATTGATCGACCAGCACGACACCGTCGACCGCGATGTCGTCATTCTCGACCCGCACCGTCAACGTATCGATGCGGTCGCCGTCGCCCAGCAGGGTGTCGAGCTCGGACTGCACCGTCGTGCGTGCGCGCAATTCGCGGGCGATATTGTTCAGCGACAGCGCGAGCGGGATCGACAGGATGCCCAGCGTGACGATGATCCCGATCACCTGCATCGCGGTATGCTGCGGCGTCAGCGACGGCCCGAAGCGGTTGAGCCGCGCGACGGCGGTCGCGGCGAACGCAATCGCGAGCGTGTTGGTCAGGAACAGCAGCGCAGCGCCCAGCGCGAAGTCGAAGCGGCCGGTGACAAGGCCAAAACCAACGGTCGACAGCGGCGGCACCAGCGCGGTCGCAATCGCAACCCCGACCATCACCCCCGACAGCTTGCGCATGATCGCATAGACGCCCGCGATGCCGCCGACCACCGCGACCCCCAGGTCGAGCAGGGTCGGCTGGGTCCGCGCGCGCAGTTCGGACGTGACGTCCTGGATCGGCGACATCCAGATGATCAGCATCGCAACGACAATTGCAACCGCCATGCCTGCGGCCATCGTCACCAGCGATCGTTTGATCAAATTGGTTTCGAGTGTCGCCAGCCCGAAGCCGACCCCCATGATCGGCCCAAGCAGCGGCGACACGAGCATCGCACCGATCACCACCGCCGCCGAGCTTTGCAGCAGGCCGAGGGTGGCGATCGCCGACGACAGGGTGATGAGCAGCAGGAACTTCTTGTCGAGCCGCGCATCGCGCGCAACGCTCGCCAGCGTTAGGGAACGGCCGTGGGTTTCATCCTCGGCGGCCTCATCCTCGTCGTCGTCGCCGCGCGGTGCGGAGCGTGCCGACCGGCGACCCCCCGCATTGAACGGGGCGTCGCCGAGTCCGGGGACTCCGGGATGATCACCGGCCACCGACAGGACCGTTTTAGATCTTGCCGGTCAGTTCGGGAACGGCGCTGAACAGATCGGCAACCAGTCCGAAGTCGGCGACCTGGAAGATCGGGGCGTCTTCGTCCTTGTTGATCGCGACGATCGTCTTGCTGTCCTTCATGCCCGCGAGATGCTGGATCGCGCCCGAGATGCCGATCGCGAAATAGACCTGCGGCGCGACGATCTTGCCGGTCTGGCCGACCTGATAGTCGTTGGGGACATAGCCCGCATCGACCGCGGCGCGCGAAGCACCGAGCGCGGCGTTCAGCTTGTCGGCGAGCGGCACGATGACTTCCTGATATTTCTCGCTCGAACCCAGCGCGCGGCCACCCGACACGATGATCTTGGCCGAGGTGAGCTCGGGACGATCCTGCTTGGCGATTTCGGCGCCGACGAAGCTCGAGATACCGGCATCGCTGCCCGCACCCACAGCTTCGACCGTACCCGAACCGCCGCTCGTGGCGGCCTTGTCGAACGCAGTGCCACGGACGGTGAGGACGAGCTTCGCATCCGATGATTCGACGGTCGCAATCGCGTTGCCGGCGTAGATCGGACGGGTGAAGGTCTTCGGACCTTCGACCGACAGGATTTCGCTGATCTGCATCACGTCAAGCAAAGCTGCGACGCGCGGCGCGATATTTTTGCCGGTGGTCGTCGCGGGCGCGAGGAAGGCGTCGTGCGACGCCATCAGCTCGGCGACGAGCGGCGCGACATTTTCGGGCAGATTATGATCGAAGGCGGCGTTGTTGGCGACATGCACCTTGCCCACGCCCGCAATCTGCGCGGCTTCCTTGGCGACCGCGTCGACGCCCGAACCGGCGACGAGCAGATGGACTTCGCCGAGCTTCGACGCGGCGGTGACCACCGCGAGCGTGGCGTCCTTGACGGCCTTGCCGTCATGTTCGACCCAAACGAGCGTTTTCATGAATGCACTCCCATAGCCTTGAGCTTGGCAACCAGTTCATCGACATCGGCAACCTTGACGCCGGCCGAACGAACCGGCGGTTCCGATACCTTGACGACCTTGACCCGCGGCGCCGTGTCAACGCCGTAGTCGGCGGGGGTCTTGGTATCGAGCGGCTTCGACTTCGCCTTCATGATGTTCGGCAGCGAGGCATAGCGCGGCTCGTTCAGACGCAGATCGGTGGTGACGATCGCGGGAAGCTTCAGCTTCACCGTTTCGAGACCGCCATCGACTTCGCGCGTCACGCTGACATGGTCGCCGTCGACATTGACCGCGCTGGCGAAGGTGCCCTGCGCCCAGCCGGTGAGCGCGGCGAGCATCTGGCCGGTCTGGTTGTTGTCTCCGTCGATCGCCTGCTTGCCGAGGATGACAAGGCCGGGCGCTTCCGCATCGGCAATCGCCTTGAAGATTTTCGCGAGCGCCAGCGGTTCTACATCGTCATCGGTCTGCACCAAGATCGCGCGGTCGGCGCCCATCGCCAGCGCGGTGCGCAGCGTTTCCTGTGCCTTCGCCGGGCCGACGCTGATCGCCACGACCTCGGTCGCGACGCCCTTTTCCTTCAGGCGGATCGCTTCTTCGATCCCGATCTCGTCGAACGGGTTCATAGACATTTTGACGTTCGCCAGATCAACGCCGGTGCCGTCGGATTTGACCCGCGGCTTCACATTATAATCGAGCACCCGCTTGACGGGGACGAGGATTTTCATGGGCCTAAAGCTCCTCTCAGAAAATTGTGCACTGCGCCATAATTCGCGCTTACGTAAACGTCAACCTGACTCCTCTCCCCTTGGGGGGAGAGGATAGGCAGACTTGGTCCGCAGGACCTAGTCGGACTTGGTGAGGGTCTGGACGTTGCCGCCCTCACCGCTGCGACTAGGCAGCAAGCTGCCAAGTCTCGCTGCCTCTCCCCCAGGGGGAGAGGCAATTACATCACGCCGCGCGGACTTCGGCGACAATCTTCTTTGCCGCATCGCCCAGATCATTTGCCGCGACGATCGGCAGCCCCGAATTGGCGAGGATGTCCTTGCCCTGCTGGACGTTGGTGCCTTCGAGGCGGACCACCAAAGGCACCGACAGGTTCACTTCCTTCGCCGCGGCGACGATGCCGTCGGCGATGATGTCGCATTTCATGATGCCGCCAAAAATGTTGACGAGGATGCCTTTCACGGCAGGGTCTTTCAGGATGATCTTGAACGCCGCGGTGACCTTTTCCTTGCTCGCGCCGCCGCCGACGTCGAGGAAGTTCGCCGGGAATTCGCCGTTGAGCTTGATGATGTCCATCGTCGCCATCGCGAGACCGGCACCATTGACCATGCAGCCGATGTTGCCGTCGAGCTTGATGTAGGCGAGGTCATATTCCGAGGCTTCGACCTCGGCAGGATCTTCTTCGGTCAGGTCGCGCAGCTCGGCCAGATCCTTGTGGCGGAACATCGCATTGCCGTCGAACGCGACCTTGGCGTCGAGCACGAGCAGTTCGTCGCCGTTCGGGCCTTCGCAGACCGCAAGCGGGTTGATTTCGATCTGCTCGGCATCGGTGCCGAGGAACGCGGCGTACAAACCGGCCAGAACCTTGGCCGCCTGCTTGGCAAGATCGCCCGACAGGCCCAGCGCCGCGGCGACGCTGCGACCGTGGTGCGGCTGGAGCCCCGTAGCGGGGTCGATGGTGATCGTGTGGATCTTTTCCGGCGTGTCATGCGCGACGGTTTCGATGTCCATGCCGCCCTCGGTCGAGGCGACGACCGCGACGCGGCTCGAACCGCGATCGACGAGCAAAGCGAGGTAGAATTCCTGCTTAATGTCGGCGCCGTCGGTGATGTACAGCCGGTTGACCTGCTTGCCGGCTTCACCGGTCTGGATCGTCACCAGCGTGTTGCCCAGCATGTCTTTGGCGTGCGCTTCAACCTCTTCGATGGTCTTCGCCAGACGAACGCCGCCCTTCGCATCGGGGCCGAGCTCCTTGAACTTGCCCTTGCCGCGGCCACCCGCGTGGATCTGCGATTTCACGACGTAAAGCGGCCCGGGAAGCTGCTTTGCTGCGGCGACGGCTTCTTCGACGCTCATTGCGGCAATGCCCTTGGGCACCGCGACGCCATATTTCGCGAGCAGTTCTTTCGCCTGATATTCGTGGATGTTCATGAGGTCTGCCGGGCCTTTCGAGTCTTGGGGCGGGGAGAATTGCCGCCGCCTAAGCACAAGTTGACGGGCAAGGCTACCCCGCGAATAATTACGTCGCCCCCGCGAAGGCGGGGGCCGCTAGCTGGGTTATTCAACGCTAGCGGCCCCCGCCTTCGCGGGGGCGACGTCATTTTAGCGAAAAGCGCAGAGCGCCGCCGAGCTGGTCGTCACCGTCAAGATCTCGGGGTCTTTCAGCGCGCGGACCTTGTGAAGAAACTGGCTCAGCGACAAATCGCTCATCCTTTTGTCCTTCAGGGTGGAGAGCGAACCCAGGCGGCGCAGCTGGACCAGCGACAGCCGGTCGACCATCCGCTCGGCCATGCACGATGCGATCGATTGCGACAGCCCGGCATTGACCAGCCCGGTCCGCAGCCGCGCTTCGGGGGTCGCGCAGGCCGCCAGCGCGAGCAGTGACAACGAGAGCGCAACGATCCGCATCAGCGATTATCTTCCATGAAATTCGGCAACGGCGCTCGACACCGCCTGCATCAACGCCATGCGCGCCGGGATTGGCGACGTTGTGGTCCCCATGAAGACGACAATCGCGTAGCGGGTGCCATCGGGCGCGGTGGCGATGCCGATGTCGTTATAGCCGGCGGTCATCCCGCCCAGATTCTGCCCGGTCCCCGTCTTGTGCAGGAATTTCCAGCCCGGCGGCAAACCGGCTTTCAGCCGCTTCGGCCCGCTTTTGGTCCGGCTCATCACATCGAGCAGATATTCGGTCGATTCGGGCGACAGCAAAGTACCGCGCGCCAGCCGGGCGAGCGCACTGGCGACCGCGGTCGGGCTGGCGCCGTCGATCGGGTTGGCCAGATAATTGTCCATCGCGGCGCGACGGGTCGCGGGGGCAAGAGCGGCGCGCGCGGTTTCGAAATTGCGGCCGACCGAATAGCTTTGCTGCCACGACATCCCCGCGATGCCGCTTTGCAGCAGGCGTTCGCCGGGGCCGAAGCGGATCGCGCCCAAATCTTTTTTCGCTATGAAGGCGCGCACCACACCCGGCCCGCCAATCGTGCGCAGCAGGCTGTCGTTGGCGGTATTGTCGCTTTGCGTGATCGCGGTTTCGATCAGGCTGCGCACGGTCATGGTCACCGACCCCTGCGCACGGACGCGCGCGGCGAGCGGCTGGTAAAACAGGGTCAAGTCCTCGGGACCGATCCGCACTTGTTGGTCGAGCCGTAGCCGACCCTGATCGACCGCATCAAGCGCGGTCAGCGCAACCCAGAATTTCGACACGCTCTGCTGCGGGAACAGGTCGCCGCCGCGCTCGGCAATCGCCCATTCGCCGTCGATGCGCTGCACCGCGATGCCGGTCTTGCCCGGAAAGGCGCGCCACAGAAAATGGATACGCTCGCTGAGTCCGGCGGGGGGGCGGCGAAAACCGGGATCGAGCGGTCCAGCGGGGCGCGGCATCGTCGATCGTACCGGCTGGCCGATCGGGACGGTCACCGATCCCGTGGGGCGCGGTGCCACGGCCGGGCGCGGCGTAGCGGCCGGGCGCGGGATAGCGGCCTGCGTCCGCGGCGTCGGAACGACCGCGGCGCTGCTGACGCAGCCCGCGAGCACAGCGGCGCTCATCGTCATGGCGAGGAGCGGCCGGCCCGATAACGCAAACTTCATGAAAACCCCGCAACCTGCGACTTGTACAAAATCCCCGAGCCATTTGCTCTCGCACGCGGGCAAGGGGGACCAGCAGTTTGCGACGAATGATTCCTCAGGCGCGACGAGTGGGGGAACGGCGAAGCCGTCAGGGTGCCGGGGTCGCGCGTACCATCGTCGGGAACAGCCGCTTGAACGCCGCCAGCTTCGGCGCGTCCCAGCGCACGATATAGCCGTTAGACGGGTTGCGGCGCATGAAATCCTGATGATTGGCCTCGGCGCGGTAAAAGCGCTTGTAGCTTTCGACCGGCACGACAATTGGCCGCGCGAAATATTTGCCCTTGCCGATTTGCGCCAGATAGCTGGTCGCGACCTGACGCTGCGTCACGTCGAGCGGGACGATCGCGGCGCGATATTGGGTACCCGAATCCGGCCCCTGACGATTCTTCAAAGTCGGGTCGGCGACCACCGAAAACAGCACGCGCAGCAAGGTGCCATAGCTGACCTGCGTCGGATCATAAACGATCCGCACCGCCTCGGCATGGCCCGACTTGCCGTCGTGGGTCAGCTCATATTTCGCGGTCGCGGCGCTGCCGCCATGATAGCCCGATTCGACCGAGATCACGCCCTTCACATTGGCAAAGACGCCCTCGACGCCCCAGAAACAGCCGCCCGCGAGCACCGCGGTCGCGCGCTTCGCCTTGACCGCCGGATCGACGGCGGCAGCGGGTAGCTTGACGACGCTTTCGGCCTGCGCCGGGGCGCATTGCGCCACGATCGCCCCCGCGACGAGTGTCGCGATGATACGGCTGAATGGTGCGCCGCGCGCTTGTGTCACGCGGGGATCGGCAGCGCGGGCTGATTGAGCACGATATAGGTCGCGCCAATCGCGAAACCGGCGAGCATCGACAAAAACCAGTCGGAGCGGAAAAGGTTGAGCATGGGGAGCCTCTTTTTTCATCTATTATGGTTCGCGGCCAAAACCGCTTTGGTTACACCGACGGTATCGCGCGCCCCGACCCACCGTGCAGTGATGTCCATCACCTTAAACAGGATGGCTTACTATGCGGTGAACCGGGCGCTTAACCGCCGTTCATGTTCAGATAGGCTCCGCCGCCGGCATTACAAGACCGGTCGGTACAGAATTCCTATGCGCGGGGCGAGCGGCGCTTTAGCGGAGCGCCGCACACGCCTGCTGGATGCGCACGCAGGCTTCTTTCAGCACCGCTTCCGATGTTGCATAGGAAACGCGAAACGCGGGCGACAGCCCAAAGGCCGCGCCATGCACCGCCGCGACCTTGGCGCTGTCGAGGAAATAATCGATCAGCTTCTCGTCGCTGTCGATCAACAGGTCGTCGGGGGTTTTTTTGCCCATGCAGCCGCTGGCGTCGGGATAGACATAAAAGGCGCCATCGGGGGTCGGGCAATTGAGGCCCGGGGCATCGCTCAGCATCGCGACCACCATGTCGCGGCGTTTCTTGAACGCGGCGTTGCGGTCGTCGAGGAACTGCTGCGGGCCGCCGAGCGCGGCGGCGGCGGCAGCCTGGGCGATCGAACAGGGGTTCGACGTCGACTGCGACTGGAGCTTGCCCATCGCCTTGATCAGCCAGGCCGGGCCGCCCGCGTAGCCGATACGCCAGCCGGTCATCGCATAGGCCTTCGAACAGCCGTTCACGGTCAGGATGCGATCGATCAGGTCGGGGCAACGCTGCGCAAAGGTCGTGAACTCGAAATCGGCGTACCAGACATGCTCGTACATATCGTCGGTCATCACCATCACATGCGGGTGGCGGCGGATGACTTCGCCCAATGCGTCGAGCTCTTTACCCGAATAAGCGGCGCCCGACGGGTTCGACGGCGAGTTGAGCATCACCCAGCGCGTCTTGGGCGTAATCGCGGCATCGAGCTGCGCCGGGGTGATCTTGTAGTTCTGCGCCGCGCCGCCCTCGATGATCACCGGGGTGCCGCCCGCGAACGCGACGATGTCGGGGTAGCTCACCCAATAGGGCGCCGGGATGATGACCTCGTCGCCCTTGTCGACGGTCGCGACCAGCGCGTTGAACAGGGTGTGCTTGCCGCCAACATTGACCGTAATCTGGTCGAGCCCGAAATCGAGCCCGTTGTCGCGGCGGAACTTGCCGCGGATCGCTTCCTTCAACGCCACCGTGCCGTCGACCAGCGTATATTTGGTCTGGCCATTGCGGATCGCCTCGATCGCCGCTTCCTTGACGAAATCGGGGGTGTCGAAATCGGGCTCGCCCGCGCTCAGCCCGATCACATCGACGCCCGCAGCTTTCAGCGCCGAAACGCGCGCGGTCATCGCGAGCGTGGCCGACGGCTGGATCCGTTTCAGGGCGGCGGAGATATGCGGCTTCAGCGACATCAGACTTCTTTCCGTGGCTTGCGCGGACAGGCGGCGATTTGACAGGAAATTGCGCGGGGCCGCGCCTAAAGCCTCTGCCCGATCTTCGCAAGCACAGCGTGGGATAATTTACCTATGCAAAGGGCAGGAAACACTATTCCGTTGCCGTAGCGTCGAGCAGCCGCGCCGGGATCAGCCCGCGCAGCGAATTGCCGATGAAGAAACCATCCGCCAGGTCGGCGAGCCGCAGGTGCGATTCGACCGCGCGCCCCTTCTCGATCAGCTCGGCGCGCAGGACCCCGGGCAGCAGCCCCAGCGCCAGCGGCGGGGTCAGCAGCTGGCCATCGCGCTCGACAAAGATGTTGCTCCAGCTGCCCTCGGTGACGAACCCCGGCTCGTCTACGAAAACGACCTCAGCCGCGCCGCTGTCCTGCCGCGCCGTGTCATACGGAGCGCGCTGGCTGGTCTTGTGCGCGAGGCGGAAATCGTCGGCCGTCATCGGCGCAGGACAGACCGCGACCGGTACCGGCAGTTCGGCCAGCCGCGGCATCGGCGATACCTCGACCGCCAGCGCCCCCGACGGCGCCAGCCGCATACGCACCCGTGCCGCGCTGCGCAGGCGGAAGGTCGCCGATTGCAGGCTGTTGCGCGCGCCGTGGCGGTCAAATGTAAAGCCGAGGGTTTCGGCACTCGCCTTCATCCGCGCCAGATGCCCCTCCAGCCGCTGGACCCCTTCGATCGGATCAAAGAACATGGTTTCGATCAGGTCGAAACGCGCCCCCGCTGCCCCCACAAACTCCCCCTTCGCCAGACATTCGCGCCATTCGTCAGCCGGTTGGCTGTCGGCGACAATTCCCGAACCCAATCCCAGCGTGGCGCGATTTGCGCCGCCTGGCAAGCCGCCCGCGCACGGAAGCACCAGCGTGCGGATCGCGACATTGAACGCTGCGTCGCCGCCCGGTTCGATGAAGCCGATCGACCCGGTGTACAGCCCGCGCGCATCGCGCTCCAGTTCATCGATGATTTCCATCGCGCGCACCTTGGGCGCGCCGGTGATCGAACCGCAGGGAAAGGCGGCGCGCAGCACATCGACCGCGCCGACACCATCGGGCAGACGCGCGCTGACGTCAGAGACGAGCTGGTAGATCGTCGGAAAGCTTTCGACGCGAAACAGGTCGGGAACCGCGACCGACCCCGGCACCGCGACGCGCGACAGGTCGTTGCGGATCAGGTCGACGATCATCAGATTTTCAGCGCGCTGTTTGGGATCCTCGGCAAGTTCGCGCGCTGCCGCCGCATCAGCGGAGGCGTCGGCCAGCCGCGATGCGGTGCCCTTCATGGGGCGCGCCATCACCTGTCCATCGCGCAAGGCAAAGAACAGCTCGGGCGAATGCGACACGATCGCCTGTTCGCCGGTCCAGATCACCCCGCCATAGCCCGCACGCGCTGTCTGCCGCAGGCGTGCGTGGATCGCCAGCGGGTTGCCGAGCACCGGCACCTCGGCGCGAAAGGTCAGGTTCGCCTGATAAATGTCGCCCGCAGCGATATAGCCGAGCACCGCCTCGACCGCGGCGATATAGTCGGTGCGCGTCACGCGCGGCGTGACGGCACCGACCCAGGCCGCTTCGGGATCGGGCAGCAGCCCCGGCACCGCATCGGCATCGATCCGCTCAACCGTCTCGAACAAGCCGAACCAGCCGAGCGGAGCATCCCCCCCCCGATCGCAGCCCACATCGTCGCTTGCCGCGCGGCGCCACGCGGTGCCTAATCCCTGCCCGGCTTCATAGGCCAGATATCCCGCCGCATAGAGGCCGCGCGCCTGCGCCCGTTCGATCGCCTGGAGCAGCGTCGACACGTCGTGCGCCTTCGCTGCCGTTAATATATCGACCGGATTGGTGAACAGACGAGCCGGGACCGCGCCGCGTGTCCGCGCATCGTCGAGCAACACGAACGCCGACGCGCCGACACCCGGCGTGGGGATGGCAGCATTATCCGGCATCGGCGTCTGGGCGATCGCGGCTATACGCGACCGGCGTCAGCGTTCGCGACGCATGCGGAACGGCCGCTGGCCCTCGATCTTGGCGAAATAGCTGCCCATCGCGGCCGCCTTGATGTTGATCTTGTCGCCAACCCGCGGCTCGCGGACCGATCCGACGCCATCGATCTGGACCCACACCGCGCCTCCCTCGACGGTCAGCCGGTATTTCCCCGACCGATCCATCGAAACCGACTCGATCGTCGTATCGATCGCCGTGATCTTTTCTTCGTCTTTATCGTCGTCGTCGCCGCCGCCGAACAGGCCGCCCAGATTGGGTAGCGAAAATCCGAACAGCCCGCGCCGCGCCTTTTTCATCGTCGCGCGGTCGGCAAAGGTGATTTCGCGCGCCGCGTCGGCGGTCGACAGCTCGCCGACCTCGCGGTCAAAACAGGCCAGACGCGCACCGGCGTCGGAGATGTCGCGGCAGGCATAAAGTTCCTGGATCTGCGACGGCCGCACCGGCGCATCCTTGTCCTTCGCAGCCACCGGCACGGCAACAGCGCAGGCAAGAAGGGCAAGCGGGACGGCGACGCGCGATGACAGCTGCAACATGGCAAAAACCCCTGGCGAGAAAGATGGCCCTGCCTAGCGGCGGCAGTCGCGCGCCGCAAGCGCGGCCCGGTTGCGATGTCGGCTTACTGACCCTAGTGTCAGGAAAGCCACAAGAATGAGAGGATATTTTCCCGCGATGGACAGCGAGTTTTCCTGGTCGACCGATTATCAGCATCCGACGAACTGGGACCAGTCCTTCGCGCCATTGTCGCTTCCCGACATGCTCGCCGCCAGCGTCGCGCGGCGCGGCGATGCAGCGATGCTCGATTTCATGGGCCGCCGCTTCACCTATGCCGAGGTCGCCCGCGGCGCTGCGCGCGTGGCACGCGGCCTCCAGCAGCTAGGCCTGGGCAAAGGCGACCGCGTCGGCCTGTTCCTCCCCAATGTCCCGCATTATGTCGCCGCTTATTATGGCGCGCTCGCGATCGGCGCAACGGTGGTCAATTTCTCGCCGCTCTACACCGCCCGCGAGCTGGAAGATCAGGTCGAGGATTCGGGCACCGACACGCTGTTCACGGTCAGCGCCGCGGCGCTGCTGCCGACCGCGCTGAAGGTTCTCGACGGGTCGAGCCTCCAGCGCCTCGTCGTCGGCTCGGTCGCGGGCGGGTTGGCTTGCCACAAGGCGCTGCTCTACCGCCTGTTCAAGCACGTCGAGATCGCGCCGCTTCCCGCCGATCCGCGCGTCATCCGCTTTTCGGCGCTGATCGCCAATGACGGCCGCCCCGAAGCCGTCGCGATCGATCCCGAAACCGACGTCGCGCTGATCCAATATACCGGCGGCACCACCGGCACCCCCAAGGGCGCCAAGCTGACCCACCAGAACCTGACCGCCAACGCGCGGCAGGTGAACGCGATCGATCCCGACCATGATGCCGAGGATCGCATCCTTGGCGTGCTCCCCTTCTTCCACGTCTTTGCGAATACCTGCGTCCTCAACCGCACCGTCCTCAACGGCGGGACGATCACGATGCTGCCGCGCTTCGATGCGAAACAGGCGCTGGCGGCGATCACCCGCACCAAGACCACCGCACTCCCCGGGGTGCCGACGATGTACCAGGCGCTGCTTGATCATCCCGATCTCGCCAAGACCGATTTCTCTTCGCTGCGTATCTGCATTTCGGGCGGCGCGCCGATGCCCGCCGAGTTGCGCGAGAAATTCACCGCGGCGACCGGCGCCTCGCTCGTCGAGGGCTATGGCCTGACCGAAAGCTCGGGCGTCGTCGCGACCAATCCCTATGACGGCCCGGTACGCCCCGGCACGATCGGCCAGCCGCTCCCCGCGACGCACATCCGCCTGCTCGATAAGGAAGACCCCACGAAAGCCGCCCTCGCGGGCGAACCCGGCGAACTCGCGGTCAAGGGGCCGCAGATCATGCAGGGTTATTGGAACCGCCCCGACGCCGACCTCGACAGCTTCACCGCCGACGGCTGGCTGCGCACCGGCGACGTCGCGGTGGTCGAGGAGGGCGGCTATATCCGCATCGTCGACCGGCTGAAGGACATGATCGCGGTCGGCGGCTTCAAAGTCTATCCGAGCGTCATCGAGGCGCATCTCTATGAGCATCCCGCCGTCAAGGAAGCCATCGTGCTCGGCGTTCCCGACGCCTATCGCGGCGAAGCGCCCAAAGCCTTTGTCACCTTGGAGGAAGGCTTTGAGATTTCGGGCGAAGCCCTCGCCGCGTGGCTCAACCCCCAGCTCGGCAAGCACGAACGGGTCAACGCGGTCGAAGTGCGGCTCAACCTGCCGAAGACGATGATCGGCAAGCTCGACCGCAAGGCACTCAGGGCGGAGGAAGGAGGTCCGGCGGCGGGCTAGTAGCCACCGACGATACCGATTGCCGGTACAGGCCAATCTCCAGCGTGAATTCGCTATCGACGACGATGTGGTGGCGGCGTTGGGGTGGGATTACGACGTCGTCGCCCACGCGAAGACGGATCGGCCTGTCGGGCACATCCTCCCAGACAAAGTCGATACCCCCTGCCTTGATCGTCAGCACACCCCAGCACCCCGGCTTCAGCGCGTGCGCACGGAGCAATCCCGGCGGCAGCGTCGCCGCGGTAAAGGGGCCAAGGCGGCGATAGGCTTCGCAACCATCGGGCAGGCGCGGGGCTGTCATCCCACCGCCGCCCGGATCACCGCGATGATGACTCCGAACACGGCCAGGCAGATTGGAATGGTCAAAATCTGCCCCGCCACCGCGCCGGGCGACATCGGCCCCGTCCAGGTATCGAGATCACCGCCCGCGGCAATCCGGCCATCGCGCGCGCCATGGCCATCGAGGCCGATCAGCACCCCGCTCAATCCGAAATAGAGGATGGTGTAACCCGCGCTGATCGCGATCATGAACAGCGCCTCGCCATCGCGTCCAGTCGCATACAGCAGCCCGCCCAGAAATATGCCGTAGCAGCCGAACATTACGCGCCAGATCGCCGCTGGAACCTGCAATGCGTTATGCGCCGGATGGACCGGGATCGATAGCGGTCGGCGCCCGTGCGCATCGGTGTCGGCGTGTCCCGACGCCTCAATCGCGGCATACAGGTTCATTTCATCCAGCATCGTCCAATCCTTTCATGGCGCCAAAGTCAGTCCGTCCATCGCGGTGGATACGGATGCCGGTGAGCAGGCTGTCGGCGATCATTCGCGCCCGGTCGATAATCAGCCGGGTCGCGGCCGGGTCGCGTTCGAGGCGGTCGAGCGTCGCGCCAAACAGCGCGAGCCAGTGCAGGAAATCATCGCGCTCGATGCCCGGGATCGCGATATGCTTGGCCATCGGATTGCCCCGAAAACCGCCGCTTTCATGCAGCACCGATGACCAAAAAGCGGTCATGCGATCCAGATGTTCGTCCCAATCGGCGATCCGCGCGGCAAAGATCGGGCCGAGCCGGTCGTCGCCGCGGATCGCGGTATAAAATTCCTCGACCATGTGGCGGATAAAAACCGGGTCGATTTTCAATGCCTCGGCGGCCTCGCGCTTCAATTGGCGCGCCGTGGTGGCATGAGGGCTGGCATTCATCGAATATCGCTCCGATATAAGTGGTATATAAAATACCTTTTAAAGCGCTTTGCCTTCGAAAGCAATATCTCATATGCAACTTTGATGCGGCTCAACCTCCAAACCGATTACGCGCTTCGCACCTTGATGATGCTCGCCACTCAGGGCGGTCAGATCTCGGTCGACGAGATCGCCGATGCCTATGGAATTTCGCGCCATCATCTGATGAAGGTGGCAGGCAAGCTGGCGGAGCTTGGCTATGTCGTTGCGCGGCGCGGACGTGGCGGCGGGCTGACGCTCGCGCGCCCGGCCGCAGAGATCAATGTCGGATCGGTCGTCCGCGACATCGAGGCCTTTGATGGTTTCGTCGAATGCTTCGACCCCAAAACCAACAGCTGCGCGGTGGCGGGCGTTTGTGGTTTGCAAGGCGCGTTGTCGCTGGCGCTCGGCGATTTTCTGACCCGCCTCGACGGCTATTCGCTGGCCGACCTGGTCCCCGATCGCCAGCTCTTTGCCGCGCGGCTCGCCCGGACATCGCCGTAAAACGACCATCACGGGCAATGTAATGTTGTAACCTCTGTCATGTTATGCCATATCCCGCCCTGCAATTGCCCCAACGGAGAATCGGGTGACCCAAGTCGCCAGCCCTGCCCCTGTATCGACGCGCTTCAGCGCGCTGGTTCGGGCTGCACGCGATTCGCGGCCACTGACGTCGCTCAGCGGCGACCAGCTGGCGATGGGCCTGTCGGGGCTGTGCCTCGTCCATTGCCTCGCCAGCACGGTGCTGTTTGCCTCGATCGCTTCGGTCGGCGTCGCATTCGACAATCATCTGTTCCACGAAATCGGCCTGATCATCGCGATCGGCTTTGCACTGATCACCCTCGTCTCGGGCGTGCTCAGCCACGGTTACATGATGCCGTTCGCGGTCGGCAGCTTCGGGCTCGGCATGATGGCGGGCGCGCTGTCGCGGCCGCATGATGGCAGCGAAGTGTTAGCGACGATGATCGGCGTCGCCGTTGTTGCCCTCGGCCACGATCTCAACCGCCGCGCCAGACACTGAAGACGCCACCGATCGCGGCACCGGAATGGACCGGTCCGCAACTTGCGGACATCCGGTAAACAGCCTACATTGCGATGAGAGTTGGCGCGGGATTTCCCGCGCGTGAGGAAACGCCAATGGGCAAGCATGATCATCCGCACGTAGAGGCCAGCGGCGCCTCGCTCGCCAAGGCAGCGCAAACCGCGCTCGAGGGCGCGGGCGAAGCGTGGACCGACATGCGTGCGCAGATTTTCGACGCCGTCGCCGAAATCGGCAAGCCCGCCAGCGCCTATGAAATCGCCGATATGGTGTCGAAGGCGCGCGGCAAGCGCGTCGCCCCGAACAGCGTCTATCGCATCCTCGACCTGTTCGTCGCCAACAACCTTGTCCGCCGCGTCGAAAGCGCCAACGCCTTTGTTGCGAACAGCCACCCCGGCTGCCTGCACGACTGCATCTTCCTGATCTGCGACACTTGCGGCAGCGCGGTGCATGTCGATGACGACAAATTGTCGACCGGCGTCCGCGCCGCCGCCAATGCGACGGGCTTCGCTGCCGAACGCCCAGTGATCGAAGTGCGCGGAAAATGCGCCGAGTGCCAGTAAGGTGAGCGAGCGCGCTCCGCCGGACATCTAGACGATGGCCGGGGGGCTGCAGCATTGGATCGAAGCGCAGCGCGAGCGCCCGCCCGCACCGACGCGCTGGTGGGTCGCCACGTTGCTGTTCGGCATCGCAGTGGTTCTGTTCGGCCTCCATCTCGGCCAAGTCTTCCCGCAAAGCGGGCACGACATCGCCCCCGGCTATGGGTCGCCCGTCCTCGCGTTCGAATTTGCCGGTGGGCAATCCGACCTCGAAGCGATCTTCGGATTTTTTACCGACCCGCAGCAGGTGACGCGCCTCGCTGCCATGCGCGCCGGCAACGAGCAGGACTATCTCTATATGCTGCTCTACGCGGGCTTCCTCGCCAGCGGCTGTCTCGCCCTTTGGCGCGAACTTCGCCTGCGCCCGCTGCTCGCGGCGGCGGCGCTCCCGGTCGCCGCGGCGCTGTGCGATGCCTATGAGAACTGGCTACTCTTCGACATCCAGGCCGCCTTCACCGCGGGCGACTATTCACCCGCGATGGCCAGCCTGCCCTATCCCGTCGCGGCAAAGTTCCTGCTGCTTGCGCTAACTAATGTCGTCATCGGCGCCGCAGCGACGCAGCTGGGCCGCTGGTGGGCGCTGTTCGGCACGATCGCGATCCTCGCCGCGATCCCGACCGTCATGGCGCTGATCACCCCCGCCGCCTTCGCCTGGGCCTTGATTCCCTCAGCGGCGAGCGGCTGGCTGTTGCTCCTCGCGCTCGCCGCAACGGGAAGCTGGCGCGGGCTGGTCCAGAATCGCCCGCTCGTCGATTTCAGCGACGCCTGACCCCCTTCCCACTCCGGCGATGCGGGTCTAGGGAAACCGCGAATCCCGCAAACAGGGCGAAAGGCTGCACCCATGAATAGCGTCATCATCCGCGAAGACGACCTGGTCGAAACCATCGCCGACGCGCTCCAGTACATCAGCTATTTTCATCCGATGGATTATATCCGCGCCCTCGCCGCCGCCTATGAGCGCGAGGTGTCGCCCGCCGCCAAGGACGCGATGGCGCAGATCCTGTCGAACAGCCGCATGTGCGCCGAGGGGCATCGCCCGATCTGCCAGGACACGGGCATTGTCACCGTCTTCATCAAATGGGGCATGGACTGCCGCCTCGACAGCCCGCGCAGCCTGCAACAGGTCGTCGATGAGGGCGTGCGCAAGGCGTATCTCCACCCCGAAAACAAGCTCCGCGCCTCGATCCTCGCCGACCCCGCGTTCAGCCGCGTGAATACCAAGGACAACACCCCCTCGGTCCTCAACGTCGAAATGGTCCCCGGCAGCAAGGTCGTGATCGACGTCGCCGCAAAGGGCGGCGGCAGCGAGAATAAGTCGAAGTTCAAGATGATGAACCCGTCGGATTCGATCGTCGACTGGGTGCTCGAAATGGTGCCGCAGATGGGCGCCGGCTGGTGCCCGCCGGGCATGCTCGGCATCGGTATCGGCGGAACGGCGGAAAAGGCGATGCTGCTCGCGAAGCAATCGCTGATGGACCCGATCGACATGACCGAGCTGCTCGCGCGCGGACCGTCGTCGCCGACCGAGGAACTGCGCATCGAGCTGTATGAAAAGGTCAACGCGCTCGGTATCGGCGCGCAGGGGCTAGGCGGGCTCGCGACGGTGCTCGACGTCAAGATTGCCGACTGGCCCACCCATGCCGCGTCAAAGCCCGTCGCGATGATCCCCAATTGCGCCGCAACGCGCCACGCGCATGTGACGCTCGATGGCAGCGGCCCGGCCTTCCTCGAACCGCCGAAACTCGCCGACTATCCGCAGATCGACTGGCAACCCGACTCCGCGGCGATCCGCGTCGATCTCGACACTCTCACCCCCGAAGTGGTGGCAAGCTGGAAACAGGGCGACCGCCTGCTCCTCAACGGCAAGATGCTCACCGGCCGCGACGCCGCGCACAAGCGCATCGCCGAGATGCTCGCCAAGGGCGAAGAGCTGCCCGTCAGCTTCCAGGGCCGCGTCATCTATTACGTCGGCCCCGTCGATCCGGTCGGCGAGGAAATCGTCGGCCCTGCCGGCCCCACGACCGCGACGCGCATGGACAAGTTCATGGACATGATGCTGGGGCAAGGCCTGCTCGCCTGCGTCGGCAAGGCCGAACGCGGCCCCGCCGCGACGCAATCGATCGCCAAGCATAAGAGCGCGTACCTGATGGCGGTCGGCGGCGCGGCGTATCTGGTCGCCCGCGCGATCAAGGGCAGCCAGGTCGTCGGTTTCGCCGATCTCGGCATGGAGGCGATCTACGAATTCGAGGTCCAGGACTTCCCGGTGACGGTCGCGGTCGACAGCGAAGGCCAGAATGTCCACGTCAACGCGCCGATGCTGTGGCAGAAAAGGATCAAGGACGAGGGGTTGCTCGAGAAGGCGTAGCCAACCTCAGCGCGCGGCGCGCATCCGTTCGACGAATAGCGCGACGTCCATCGCCTCGTCGCCGGGCTCGCGCGGGGCATATTTGGCAAAGGCCGCATAGGCCTCGGCCCAGCGCTCCTCCATCCGCACGACATTATAAGGGTGGCTGACGAGGTAGAATTCACCCGCCTCCATCTGCGGCACGATGCGGTTTGCAAAGGTATCAGCGTCCATCGCGGCGTCGGCATGGCGCGTCATGTCGGACTTGACCCAGCCGGGGATGATAACGCCCACCTCGATCGTTGCCGGAGCCTCGTTGCGCAGCGTGTCCATCAGGCCGACCACCGCGTGCTTGCTCGCGACATAGATGCCGCCATTCCGACGCACCGCATTAAACAGTCCGTTCTCGGACGCCGTCGCATAAATCGCCGACGGCCGTCCGTCGTCGCGAAAGCGCCGCCCGAAGGTTCGGATGCAATTCCACACGCCCCAGACATTCACCTCCATCAGCGCGCGCGCCGCGGCATCGTCGGTGTCGAGTATTTCGGTGCGGACGCCGCCCACCCCGGCGTTGGCGATGATCACGTCGGCGCGGCCATGTTGACGCCAGGCGAAATCGGCGAGAGATTCGATGGCCGCTGCGTCGGTGACGTCGCCAGCGAACGAGCTTGCATCGATCCCGAGCGCGCCCATGGCACCGACCGCTTCGGCCAACTTGTCCTCGCGCGGCTCGAACAGGATGATCCGCCCACCCACCGCGCCGATCCGCTTCGCCAGCGCGAACCCGATCCCCGTTGCGCCGCCGGTAACGACGACGCTCTTGCCCGCAAAGTCCATCGACCGGTCTCCCTCAACGGCCATGCTACGCAGTGCCGACCAACAACGTCAATCATCGCCTTGCCTTCCGCAGGATATCGGCCAAACTTGCGATCAAGCCAAACAGCCGAGGGGGCGAGCCATGGATTTCCGTAACGATCGACCAAACCGCCGCGACCTGATTCGCGGCGCTGCCATGCTGGGCGCAGGCGCGGCGGTGATGAGCCCGCTGCCGGTCCTCGCCGCGAGCAGCCAGTCCGCCGCGATCCGCAAGGCGGCCGAGGCGGGCAGGGACGCGTCGATCAAGCGCATCCGCGACTGGATCGCCCTCCCCTCGATCGCCGCCGAGAACCGCAACATGGCCGAGGGCGCGGCCTATATGGCCGAACTCGCGCGCGATGCGGGCTTCAGCAATGTCGAGATCGTCCCCACCGACGGCCATCCCGGCGTGTTCGGCACGATCGACGTCGGCGCGCCGCGCACGCTCGGCATCTATTTCATGTACGACGTCAAACAGTTCGACCCGGCCGAATGGTCGTCGCCGCCGCTCGAAGGCCGGATGGTCGATCGCCCCGGCTTCGGTCAGTCGATCATGGGCCGCGGCGCGGTGAACCAGAAGGGGCCAGAAGCGACCTTCCTCGCCGCGCTCCACGCGATCCGTGCCGCGAAGGCGAAGCTGCCGGTCAACATCGTGCTGGTGTGCGAGGGCGAGGAAGAGATCGGCTCGCCGCATTTCCGCCAGATCGCGACCAAGCCCAACATCCTCGCCGCGCTCAAAAAATGCGAGGGCATCTTCATCCCCTTCGCCTCGCAGGGCAAGACCGGCAACGTCACGGTCAATCTGGGATCGAAAGGGATCATCGAACTCGAGCTGGTCGCGAGCGGCGAAAAATGGGGCCGCGGTCCCAAGGGCGACGTCCACTCCAGCCTGAAAGCCATGGTCGACTCGCCCGCCTGGCGGCTGGTCCAGGCGCTGCAAACCTTGGTCACCCCCGACGGCAACAAACCCGCGATCGAAGGCTGGTTCGAAAATGTCCGTCCGCTTACCGACCGCGAAAAGACGCTGATCCGCGAAGCCGCCAAGGCAGGCGACGAAGCGCAACAAAAGGCCGCGCTGGGCATCACCCACTGGATCGACAACCTCGCCTTTGACGACGCGCTGATCCGGCTGGCGCAGGAACCGACGGTCAATATCGAAGGGCTGGTGGCGGGTTACACCGGCCCCGGCGGCAAGACGATCCTGCCCGGCCGCGCCGTCGCCAAACTCGACCTCCGCCTCGTCCCCAACCAGACCCGCGCCGAGGCCGAACAGAAATTGCGCGCGCATCTCGACAAACATGGCTTCAAGGATGTCGAGGTCAATGTCTCGGGCGGCTACGACCCGACCGAGGTGGCCGAGGACAGCCGCCTGATCCGCACCGCGCTGGCCAGCTACAAAAAGCTCGGCGTCGCAACCAACCTCAACGCCCGGCTCGCCGGCAGCTGGCCCGGCGCGACCTTCACCGCGCCGCCGGTGTCGATCCCGGCAGGGCATTTCGGCACCGGCCATGGCTCGGGCGCCCACGCTCCCGACGAATATTTCCTGATCGATTCGACCAACCCCAAAATCGCCGGGCTGGTCGACGCCACGATGGGCTTCGCCGAATTCCTCTACACGCTGGCGGCGATCAAATGACGGGTGGCCTCAACGGCGTCGCCCATGTCATCCTGACCGCGGGCGATTTCAACCGCTCGACCGCCTTCTGGCGCGACATGATCGGCTATCTCGGCCTCAAGCTCGTGCTCGACAGCGACGCCATGCTCTATGGCGTTGGCGGTCGCACCGCGATCGGCATCCGCACCGGCAGCCCTGAAAATGCCGGTAAGCGCTTTGATCAAGGGGCGCCGGGGCTGCACCATGCCTGCTTCCGGATGAGGGACCGCGCCGCAGTCGATGCCGTCCATCGCTTTCTGGCGGACCGCACCGACATCCATATCGTCCACCCGCCGCAGGAGGAGCCATGGGCGCCGGGCTATTACTCGGTGCTATTCGAGGATCCCGACGGCATCCGGATCGAGTTCAACCATGTTCCGGGGATCGGCCTGCTCGTCGACGGGCAGGACATCGGCGGCGCTGACGCCTTCGACTAAAAGCCGTACACCAGCGTAAACCGCGTCTGCGTATCGACACGTTCGATGCCCGGCATCGGGCTGGTGTCGATCTGCGCCGCATAGGCGATGCGCGCCGACAGCGCGCCGCTCAGCTTGGCGTTGAGCGCGGTCAGCGAATTGGTCGAGCTGTTCGCCTCGCCGATAATCGTCGAGGCAACCTGCGTCAGCCGCAAGGTCGGCGACAATTGCCAGCCGAAATCGATCCCGCCCAGCGCGGTCAGCTCGCTGTCGCGCGCGCCGCTGATGAAATCGGTCTGGCGCCACGCCGGGCCACCCTTCAGGCTCAGCGACATCGTCTTGCCGTCGATGACCTTGTAACCCAGCCCGCCCGAAATATTCCAGCGCGTGTCATAGCCCAATATCCGGTCATGCTCCCACCGCCCGAAGCCGAAACCAAAGGCGCGGTCGTTGATCCGGTACTGGGGCTCAAGCTCGACCAGATAGCGTTCGACCGACGTCCGCCCGTTGGTGCGCTGGTAATCGGCCTGTGCGCGCAATTTATGCGTCCAGTCGATCCCCTGACGCGACAACGCTACCCCCGCGCTCAGCCCCGCCGATTTGGTGTTGCCGCTGCTCTGCGACGCGCCGATCTGGCCCTCGCCCTTCCAGTTCTGCCAGAATTTCGCCGATGCCAGCCGGGCGCGCTCCGCCGCGGCGGCCGCGTCCTTCAGTCGCTGGCGTTCGGCGCGATAGGCGACCAGCCGCGCCTCGATCTCCGCCGCGTCGCCGGGATGCGTATCCATCGCCAGCTTGGCCACCGCCTCGACGTCGGCGTCCTTGCCGCTCGCGATGGCGGCGGCGAGCATGTTGCGCACCGGGTCGGGCGGCACCACCGGCGGATGCTCGCTGCGATAAAAGGCCAGCATCGCGTCGATTTCCCCGATGTTGCCGCGGTGCGTCATACGGGCGATTTTGGCCACCGCTTCGACATCGTCATTCGCGCCGCTTGCGAAGGCGGCGTCGATCATCGCGCGCACCGCATCGGGCAGCGGCGGATCGAGCGGCACAAGGAAGGTTGGAACCGGATTGGCCAGCACCGGATCCACGAGCGCCGGGTTCGGCTGCGGCGGGTCGGCGGGTTCCTGCGCCGCGTGCGCAGGGCTGACGACAATGGCGAGCGGCAAGCAAAGCGTGGCCAGTCGGGGGAAAGCGATCACCGATGACGTCCTTCGCTGGCGGCGCAAGGCCGGGTTCGCTCGGTCCTTGGCGCGCGGCCAAGGCGGTGCGATGATCCGCTATAGCCCGAAAGAGGCTGGCATTTCTACCCTGCCTCCCCCATTTGCAAACCCATGGTCATCGCGCTCATCGCCATTTTCTGCGCCGGCATCGCCAATTTCGCGATGCACCGCGCCTTCATGGAAAGCGATGACCCGCTGATCCAGCAGATGGTCAAGCCGCTCGCCGACAAGGCGGGGCCGCATATCACCTATATCTTCGAATTCCTGCTGCTCGTCGGCGCGATGGCGATCGCGACGCGCGGCTGGTTCACCGCGCTGATGCTCTATGGGCTGTACACGATCTTCAACGCGATGGCGTTCAGCTGGATCATGCGGCGCCGCGACTAGGCGAACCAACGGTCGCCTGCGCGGAGGTCACGGCGCGTGGCTACGCCTCGCCACCCTCGGTCGCCAACAAGCGGGCGTCCACACCCGCTTCGGCAAACGCCGCCTGCCAGCGCCTGGCGGGCGGCGTGTCGAACAACAGCGCGTCGCTGCCCGGGGTGACGTGCCAGCCGTGGCGCACCATCTCGCCCTCCAGCTGCCCCGCCGACCATCCGGCATAGCCCAGCGCCACCAGCCAGCGCGACGGCCCGCGCCCTTCGCCAATCGCGCGCAAAATATCGTGCGAGCTCGACACCATCCAGCGATCGCTGACCTGCACCGCCTCCTGCCCGCCCCAGTCCATGCTGTGCAGCACGAAGCCGCGCGACGGCTCGACCGGACCGCCCACGAACACCGGCTGTTCCAGCGGATCGTCATGCTCGATTTCGAGCTGGTCGAGCACCGCACCGACGGTCATCCCGGCCATCGGGTCGGAAATCCCGATCCCCATCGCGCCTTCTGCATCATGGCTGATCATCGCGATCACCGAATGTTCGAAGCGGGGATCGCCGATTCCGGGCAGTGCAAGCAGCAGCTGGCCGGTGAACCAAATGGGGTCTATCTCCATAGCGCCATCATGCAGCGGAGTGACGGGGCGGTCCAGCATCTTTGGCGCGAATGTCGGCTTCGGGGTGGATTGCGGACGTCCACATGTTACTAGTGTGCATGGCTATCTTGCACAAATCCGTCGCTTCGCTGGGATTCTATGGCGATGACCTTGATCCAGCCGAGATCACCGATCTGCTAGGCGGTGAACCATCGGTAGGTATTCGAAAAGGCGCGACTTGGCTAACTTCCCTAGGCGCCGAGAAAGTGGCTCGCACAGGATCATGGCGATTGAAAGCCGACCGCCAAGAACCCGCAAATCTGGATTTCCAGATAAACGGTCTGCTGAATGGCCTGACAAACGACCTTGCTCCATGGCGATCATTGTCACAGCGCTATCGAGGCAGGCTTTTTTGCGGTTTGTTCCTGGCGAGCGGGAATGAAGGTCTCACCCTCCAATCTGAAACCCTTGTTCGTGTAGGTGAGCGGGGCCTGCTCATTGATTTTGACATTTACGGGCAAGATCTCCCCGATTGAACGGCAGCAACTGGTCGTTCCCTGACCTTCGTCATCCCGGACTTGATCCGGGATCCATCTGCCGTCGCAGCTTAAGGGCGGTGCAAGCGATCATGGCCCCCGGATCAAGTCCGGGGCGACGAGAATTCCATGTCTGCTTTCGGCCGCCAACCACCATTCCCGCCAAAATCCCGCCCCTACCCCCTCGCCAACCTTGACTCGCGCGCCGCCCGACCCAATGTCTCGCCGACCAGAAATCCCCTCAACGAAAAGGATGCCGACCATGACGATCCAGCCCGGCGACAAGCTGCCCGACGCCACCTTTGTAAAGGTCACCGAAAACGGCCCCGAACAGGTCAGCACCGCCGATTATTTCAAGGGCCGCAAGGTCGCGCTGTTCTCGGTCCCCGGCGCCTTCACCCCGACCTGTTCGGCCAAGCATCTGCCGGGCTTTGTCGATAAGGCCGACGAGCTGAAGGCCAAGGGTGTTGACGAAATCGTCTGCACCGCGGTCAATGATGCGTTCGTGATGGGCGCGTGGGGCAAGAGCGCCAGCGCCGGCGATGCTGTCACCATGCTGTCCGACGGCAATGGCGATTTCGCCGAAGCGGTCGGCCTGACCATGGACGGCAAGGCGTTCGGCATGGGCAAGCGCGGTCAGCGTTTCTCGATGGTCGTCAACGACGGCGTCGTCGAACAGCTCAACGTCGAAGCGCCGGGCGAGTTCAAGGTGTCGAGCGCGGATCATATGCTCGAACAGCTGTAAGCAACCGATTCCCCTCCCTCCCGGGGAGGGGCTAGGGATGGGTTGCGAGCGCAGCGAGCGACTTCGGGCGCCTAACGGCGCCACCCATCCCCGGTCCCTCCCTAGGAGGGAGGGGAGAGTCAGCCACCCCTTCCCTTTTGTCACATTTTCGTGCAACACCGCCCCGATGACATCATCATCGCAAAACCCCGACATCGCTGACCCCACCGCCCTCGTCGAAGAGGTCATCGCCGAACTGCAAGACAGGTTCCGCGCCTCGGTCGCCAACCTCAAATCCGCGATCGCCGCCTATGTCCGCGATCGCACCCTGCCGCCCGCCGACGCAGCGGCCACCGGCCTGTTCGACTATCCGGCGATCCGCCTGACCACCACCGGCGAACAGCGCGAGGGGCAAAAAGGGCATAACCTCGCCTTTGGTCAATTTGAGCGCGCGGGCGTCTTTGTCACCACAGTGACGCGCCCCGACCTGTTCGCCGATTATCTGCGCGACCAGCTCGGCCTGCTCGCGCGCCATTATGATATCACGCTCGAGGTCACGCGCACCGGGCAGCAGATCCCCTTCCCCTATGTGCTCGACGCCAGCGACGGGTCGGACATGGGCGGGGTCACCCCGCTCGAACTCGCCCGCCACTTCCCGACCACCGAGCTTGCCGACATCGGCGACGAGCTTGCCGACGGCCTGTTCGGCGCCGACCCGACCGCGTCGCAGCCGCTCGCGCTGTTCGACGCGCTGCGCACCGACTTTTCGCTCGCGCGCCTGCGCCATTACACCGGCACCGCGCCCGAGCATTTTCAGCGCTACATCTTGTTCACCAACTATCACCGCTATGTCGACGAATTCGTCGCCTGGGCGGGGGCACAGGTGGGGCAAGGGCACTATACCGCGCTGGCGGGTGCGGCTGGCCTTTATGTCGACCAGCCCGGGGTCAACGCCAGCGCGCTCGTCGCCGACAGCGCCTGGCGGCGGCACCAGATGCCGGCCTATCACCTGATCGCGCCCGATGGCGGCGGCATCACGCTCGTCAACATCGGGGTCGGGCCGTCGAACGCCAAGACGATCTGCGACCATCTCGCGGTGCTGCGGCCCGAGGCGTGGCTGATGATCGGCCACTGCGGCGGGCTGCGCCCCAGCCAGCGTATCGGCGATTATGTCCTCGCCCACGCGTATCTGCGCGACGATCATATCCTCGACGCGGTGCTGCCGGTTGCCATCCCGATCCCGCCGATCGCCGAAGTCCAGCAGGCTCTGGCGAGCGCCGCCGAATCCGTCTCGGGCGCGACCGGCGCCGACCTGAAAAAGCGGATGCGCACCGGCACCGTCGTCACCACCGACGACCGCAATTGGGAGCTGCGCTACACCGACAGCGCGCTGCGCTTCTCGCAATCGCGCGCCATCGGCATCGACATGGAATCGGCGACGATCGCCGCGCAAGGCTATCGCTTCCGCGTGCCTTACGGCACCTTGCTGTGCGTCAGCGACAAGCCGCTCCACGGTGAACTCAAGCTGCCCGGACAGGCGAACCGTTTTTACGAAGAAGCGATCGCCGCCCACCTCCAGATTGGCATCCGCGCGTGCGAGACGATGCGCGACGAGGGCGCCAAGCTGCATAGCCGCAAGTTGCGCGCGTTCAATGAGCCGCCATTTCGGTAAAAGATACGTCGCCCCCGCGAAGGCGGGGGCTGCTGTCGGTTTAAGCAACAACCCCCGGCGCGACGGCAACAACCGAAACGCGATCTCATCGCCATCGTCATCCCGGCGAAAATGGGAAGCGGCGGCTTGCGTGATGCCAAGGGCTGCCAAGCCCTCGTCTTCAGAGGAGGGGATAAGCGGATGGCCTCAACCCGCCTCCTATTTCACCGGTCGGCAATCCTTCAGCCACACCGACGACAGGCCGTAATCCAGCTGATCGAACGTCCCGGTCAGTTCGACATGCTTGTTGGGCTTCAGCTGCAACGCATACACCCCCTGCCCCTTGGCCAGCAAACAATTGACCGAAAGGCCCGCCGACGCGCGGCCAGGCACGATGTCGGTCAACACATTGGAAAGCAGCTTCCACTCAACGCGATAACTGTCGCCGACCGGCCCGACATAGGCGACCGGCCCGTAAAGGGTGAATTGCCGCCCCTCATAGCGCTTCTGTACCGCGGCATTATTCTTGTCGGCCTGCCCGGTGATGTCCTGCGAAAAGCGCAGCACGCTCATGCGGACCGGGGCGCCGGGGGCGCTGGTCGCGCCCAGCCCCTTCGCCGCGAGCGCGTCGCCCGCCTTGCCACCTTTCAGCTGGGCCAGGATGCCGCACATTTCGGCCTTGGCCGCCGCATCGGGAATGCCCATGCCGGCGCGCAGCTTCGCCTCCATGCGCACCGTCCCCGTCCCGTCGGCGGCAATCTCGATCGGAAAGGGGCGTGACTTGCCGGTGGGTGGCGGTTCGACCAGCATTGCGCCGCCGTCGGGCTCGACGGCCAGGATCGCATAGCCTTTGGACGCGACGATGCCGTTGAGCTGTCCGATCGCGCTTCGCATGCTCATGTTCGGCACGGTGGTCGTCGCGACAAAGCGCAGCCCGGTGACGGGATTGCCCTTTTTGACAAAACTATCTTCGCACGTCGCAGCTTGCGCCGTCCCGGCGCCCAGAAACAGGCCAGCGACGGCCAGAAATACGCGCTTCACACAATTGCCTTTCGTTGCATCGGAACACGTTTCATCGCCGCCCCGATGGCCGAATGCCACCGCAAAGATGTACCGGGTATCTCTCCGCAGACGCGCCGTGGCTGACTAACCGGTGCCGAACAGCTGATCGTGACGATCCACGGCGCGCTGCCACAGCCGCTCGACCTCCGGCAGTTCCATCGCGAAAACCTCGCGCCCGACCGCCGCCATCTCGTCGACGGATCCCAGCAGACGCGTCGTTTTTTCCGCTGGCGTCAGCTGGGTCAGCACCCGGCCGCGGAGCGTCCAGTGCGCGTCGCCGCGGCGTAGCTGCATCACCAGATTCTGGACGAACGGCGACCAGTCTTCACGCGCGAGCGCCGATCGCATCGCGGCCAAGACGGCTTCGTCCGCGGACCCGGTGGTGAAATCGAACCCGAAGGGCGTGCCGTCACCAACCGTTTCGTCGAAGGTCCAGCGATCCTCCCCGACATGCGCCAGACGGATCGCATAGGGGCCGTCGACGCCGGTCCCGGGCACAATCGCGAGCGGCGCGGTGATCGACCCGCCGAAACCGACATCGACCAGATAGGGCCGATCGAGGTCGACGCGCAGGCACAGATGATTGCCCGGACGCTCGGCCACGTCGCCGCCGCGCCGCACATCGCCGCTCAACCGGGTGACGGCATAGCCCAGATCGGCGAGCAGGACGCCGAACAGCGTGTTGACTTCGTAACACCAGCCGCCGCGCCCACGGCCCACCACCTTGTCAAAGATGTCGTCGACCGTGACCCGGGGAACGCGCCCGAGTTGTACGTCGAGGTTTTCGAACGGCACCCGGTCGAGATGCGCACGCACGAGCACCCGGAGCGTCTCCAAGTCCGCCCGGACCGGCGCCGCGGCGCCGATCCGGTCCAGATAGCGCGCGCGATCGAAACCGGCGGGCGCGGTCAATCCGCTTACCACCCTTGCGGTTTGCCCTTGTTCTGTTCGTCGAGCCAGGTCTTCAGCGGCGCGAAATAGTCGGCCATCGCCTTGCCCGACATCTCGCGGCTGCCGGTAAAGGCTTCGAGCGCATCGGGCCACGGCTTCGACGCGCCCATTTCGAGCATCGCGTTCAGCTTCGCGCCGACCTCCTTGTTGCCATAGAAGGAACAGCGGTGGAGCGGCCCGGTCCAGCCCGCCTGCTTGCATGCCGCCTCGTAAAACTGGAACTGCAGGATGCGCGCAAGAAAATAGCGGGTGTAGGGCGTGTTGCCCGGAATGTGGAATTTCGCGCCGGCATCGAAGGCGTTCGCCGGCCGCTCGCCCGGCGGCACGATCCCTTGATATTGGGTGCGCAGCTGCGTCCACGCCTTGTTGTAATCGGCGGGCTTGATCATGCCGTCGAACACGCCCCAGCGCCAGCGGTCGACGAGCAGGCCGAACGGCAGGAAGGCGACCTTGTCCATCGCCTGCCGCAACAGCAGCCCGGTGTCCTTGTCGGCGCTCGGCACCTTCGCCTTGTCGAGCAGGCCGATGTCGACGAGATATTGCGGGGTGATCGACAGCGCGACGAAATCGCCGATCGCTTCGTGGAAGCCATCGTTGGCGCCGTTCAGATAGAGGAACGGCTGCTTGTTGTACGCGCGCTGGTAATAATTGTGGCCCAGCTCGTGATGGATCGTCGTGAAGTCGTCGGCATTCACCTTGATGCACATCTTGATCCGGATATCGTCCTTGTTATCGACGTCCCACGCCGAGGCGTGGCACACGACTTCGCGGTCGGCGGGCTTGGTGAACATGCTCCGTTTCCAGAAGGTTTCGGGCAGCGGCGCCATGCCGAGCGACGAATAGAAATTCTCGCCGATCTTCACCATATCGAGCGGCGACTTGCCCTGCGCGGTCAGCAGTTCGCCGACGTCATAGCCCAGATCGCCCGAGCCCGCGGGCGCGACGAGCGGGTAGATATTGCCCCATTCCTGCGCCCACATATTGCCGAGCAGGTCGGCGCGGATCGGGCCGGTCTTGGGCTGCACCGCGTCGCCATATTTCTCGTTCAGTTTCCAGCGCGTATAGGTGTGGAGCGCCATATAGAGCGGCTTGACTTCCTGCCACAAACGCTCGGTCGTCTTGGCGAAATCCTCGGGCGACATATCATAGCCCGACCGCCACATCGCGCCGGTATTGGCAAAGCCCAGTTCCTTCGCACCCTCGTTCGCGATGCCGACCAGCCGGGCATAATCATCCTTCATCGGCGCGCCGACATTGTCGTGCCAGCTCGTCCACATTTCGGCGAGCTCGGCGGGCGTGCGTTCGATATTGCCCATCTGCTCCTCGATGTCGGAGCCTGAGATTTCCTTGCCGTTCAGCGTCCCGCGACCCTTGCCATATTGCGATTGCAGGTCGGTCGCGATCTGGTTGAGTTCGGTCGCCGCACCGGGCTTGGTCGGTGCGGGCAGGACGAGGCCGTTGCGCAGGATGTCGAGTTTGCGCCGGGTATCCGCGCTCAGCCCCGCAACATCCTTATATTTGGCGGCTTCGAGCGCATATTTGACCGATTTTTCGGTACCAACGGCGTTGATCCGCGCCGCCATCGCGTCGGTATCTTCGGTCAGATAGGTGCTGTTGACCCAGTTCACCTGGCTCGCCTCGACCGTATAGTCGAACAGGTCTTTTTCGGCGGCGGCGATGAAGGCATCGGCGTCGGCCGCGGTGGGCTTCGCCGCTTTGGCAGCGGATGCGGCAGGCTTCTGCTCCGCCGCGACGGCAGGACCGGCAACGGCGAGCGAAAGGGCAAGCGACAGGCTTGAGATAATGACTTTCATGGGGTGCGTCCTCCGGATTGTTCTCACGGCGCACTTTGGCGCGATGGCGGTAGCTTGGCGCGCGGTGGCGGCAGGGTCAAGCGATCAGGAACGCCGCTATCGCCTCGCCGAGCTCGGGCTGGGTCACGCTCGACATATGGGTGCCGGGAATCGTCGTGAGCTGCGCATCGGCGAGCGCCGCGACGAGTTCGGGCGCCGAACCATTGTCCTGATCCTGCTCGCCGCACACGACGAGCACGGGCATCGTCAGCGCCGTCAGCGCCTCGGGCGGGGTGTCGGTGAAGCTATCGAGCAAATGGCCCGCTGCGATGCGGTCAACCTTCATCGTCTTCATGAACTGGATCGACAGCCAGGTGTCGTCGCCGCGCTTGGCGGTTTCATATTCGGCAATCGCGCGCCGAAAGAACGCCCCGCGCCGCTGCCAGCCCGCGAGACCCGCCAGCCCCATGCCGCCGAGAATCAACCGGCGCGGCTTCATGCCCGCCACAACCGCGCGCACGCTGGTGCGCGCGCCGAGCGAAAAGCCGCCGAGGTCGAAGTCGGTCAGGCCGAGATGCGCGACCATATCCTCGAGGTCGCGCACCAGCACGTCAGCGGGGTAAAATTCCTCCTCATGCGGCGCGTCGCTCGATCCGTGGACGCGCAGGTCGGGCATGATGACGCGGTAGCCCTCGGCGGCGATGCGCACCGCGGTGCCGAACTTGATCCAATTGACCTCGCCGCTGGAAAACAGGCCGTGGAGCAGGATGAGCGGTCGGCCCGCACCGGTTTCGCGCCACGCCAGTTGCACGCCATCGCGCGCCTCGAAAAATTGGGGTTCGATCGTCATGCTCCGGCTATGCCCCTGCCGCGGCCAATTGGGCAAGGCCGTTCAGCGCGGTCGCAGCCCCTTTTGCTCCATCCGCCACTTCGCCATCTCGATCCGGTCCTGCCCAAAGAAAGGCTCGCCCTCGAACACCAAAGTCGGCACCCCCCAATGACCGGCCATCTCCAGCGCGATTTGGTTGGCGGCGATTTCATTGTCGAGCGCCTGGGCCTCCTTCTCGGCTTCGCCGTCGAGCTCGGCCAGATCGAGCCCGGCGCGCTGCGCTGCGCCCGCGAGATGATCGCCGAGATGCCAGTCGCGCGCGCCGCCCCAGATCAGCTGCGCCGCTTCATGCGCGAACGCCAGACTCTTGCCGCGGCGCGACGCCGCCTGCCCCAGCCGGGTGAGGCGATAGATATAGGGCTGCTCGGCGGCGATCTCGCGCGTCATGATGTCCTGCACGATGGGGTCGGGGCGCGGCGGGCCGAAGGGGATGCCATGGAATTGCGCGACGCGGATCATGTCGCGCATCGTGTAACTGAGCCAATTGGGGTGGTTGCGGTCGAAAAAATCGGGCTGGCGGATCGCGAGCGGATAGACGGGGCGGAGGTTGATCGACAGGTCGTGGCTGGCCGCGAGCGCGCGGTAGCGGGCGATGGCGAGGTAGCTGTAGGGCGAGCGGAACGACCAGAAGAGGTCTGCGGTCAATGTCATGGCGTCATCCTGCGGAAATGGCGCCGCTTTGCAAGCTTTGTCGGCGGAGTTTGCACCAAGGTGGATGGAGTTGCGGAAGTTGGCAAAGTTGCCACCGGGTCGATCCCTTGCAGTTAGTAGCTATTGCTATTATATCGCATGCCATGAGTGAAACGATCGGATTCCTGCTCAACGATAGCGCGCGGCTGTTCCGCCGTGCGTTCAACGCCCGCACCCGCGACACGGGAATCACCGCGCTGCAATGGCGGCTGATCACCTATTTGCGGCGCAACGAAGGGATAAGGCAGGGGCCGATGGCCGAGCTGATCGAGGTCGAGCCGATCACCCTGTCGCGGATGATCGACCGGCTGGTCGAGGCCGATCTGGTCGAGCGCCGCGCCGACCCGACCGACCGCCGCGCCTGGCAGCTGTATCTGGCGCCGCGCGCGGCCGAACTGCTCAACGGGATGCGCGATACCATCGATGCGCTGACCGCCGACGCGACCGAAGGGCTGAGCGCCGCCGAGCGCGAGCAGCTGAACGACCTGGTCGAGCGGGTGCGCGCCAATCTGTCGCGCCGCATCTGCCAGAAAGAAACAGAAGAGGCCGCCTGATGGACCAGCTCTCACCCACCCGCCCCGCATCCGACGATTCAAAAGCCGCGCCCAAGGCCGATCCCCTGCCGCCCGCCAGCGCGGCGACCGCGGCTGAGCCGAAAGACGCGCCGAAGTGGCGCACCCGCCTGCTGATGTTCGGCCTGCCCGCGATCCTGATTGCGGCGGGCGGATATTATTGGCTGACCAGCGGCGGGTCGGTGTCGACCGACAATGCCTATGTCCAGATGGACAAGGTGTCGGTCGCCGCCGAAGTGGGCGGACGGATCACCGAAGTTGCCGTGCGCGACGGCCAGCAGGTCGCGGCGGGGCAATTGCTGTTCCGCATCGACGGCGAACCCTATGCGCTGAACGTCGCCCAGGCGACCGCAGCGATCGACGCGGCTGAGGTCGAGGTCGGCAATCTGTCGGCGAGCGCCAATACATCGAGCGTCGATATTGCCGCGGCGCGTGAGGATGTCGCTTTCGCGCGGGTCAATTTCGAGCGGCAGGCGGCGCTGATGGAGAAGGGTTTCACCACCCGCGCCGCCTATGATGCGTCGCGCCACGCGGTCGCGCAGGCGCGCGAGCGGGTGCGGCAGGCCGAAGCGGCGGCGGTCGAGGCGCGCACCAAACTGGCCGCGGGTCCGGCGAGCGGGGTCAACCCGCAGGTCGAGGCGGCGCGCGTCCAGCGGTCGCAGGCGCAGGTCAACCTCGCCCGCACGACGGTGCGCGCGCCGAGCGCCGGGCGCGTCGCGCAATCGGACCGGTTGCAGATCGGCCAGATGATGGTCGCGGGGCTGCCCGCGGTCACGCTGGTGGACACCGCGCATCCCTGGGTCGAGGCGAATTTCAAGGAAACCGACCTCGCCAATATGCGCGTCGGGCAACGCGCCGAGGTGAGCTTTGACGCCTATCCGGGGCTGAAGGTGCGCGGGCATGTGCTGACGATCGGCGCGGGGACGGGTAGCGAGTTTTCGGTGCTGCCGGCGCAGAATGCCACCGGCAACTGGGTCAAGGTGACGCAGCGGGTGCCGGTGCGGATCGCGTTCGACGAGAAACCGGCGCGCGAGATGATCGCCGGGCTGTCGGCGGATGTGCGGGTGTTTACGAGCGGCGGTGCGGTGGCGGGGGAGTAGGGGTGCCGACACTTCGCGCCATCCTATCCCTACCCTTTAGGGGAGGGCAGCGAGACTTGGCAGCTTGCTGCCTAGTCGCAGCGGGTGGGGTCCATCGGCCTTACTCCACGCCGACAGACCCCACCCCAACCCCTCCCCTGAAGGGGAGGGGCTTTAGATAGCCATGGCCTCGCACTCCCTCCCCCGCCGCCCTGCCGCGACCGCGCTGCCCGCCGACGACAGCATCCCGCTGCACGAACGCGTCCGCCATCGCGCCCTGTTGACCGTCGCGGTCATGGGGGCGTCGATCATGCAGATCCTCGACACGACGATCGCCAATGTCGCGATCCCGCACATGCAGTCGGCGCTGGGCGCGACGAGCGAGACGGTGACGTGGGTGCTCACCAGCTACATCCTGGCGAGCGCGGTGGCGATGCCGATTACCGGCTGGCTGGCCGACCGGATCGGGCGGCGCGAATTGTTCCTGATCGCGATTTTCGGCTTCATCGTCGCGTCGATGGCGTGCGGCGCGGCGCAGTCGCTGGAACAGATGGTCGCCTTTCGGTTCCTCCAAGGCGTTTTTGCCGCCTTTATCGGGCCGCTGTCGCAGGCGGTGATGCTCGACATCAACCCGCCCGAACGCCATGCGCGCGCGATGTCGATCTGGGGCATGGGGATCATGATCGGGCCGATCGTCGGCCCCGTGCTCGGCGGCTGGCTGACCGAGCAGGCGAGCTGGCGCTGGGTCTTTTATGTCAACCTGCCGTTCGGGCTGCTGACGCTGGCACTGATGTGGGCGCTACTGCCCGCGACGCGCAAAACCAGCCGCCGCTTTGACCTGTTCGGTTTTTCGATGCTCGCGCTCGGTCTGGCCGCACTCCAGCTGATGCTCGACCGCGGCGCGCATGCCGACTGGTTCGACAGCGTCGAAATCTGGATCGAATGCGGCGTCGCGGTCGCGTGCCTGTGGATGTTCGTCATCCATATGTTTACCGCGCGCGCGCCGCTGTTCAGCCGCGCGATGCTGGCCGACCGCAATCTGGTCACCGCGATGGGATTCATGATTGTCGTCGGGGTGGTGATGTTCGCGTCGATGGCGCTGTTGCCGCCGATGCTGCAAAATTTGTTCGGGTGGCCGGTGATCGACACCGGGCTGGCGCTGGCGGTGCGCGGCATCGGCATTTTGATGAGCATGTGGGTCGCGGGGCAGCTGTTGGGCAAGGTCGATCCGCGCTGGCTGGTCGGGACCGGCCTCGCGATCGCCGCCTTTTCGCTGTGGCAGATGAGCCACTGGTCGTTGAACATGGGGATGGAGCCGGTGATCGTCAGCGGGCTGGTGCAGGGGCTGGGCATGGGGCTGATCTTCATCCCGCTCAACACGATGGCATTCGCGACGATCGCGCCGCAGTTTCGAACCGACGGGTCGAGCCTGCTCAACTTGTTCCGCAGCCTGGGCGCGTCGATCGGCATCTCGATCGTCACCACTTTGCTGGGCGCGAATATCCAGACGAGCCACGCCGACCTGGCGGCGCATGTCACGAGCAGTTCGGTCAGCATCATCGACCCTTCGACCGCCGACCGCTTCGGCATCGCGGGCGAAACCGCGCTGGCGATGGTCAATGCCGAGATCAACCGGCAGGCGGCGATGGTCGCCTATATCGACGATTTCTGGGCGATGATGTGGATGACGCTGGCGGCGGTGCCGCTGGTGCTGTTGCTGCGCCCGCCGAGGCCGGGCGAGCCGGTCGCGTCGGCGGCGGATATGGGGCATTAGGTTGAGGCTGGTTTGGGGTGGGGAACGGACGTCACTTGCCGCTGAGGCGCGCCTCTTCGATCTCGCCAGCCATCAACCGCGCTACTTCCAGCTGAAATGCAGCAAGGTCAGGATAGTTCGTTTGAAATGAAGCTTTGACCCGATCGGTCGGATCATCCCGATCAGCTATTTCAACGCGGACTAAAAGATCTCCGCGAGCATTAGCTGGTGCGATTATTACACCCATAATCTTCTCATATTTGCCGTTTTGGCTGTATCCCCATTCCTCCGAAAGGGGAGCGTCGCAATCAATCGGGTACACCGACAACTTTTCGCCAAACTCCTTTACATCCTGCCACTGAACCCAAAATCCACCGGTTCCAGAACGATTTTCGGTTACCACCCGCATTTCCAGCCATCCGAAGTCATCAAGAATATTAGTGGGTGTGCCGTCATATCGGTATCGAAACGTCAAATAGCTCATGAGACAACTGTGGCCTGCAATTGGAATGACCGCAATTGGTCGTTAGCTGACATTTCCTTATTTCGTCACCCCGGCGAAGGCCGGGATCTCGCCGGTGCCTCAGTCCGAGAGGGTGAGATCCCGGCCTTCGCCGGGATGACGATAAGAAAAGATCCTCCCTGTCGCGTAGCGATGGGCGAGTCGCAGACGGCGCGCAGCGCCAGCGGGACCGCGCCCGTAGGGCGCGGTGGAGGGGCCGCGACGGCAGCGCCAGCGCCCCTCCGTCAGCGCTTCGCGCTGACACCTCCCCATGGCTTCGCCACAGGGAGGATCGACGGCAGCAATCGGTCGCGTCCGGTCATCCCCCTCCCTGCAAGGGAGGGTTAGGGGTGGGTTGCGAGCGACGCGAGCTTAGGGCCATCTCGATAGGGCGCAGCGCCGCTGCGCGGTACCCACCCCCTGCCCCTCCCTAAAAAAGGGAGGGGAGAAGCGAGCGCACCTCGGCATCAGCCCATCGAATCCGCCCGCCCTTGTCAAAGACCCGGCCTCCCCCTATCCCCGCGAACCGTGCCTTCGGGTGCCCGCTGCCGGGTGCCGCCACCAAAGATCGCTTCCGCTGAGCCCTCTCCCAGCCACGCCTTATGTCAAACAGCTCAGCATCGGGGCGGGGCGGCGTTCGCTTGCCATTGGCTTGTCGGTGCTGATCCCGGCGCTGCTGCTGTTGATGCTGCTGACCTTTGGCGTGGAAGAGCCGCCGGTGGTCAAGGAGGAGTGGGTCAGCGTGGTCAGCATCGCCGCGCCGCAGGCGGCCGAAGAGGTCGCCGAAGCGAGCCCGCGCGCGAGCGAACGGGCCGAGACCAAACAGCTGCCCGAGCCGCCGACGCCCAACGACCCGGTGACGCCGAAAGCCGCCGAGCCGCTCGCCGCACCGACACCGCCCGCGCCGCCCCAGCCCCCGCTGCCGCCCACGACGGTGCCGCGGATCGGGGCGCGCCCGCCGGGCGGGCAGGTTTACGGGCCGCCCAATACGGGGGGCGCTTCCTCATCCTCTCGCGACACCGAGCGGGTGGGGACAGCGCCGAATGGCGAGCCGCTCTATGCCGCGGCCTGGTACCGCGAGCCGAGCGACGGCGAATTGCGCGGTTACTTATCCACCGCCGACGGCCCCGGCTGGGGCCTGATCGCGTGCCGCACCGCACCCGATTACAGGGTCGAGGATTGCATCGGGCTGGACGAATATCCCAACGGATCGCAGATCATGCGCGCGGTGCTGGCCGCGGCCTGGCAATTCCGGGTGCGACCGCCGCGGCTGGGCGGCAAACCGATGGTGGGGGCGTGGGTGCGGATCCGGATCGATTATGGGGTTCGGCGGCGGTAGGATTTCGGCGTCGGGGTGGGGAGCCGACCACCCTCCTCGTCATCCCGGGTTGACCCGGGATCCCGCTTCTTGAAGCAATCTCAGACCTATCGCGCAAGAGCGGGACCCCGGATCAAGTCCGGGGTGACGATAATTCCATAACTGCTTCTGATCGCTTCCGATAGCAACCCCCATCACCGAAAGAAGCAATTCACCCCCGCAAACAGCGCATCAATCTTCGCCGCATCGCCCGGCGCGGCGAACATGCCGCCGACGACGTTCTCGCCGGTGCCGATGCTGAATTCCTCGCCCAGCGTGCTGTCCTCGACGGCGATGATCGACACTGACTCGCCCGCTTTGGCGCGCGTCGTGCCGATGGCGATGCCGCTCGCGGTCGAATAGGCCGCCGCGCCGGGTTCGTTGCCGAGGAACCAGCCGACGAATTTGTCGTCCTGAAAATTCAGCGTCATCGCGTCGTAGCGGGTGAATTGCATCGGACCGGCGCCGCATTCGTCGTTGGTACTGCGATCATCTTCCTTGCCCGCAACATTCGCCAGTGCGGTTTCGGCCTGCGCGCGCGGGACGCCGAAGGCGAGCAGGCTGGCCTTGCCGCTGGTCTTGTCGATGAAGCGCAGCCCCTCGCCATCGAGGCTGACCGCGGTGGTTGCGGCGGCGGGGCCGTCGGCTTTGGCGGCGGGGACCGGGGGCGCCGCCACTTCGGTTGCGGCGGGCACGTTTTCGGGCGCCGGTTTGCAGGCGGCGAGCAGTGCCACCATCGCGAGGGCCGTCATGTTACGCATCGCCTATCTCCTCCGCTGGACCAGCAGCACCAATATCGCACCCAGCGCCGCCAGCGCCATATCCTTTTGCGCGTCCCAGATGTCGCCCTGCTGGCCGTTGTAGCGGTCGGCGGTCTCGCCCGCCGCGACGATGGTCAGCAGCCATTCGAAGATTTCATAGAGGCTGGAAATGGCCAAAACCCAACCCAGCACGGTTAATGCGGCGCCGCGCCGACCCAGCCCGCCCCAGCGCCGCGCAATCTCCGCCACCGGGATTACCGACAGCGCGCCGAAGGCAAAATGGACGAGGCGGTCAAAATGGTTGCGGGTCCAGCCGAAGGCGTCGGAGAGGGTGGTGCCGGTGAGGGTGTGCGCCCAGGCGTCATAGGGGACGTTGCTGTAGGCATAGCGGCCGCCGAGGGTGTGGAGCGCGAAGAACGCGACGATGCAGGCGAGCGCGGGGGTCGAGAGCGGCCAGCGGCGGAGCAGCGCCGGCGCGGCGACGAGCAGCAGCATCGTCGGGATATGCTGAAGCAGCGCGATTTCGGGATAGGGTTGCTCGATCTGCGCGAGCAGCAGCAGGATCAGCAGGGCCCCGAGCAGGCGGCGCTGCGCGGGTGGGGTGGTGGGCGCGGCGTCGGTCATCGCTTCGCCCTATCCGTTCGTGTCGAGCGAAGTCGAGACACGGGGCATACTAGCACGGACGAGAGGCGTCTCGACTTCATCCCTTGGATGAAGTTTATCCTGAGCGTCTGCAAAGGCAGTCGAAGGGCTCGATGCGAACGGAATTGGGTTGGTGGATTACTGATCACCAGCGCAGCGACATGCAGCTGAGCCCCGCGTCGATATGCGCGATCTGATCGGTCGGCAGCGCGCGGGCGTCTATACCGCGCGCGTTGAGCATGGCGCGCGTCGCGAGCCAGCGGTCGCCGACGAGCACGGTATTGCGGATGCGCAGGATATTGGCGGCGGGGTTCTCGCCGAGCGGGGTGAGCACAACTTCGAGCCCGACGAATTGCGGGCAGCTCGCCAGCTCGGGGACGGCGAGGATCGTGTTTTCGTCGATCAGGCCGCAGCCGGTCTTGAAGTGGAGAACGCCGGGCGGGGCTTCGGCGATTTCGGCGCGGTAGCCGAGTTTGCCGAGCAGCTGCGCCAGTTCGGCGGCGCCCGTGCGGTCGGTGCGGTCGGACAGGCCGATGATCACCCGGTCGGCGAGGCGCAGCACGTCGCCGCCGTCGGCGTATCCCGGCCCGGTCATTTCGAGCAGCTGTGGGTGATGCACAGCGAGCGCGGCGCGGATATGTTCGACCTCGCCTGCGCGGCTGGGCGCGCCAGGGCGGAGCAGGATCGCGCCTTCGGGAAAGGTCAGCGCGACGTCCTCGGTAAAGAGCGCGTCGGGGAAGTCGTCGAGCGGCGGGAGGACATCGACGGTCAGGCCGAGGTCGCGGAGCGTGGCGACATAGGCGCTATGCTCGGCGGCGAGGCCCGCGAAGTCGGGATCGGGGCCACCGTCGGCGCGGATGCCGTGGATGGCCGAGGCGGCGGGGGCGCGGCAGAGCGCGTGGGTGAAGTGGTAGGGGACGGAGGTCATCCACCCTCCCTAGCCGTTCGTCTCACGACAGATAAGCCCCTCCCCTTCAGGGGAGGGGTTGGGGTGGGGTCCATCGGCCTTGCGCAAGGCCGATGGACCCCACCCGCTGTGACTAAGCCAGCAAGCTGGCAAGTCTCGCTGCCCTCCCCTGAAGGGGAGGGAATAGGGTCTTACCCCTTCTTCAAATGCCGACGCCCCAGCAGCTCCGCAATCTGCACCGCGTTCAGCGCCGCGCCCTTGCGGAGGTTATCCGAAACGCACCACAGGTTGAGGCCGTTCTCGACCGTCGGATCCTCGCGGACGCGGCTGACAAAGGTCGCGAAATCGCCGACGCATTCGACCGGGGTGATGTAGCCGCCATCCTCGCGCTTGTCGTGGAGCACGACGCCAGGGGCTTCGCGCAGGATGCGCTGGGCGTCCTCGGCCGACAGTTCGCGTTCCATCTCGATGTTGATCGCTTCCGAATGGCCGACGAACACGGGCACGCGGACGCAGGTCGCGGTGACCTTGATCTTGGGATCGAGGATCTTCTTGGTCTCGACGACCATCTTCCACTCTTCCTTGGTCGATCCGTCGTCGAGGAAGCTGTCGATGTGCGGGATGACGTTGAAGGCGATCTGCTTGGTGAACTTCTGGATGTCCTTTTCATCGCCGACGAAAATCTGACGCGTCTGGTTCCACAGCTCGTCCATGCCCGCCTTGCCCGCGCCCGACACCGACTGATAGGTCGAGACGACGACGCGGGTGATCGTCGCGGCGTCGTGCAGCGGCTTCAGCGCGACGACCATCTGCGCGGTCGAGCAGTTCGGGTTGGCGATGATGTTGCGCTTTTTATAGCCGTCGATCGCTTCGGGGTTCACCTCGGGCACGATCAGCGGCACGTCGGGGTCCATCCGGTACAGCGAGCTGTTGTCGATGACGACGCAGCCTGCCGCGGCGGCCTTGGGCGCGTGGATCTTGGTCGCTTCGCTACCGATCGCAAAAATCGCCATGTCCCAACCGGCCCAGTCGAAATTGTCGATATTCTGGCATTTCAGCGTGCGGCCGGTGTCACCGATCTCGACGTCGAGTCCCTGGCTGCGCGACGAGGCGACCAGCGCCAGTTCGTCGATCGGAAATTCGCGCTCGGTCAGGATGGCGAGCACTTCGCGCCCGACATTGCCCGTCGCTCCGGCGACAACGATCCGATAACCCATGATGAAATCCCGTTCTGAAGATGATGTGCTGAAACGAAAAACGACCGGTTCTGCGCTTTGGCGGAACCGGTCGTTTTGGAAAGCTGTTTTCGCTTGGGGTTGGGAAAGTCTCCCTTAGCCCTCGCTGGCTTCCGGCCGGTAGTCGCGGCGCTCCGCAATACGCGCCGATTTACCAGTGCGACCACGAAGATAATAAAGCTTCGCACGACGCACGGCACCCTTGCGGATGACGGTAATGCTGTCG
>Ga0265296_1000487_pt1 | contig 60304 bp, 74 predicted proteins | sample MunlanPumphouse1_FD_189073 | JGI IMG/M metagenome (GOLD analysis project Ga0265296, IMG submission 189073) | Groundwater microbial communities from a municipal landfill in Southern Ontario, Canada - Pumphouse #1 | ecosystem: Environmental > Aquatic > Deep subsurface > Groundwater | place...
GTACCTCAATGTACTCACCAACACCGAGATGTTCTCATTCTTCGGTGGACTCGCGGTGATCGCTGCATTGATCTGGGGTAGCCACACCATCAAGGTGCTCTGCAGCTACGGTATCGGTACGGGTGTCCCGTCCGCAGGTATGATTGCATTCGGCTCCGGTGTCATTGCCATGTTGCTTGCAACCAAGTTCGGCATCCTGGCCCCCATCGTAGCACTCGTTCTTGCAGCAGTTATCGGGTTCATCCTCGGGTATGTTTCCAACAACATCCTGAACATGAAGATCCCGGCAATGGTCCAGGCACTTACCGAGATGTCAGTTGTCGGTGCTCTCACCCTTATGGGATTTGCCGCACTCATCACCGGAGGATTCACCTTCGCCGGTCTGACCACGAGCAAGATCTCCGTCATGGGCATGACCCTCATGACCCACCAGAACTCGTTCCTCGGCGGATGCCTGATTGCAGTTGCATTCCTCCTCGGGGCAATCGCTATCCAGCACCCGTTCAACGCGTGCCTGGGACCCGGCTGGAAACAGGACCGTATGCTCATGCTCACTGCAGAGTGCGGATTCCTCTCGATGCTGGTTGCAGCGGTAATGTCCTTTGCATTCGTCAGCACCGGTTCAGCAATCATCTCGCTCATCATCGCCATCATCGGCTGGCTCTACACGTACCAGCAGTACATGGTGCTCTCGAAGCGCGATGCAGCAGCCTGGCTCGACTCAAAACCGATTCCGGATGTGGAGGGACACTGATATGGCATATATTCAGGTACTTCCCGAGTTCGGCCTTGTGGCTGACCCGATGATCGGTATCATCACCTCTGCCGGAGAATCCCTCTCCCCCGTAATCGAGAAAGTTGCAATCCTTGAAGCAACCAGTGACGACCTCGTCAACATGCTCTCAGGAGAAGGCAACCTGCTCGCATCGTTCCCCAACAGGGAGAACGGGCTTGCAATCGGTGCCAGCATCAACTCATTCTGGTACGGGATTGCAGTAGGACTACTCATTGCAGGAGTCATTGCATTCCAGCTGATCAAGGTGCACTAACATGGCAGACAAGAAATCACCAGCAAGTGGATGGCCGCTCATCAAGGGTGACTTCCACTCAGGCGACGCAAACAGCCCAGTGGCTGTTGTCACCATGGGTTCACACCTCGATGAACAGGGCATCTGTGATGCAGGCGCGGCACTCTGCGGTTCCTGTAAGACCGAGAACCTCGGTCTTGAGAAGGTCATCGCCAACGTTATCGCCAACCCCAATATCAGGTTCGTCCTGTTCGTAGGTACTGAAGTCAAAGGTCACCTCTCAGGCCAGACCTTCGCTGCACTCCACAAGGGCGGTGTCAAAGACGGCAGAGTTGTCGGCGCTGAAGGTGCTATTCCCTTCATCGAGAACCTCACTGACGTTAATATCAAGCGCTTCCAGGAACAGACGGAAATCGTCAACATCATGGAAAGCGAAGACCTCGGCGCTATCAAGGCCAAGATCAACGAACTCAAGGCCCGGGACCCGGGTGCGTTCGCTGGCGAGGCAATGGTCGTCGAAGTCAAGGAAGCGGCCGGTGGGGCCGAAGAAGCTGGCGGGGAAGCTCGTCCGCTCTCCGGTGAAATGGCACTGATTACTGCCCGCATGAAGGTCATCGAGAAGATGGTGACGGATATCGGATACCGGGACAAATTTGCCGCCGGGGTCTATGCAGGTAAGATCGAAGGCCTGATGATCGGTCTGATCATCTCGTTTGCCCTGGTCGGATTCCTTATGCTGGGGTGAACAAGATGGCAGAAGACGCAAAATCAACCGGACCAATCAGGATGGTAGCGATCGAGAACATGGTGGAGAACATCCGCTATAAGTCGCAGATCCTGGCAAGGACCAACAAGATTGAATCGGCAGTCACTGCAACCGGGCTGGTCGGATTCGTGGCAGGGTTACTCCTTGCACTGATCCTGATCGTACTGCCGGCATTACTTATGGGGTGAAAAAGATGGTAGACAAGAAATCACCAGCAAGTGGATGGCCGCTCATCAAGGGTGACTTCCACTCAGGCGACGCAAACAGCCCAGTGGCTGTTGTCACCATGGGTTCTCACCTCGATGAACAGGGTATCTGCGATGCAGGCGCGGCACTCTGCGGTTCCTGTAAGACCGAGAACCTCGGTCTTGAGAAGGTCATCGCCAACGTTATCGCCAACCCCAATATCAGGTTCGTCCTGTTCGTAGGTACTGAAGTCAAAGGTCACCTCTCAGGCCAGACCTTCGCTGCACTCCACAAGGGCGGTGTCAAAGACGGCAGAGTTGTCGGCGCTGAAGGTGCTATTCCCTTCATCGAGAACCTCACTGACGTTAATATCAAGCGCTTCCAGGAACAGACGGAAATCGTCAACATCATGGAAAGCGAAGACCTCGGCGCTATCAAGGCCAAGATCAACGAACTCAAGGCCCGGGACCCGGGCGCGTTCGCTGGCGAGGCAATGGTCGTCGAAGTCAAGGAAGCTGCAGGTGGACAGGAAGTTGGCGCTGCAAGTGCTAACCCCCAGTTCCTCGAGATCGAGAAGAGACTCGACAAGATCGAGAAGAAAATCGAGTTCGTGGATGCGGAAATCGCGCAGCGTGTTGGAAGAAAAATTGGACGGGATATCGGTATCCTGTACGGCCTCGTTGCAGGATTAACCGTATTTGTGATGCTGTTGTTCCTTCTCCAGAAATTGATGACGCAGGTATAACGGAGGTGTAAACGAAATGTTCAGATTTGAAAAAGAACAGAGTGTCTGGGACTTCAACGGCACCAAGATCGGCGGACAGCCCGGCGAGTACCCGACTGTCCTCGGTGCTTCTATCTTCTACAACAAGCACGAGTGCGTGCTTGATGACAAGAAAGGAACAATCGACAAGGCAAAGGCAGAAGCCTTATGGAACCGCTGTCAGGTCCTCTCGGACATGACCGGTATCCCGCACTTCATCCAGATCATTGCGGAGTACGGGGAAGCATTCGAGAGCTACTTCAACTGGTTCGACTCGATCGACAACAAGACCGCGTTCCTGATGGACTCGTCGGTTCCGGGAGCACTTGCCCACGCGTGCAAGTACGTTACGGATGTCGGCCTTGCAAACCGTGCGATCTACAACTCGATCAATGGTTCAATCCTGCCCGAGAGCATCGAGGCACTCAAGAACAGTGACGTCGACGCAGCTATCGTCCTCGCCTTCAACCCGGCAGACCCGTCAGTTGCAGGCCGTGAGAAAGTGCTCGTTGAAGGTGGCGTTGCCGGTCAGACCAAGGGTATGCTCGAGATCGCAGAGTACTGCGGTATCAAGCGCCCGATTCTCGACACAGCAGCAACCCCCCTCGGCCTCGGAAGCGGCGGCTCGTACCGTGAGATCCTTGCCTGCAAGGCAATCCACGGTTACCCAACCGGTGGTGCATACCACAACATGACCGTCTCCTGGACCTGGCTCAAGCGCTGGAAAGGAACCTCAAAGACCCCCTCAGTACTCGCAGCAGGGTACGAGGGCAAGGATGTGCTCCTCAAGCAGATGTCCCACCACTACCTTGGGGGTATTGAAGGCATCAAGCAGGCAGCATGGTCAGCACCCGATATCGGCTGCAACATGATTGCAAGCACCCTTGGTGCAGACCTCATCATGTACGGACCCATCGAGAACGTAGAAGCAATGATCACGGCACAGGCCTACACGGACATCACCGTCCTTGAGGCAACCCGCCAGCTCGGGATCGAGTGCAAATCAGAAAGCCACCCAATCTTCAAACTCATCTAATTTTTTTTGCTTTTCCTGTACGGCCGGTACATCATATTTTCAGGACCGGGTTTTGTTATACGGGCGATGTGAGAGAGACCCGTATCATCTGCATCACTCTGAATCCTGAGCGTTAACGTTGATAAAAAGAGGGGGCTTACCTAAAAAGAGACGCCACCAGATATGGGTATTATGTTCTCCCGGGACCTCTTGGGAGGTTGACGATCTTTATGCATTCATCGGCTTCCTTGGACCGGCCAAGGTTGCGGAGTGCCAGTGCCTTGTTGTAATATACGAACGAGTTTACAGGGTTGAAATCGAGGGCTTTGTCGAAAAAGGTAAGCGCCTCTTCATTTCTGCCCAGTTCACGCAGGGCAATGCCTTTCGAGGTCATTGCCCTGATATTCTTCGGGCTCCATTCCAGAATTGCATCAAAACAGGCGATGGCCTCCTCATACCTCCCAAGTTCGTTTAAGGAGTATCCCTTGTTGGCAAGTGCGAAGGTATATTCTGGATCAATCTTCAAGGCATGTTCAAAACAGAGGATAGCATCTTCGTGCCGGTGGATCTTCCGCAGCGTATACCCCTTCTCGAACCAGACTGTGATGAGATTGGGGTTGATGGAAATAGCCCTGTCATATGTTGAGAGTGCATCTTCGTGGCGCCCGAGATAATAATAGCACTTTCCTTTGTTCTCGAGAGCAACCGTGTTGTTCCCGTTCATCTCAAGAACGGTATCGTACACGACGATAGCTTCATCATAGCGCCCAACCTTCATGAGGTGATGCGCCTTGTCCAGTAATGCAGGGACGTCCATACCACTCATATAACCATGTACACGGGGTATGATAATACCTTCCTGTTTTAAAAAAACTAAAATCAGGACTTCTTCAACCGCCCCGACACCAGGGTGAGGGCAATCGTAGCAACCGCAACAATAACTATGAACAGGGAGAGCCCGCTCTTCTGCGTTGGGGTGGCGGAAGTAACGGGAGCGGTTGGTTCAGGCGTTGGGACGGGCGTATTTACCGTGGTTGGAATCGTCGTTATCGCCAGTGAGGGAATGTTTGTATAGGTGTGTTCCTCGGGGTTCAGCGTGTACATTCCCTGGACGCTGACATCATTACGAGGTCCTGGATCCTTGAGATATACGGTGAGTTTTTTGTATCCCCCGGAAAGTCCGGATAGGTCCGTTGCCGTGGTGCTGACATAGACATCGTATGTCCCCGGCTTGATCTGGTTCCTTATCCTGTCGGTGTTCCATTTCATCGACCAGGTCTGGTCACTTCCCACATCAACGATAGTGAAATATCCCTGGTCAGCCCGAAGCGTAGGATTGGTCAGGGTCACCCCGTTTGCCGGCAGGCCGGGGCCGGTCATGAACAGGTAGAGCCGGCTACTGGAATACGCCACCCCGTGAAGATCGATTGTGTCTCCAAGATAGCATTCAAAATTGTATTGTTCTGCGGATACCGGGATTATGAAAAGAAATAACATGAGCGCAGATACCGCGATCATCAGGCAAAAAGATGCAGAGGGACGCCGGGAAAATGGACCTGGAGCAGTCATGAATACAGAATAAACTACCGGCAGGTTTATAGATTTGCACATGGATCAGCATCAACTCCGCAGAAAAAAGCCGGACTGGGAGAAAGAAGAGAATGGGTAAAGAAAGAGAACTGATCAGATTTAGTAGAGCCGGTAAATGAAATACCCGTCCTGGTAGTATTCCATCTGGTCATAGTCCGCCAGCAGGTTCTTCCGGTTCCCAAAAGCAAGCATCTTGTCTTTCAGCGCATCCATCCCGGAGGTATTGTAGATAAGGGCCTTGAGTTCGTCATTTACATGCCGGATCTCCCGTGTTTTCATCCGGCCAAGGACATCTGCCGGGTAGGCATCGATATCAAAATAGGCAAAAAGGGTCTCAAGGCTGATGAGCCAGAGTTTCTCATGAACAGCGTGCCCCGCTGCAAGGGTTGCTTCGCTGTCAGTGAGGACGAGATACGCTTCATCATTCCCATGAAAAAACGCCTTGAAAGTATAGAGCGAGCCGCTGGAGATACGGAGGGATTCTTGGGGAATGCCAAGGAACTTTGCCAGTGCGGTCTGTTTCTGTTGCATGACTTGACTCTGATCCATCTGCATCCGGAGTCCCTCCTGACACCGCAGGTTCGATGATGAAATAGGATGGTTATAATCAAGCATGGATGTATAAGATTATAAGATCGTGCGTTTTTTAAGAACCGCCCTAGTGCCTGTAATTCCTGCACTAACCGCAGCAGGAAATGGATGCATGAAAAAAGAGAGGATGGATTATCCAAGATAGAGGGGTTCGAATCCCTGTTTGAATACCTTCCCGAACTGCACACGAATCTTGGGGTCCAGGGCACAGACCGGACAGGTATAATCTTCAGGAAGATCCTCAAACTTTGTTCCAGGCTTTATCCCACGGTGAGGCTCGCCCCGCTTCTCATCGTACACATAGTTGCACATCGAACAGAGATATCGTGTAGGACGCCACTCCTCAAAACCCCATTTGCCGATCCTGCCTTTTCCCTGCTGACCGCAGACCGGGCAGATATAACTCTCGGGGAGATCATCAAATTCCGTACCCGCCGGAATCCCGTTATGCGGTTCGCCCCGGAGGGGGGAATAGATATATCCGCACAGCTTGCACCGGTATCGGGAGGGTACCTTTGCACCCTTTTTTGCTGGCGATTTCTTGACGGGTGTCTTTGCCACCGGTTTCTTAACAGGTTTTTTTGTGGCAGGCTTGACTGATTTCTTTACCGGGGCTGTCGCGGCTTTTTTCGTTGCTGGAACTTTCTTCACAACGGCAGCTCCTTTTTTTGCCGCAGCCGGCTTTGCAGTCTTCGCTTTGACACTCTTCTTCTTGGTTGCGGGAGTTTTCACCATGGTTTCACGGTCCTGCCGGATACCCCGGACAAGGCCCGGAGCACTATCCGCTACACTGGAACATGGAGAGCCCCGGATAATATATATTATGGATACTGCAACCATCAGTACCTGACCAGGGAACCAAAAGGACGAACTGAACGGGAGTACCACGGGATAATGCCTGCCAGGAGCACATCGATGAATGAGACAGGAACGTACAAACGGACGCTGGGGCTTACGGAACTGGTCAGTCTCGGCGTTGGGGGTACTGTCGGCTCGGGAATCTTCGTAGTCCCCGGGGTAGCTGCACGGATGAGCGGGCCGGTCTCCCTCCTGGCATGGGGGGCAGTTGCTGTCTCCGCATCCTGTGTACTCATATCCCTTGCCTGCATTGCATTCCGCTTCACCGGCTCGGGAAGTTTTTATGAACTGTTCGAATCGGTCTTCGGGACAAGATCCGCAGTGATACTTCTTCTCCTGTATCTTGTCTCATCGATATTCGGGATTGCAACGATAGCGGCCGGTATCGGCCAGTATACCGGGTTTTTCGGGATCTCCCAGGTTCTTCTCATAGAGGCCGGCATCATAGCGGTCTTCTGCTGGCTGAATATCCGGGGTATTGCCCTTTCCGGAAAGACAGAGGATATCCTCACCCTGCTCAAAATAGCTCCGCTCGTCATCATCGCGCTCCTGCTCCTGCCATTTTTCCGGTGGGAGAACTTAATCCCTGCAGCGCCGGTCACGTCCGCTGGAGTCCTTGCAACAATCATGATCGTGTACTGGCCGTTCACGGGGTTTGAGATCAGTGCAATTCCGGTTGCAGAGACAAAAGATCCTGCCCTGATCCGCAGATCCCTCCTTCTCGTCATGCTCATTGTAGTCTCGCTGTACCTGGTTCTCAACATTGCTCTTGTAGGGAGTGTCGGATCAGAAGTGCTTGCTGCATCGCCTGCACCGATAGCCACGGCAGCAGGCCTCATCTTCCCGTATGCAGGAACTATTGTCGCATTCATCGGGATCGTGGCAATGCTCTCGGCAATCAACGCGTATATCATCGCCACGTCACGGGTGATCCACTCCCTTTCAGCCCGCTTCTGCGTCCCCCGTCTATCTGACCTGACCCCGCAGGGAACGCCGGCATACGCACTTATTGCCGGGTGCGGGATCAGTGCCGCTCTCCTCCTTGTATCCAACCACTTCGATCAACTCGCGATGCTGTCTGTAATCACGATCCTGATCCCGTACACCTTCTTCTGTATTGCAGCATGGATCCTGGTGCGGGACACAAGGTTCCGTATCGTATCTGCGGCCGGGGCGATCTCGACTGCGGCCATCCTCATCCTCTGGTTCGTGATCCGCTGATGGCTTAACCGGTTGATTCCTGACGGGACACGTCAATTTATCCACGATCAGAGCGCAATTTGTAATCAGATTATGCAGGACCTCATTCCCGGGATCATCTACACGTTCTCCGCCCTGTTTGTCATCCTTGACCCGCTCCTGTCCGTGCCGGTCTTTGCCACTATGACCAAAGGACAGACCCCTGCGGAGATCCATAAGCAGGCCTTCATCGCAGTTGCCGTTGCCGGCGCGTTGATGTACCTTTTCCTGATCTTCAATACCGCAATTTTTGCCATACTTGGCCTGAAGCTGCCGGCGTTCCAGATAGCAGGCGGGATACTCCTCTTCATCCTGGGTCTCCAGTATGCGCTGGGGATCGAGTTCGGACATTGTAAAGAGCGTTCCAGTACCGCGGTGGGTGTTGTTATTGGAACCCCACTGCTCTGCGGGCCCGGGACGATAACCACCGTGATGCTTCTTTCCCGGGATTATGGTCTCCTCATCCCGTTCATCGCGATCACCCTTGCCCTTGTAGCCACCTGGCTCGTCCTCTACTTTGCCGGTACTATCCAGCGGATCCTCGGGGAAGTTGTCACAGATATCATGGGGAAGATCCTCGGAATGCTCGTGGCTGCACTCGCCGTCCAGATCATGGCTTCAGGAGTTCTTGCCTATATCAAGATGATTTGAGCGGTTAGGCACACGGGTTTCCTGATTTTCGGTTGCCAGAGTGCAGACCTAAACGGATCACAAGGTAAAAACCATCAGGTGTCGCGATAAAAAAAAAACCTGACCCGTATCAGGAGTCCAGTTTCATTGAATATACTTCGACCATGTGATCCGGGTGATAGCGCAGCTTGGCTTCACGGAGACCGCCGACACCAAGGTCGCTCTCCCGGTTAATGAAAATAAACTTCTCTTTGAGCCTTGCCGCAGTTTCCATATTGATCGCTTTGTAGATCCCTTCACAGTCCGGTAACCCTTTTTCAAAATGGACAAGAGCGGTATCAGTGTTCAGGGGTTCGAAGAGCGACATAGCTCCTATCTTGGAGAATACCCGTATGATCAGGCCCCGCAGGGGCAGTTCATCAAAGTGATCGATGGCAAAAAAGACGGCTTCCTTCTCATGGGCCAGCACTTTGTCGCTCTCACACCCTTTCCACTCGCACCATTCAATGAGAAAACGCTTGGTCTCTTCCCAGTTCTCCCGCGTGATGGGTTCAACGACACTCGTGCAGTTGCGCCGAAACTTGCTCACCTGACGGCGTATGGTCAGGTAATTTTTCCCGGGCAGTTCAGCAAGATCACTTGACCGGTACACGTACTCGAAATGGTTCCGGTCAGCAACGAGGTTTATCCCGGGACAGATCTCCCGCATCCAGAGTGCTGTATCCGGATCAATGAGCACGATCGGTTCATTGTCGCTGACTTCCGATGCCAGCCGGATCAGGGACCGGAGAAGTGTCGGGTTCCGGGGCCCTATCGGGGCACGGAAGCGGGTCACACCTTCGATGGTGCTTGCCAGGATGACGTTCTTCTCCACATACGCATAGGTGTATTGCGCGTAGTGGTTCCAGCAGACCATATTGGTAAACGTGTTGTCGCTGTGCACCTGGGGGTACCGGCTATAATGCTGCTCAAAAAAAGACCGGTCCGCAAGGGTGACCGGCCGGAAATCTTCCTGGCGGAGCATCACGGATCACTCCGCAGCAGGAGGGGGATATGCCCTTCCATCCGTAGGAATCCGAGGGGGGTATAGAACCGTTCCGTCCCGGGTTCGGCAACAAGACATATCCATAAGACACCTGCATTTCGGCATTTCTGAACAAGTGCCGAGGCAAGTTGTACGCCGATTCCCCGCTTCCGGAACTGCGGGAGAACAACGAGATCCTGGATGTAAGCATCAGATACACCATCAGAAATTGCCCGCCCCATCCCAACTGCCCGGCCGCTCTCTTTGTCAACTGCCACGGCAAAAAGAAAACTTCCCCGGATGAGTCTGGGGATCTCTGCGGAATTGTACTCCTCTTTCCACCATCCTCCCGCACGGTACAGATCCACAATCTCATCCCCATTCCATGACTGAACGCACCGTATTTCAATACATTCTGCCAAAGCTGTCACTCCGCCATGTAGCCCGGGTCTTCACAGAATCCGCGGTTACTGGTGAAAAGATAGCGCTGAGCGTATACAAAAGACTGACGGATAAAAAAACAGAAAATAACGTTCAGGGTCTGAGCTGTTCTATTGCAGCATCAACAATCGAACCCAGTCCTTCAACGCCCCAGTGATCGGAATTGAGAACCATATGGTAGACCGAGAGGTCGCTGATATCGATATCATAATAGGATTGGTAACGCCCGGCCTCGCACCGCTCGCGTTCAAGCGTGAGTTGTTTTGCCGTGGTCTCATCGATAACCTGATCGCGGACAAAAATCCTCTTGATGCGGCAGTCAATGGGAGCAAACAACCAGATCTTGAGGTCCGCTCCCGGGACCATCCAGCCGGACAACCGGCCTTCTACGATGATATTGTCCCGCGCAACTGCTATCTCTTTCTGGCGGGCATCAATCATCTTGTCGTAGGAAGAGTCTTCCTCGGCAAGGCGGCCGAACTCGGCAAGTTCCAGGTTGTGTTCCCTTGCAAGCTGACGAAAAACCTCGCCGGCTGAGATCATCTCAAACCCGTGGTGCTCAGCAAGATACCGTGAGAGTGAGGTTGTCCCGCTTCCGGGCAACCCGCTCACGGTGATCCGCATCAGAGACCCCCGATGTTGAGGGATTTCCGGATCACCTGGCTCAAAGTGATAGAACAGATCATGTACCAGAAAATCCACGCGGGAATGATCCAGAGAGCGGCATCGTTCAGGTTATGGGTGCCGAGATACGGCATGGTAATCGTGGTATTGACCTCAGACAACCGGAAGAGAAGCCAGAAGAAGATAGGAACGGTCAGAACCAGGATGTAAGCCATGGGTTTGAACTGCTGCTGGGACATCTCCAGCTGCTCCTTCATCACCCGGTCCCGTTTTGCCTCCAGTTTCTTGATACGCTTTTCGTCCTGGGAGAGCTGTGCTTCCCGGTACTCTTTCTGGAACTCCTTCATGCGCTCCTGGGTCTCGGTCATCCTGTCATAATCGATCGTGTACTTCTGGATGATAGAAGAGTACAATCCAGTGAAGGCCGAGAGGATGACAATGAGAATGTAGAACGGAATGCCGAACCCGTCAACAACGGGGTCAAGAGCAGTATCAATTCCCTGGCCAACCCCGACCCTCAGCCATTCGATACTGTACGAGAGCATCATCAGCATCATAAACCCGAGGGCTATGTACATGCCGTATTTATCCCAGATCTTTCCAAAATCCATCTGTTCACCTGAGGACTTCTGCCAGTTCCAACGATGAGCGTTCCAGCAAAAAGTCGGGATTGGTTATGATTTTTATCGTGCACCCGGTCAACATTGCATACGCGGCCGCTATGGACCGGTTGAACTGCTGGTGCTCGCCAATCGAGCGCGAGCCTTCCTTGTCACGGGTGCGGGTTTCATCGGTGAGACGGCGCATGAGAATCTGGTCATCATCCGTTTCAACAAGGACGATAATGTCCGGCATAATCTCGCGGAGCACCCATTCGGGAAGCCCTGCAAGATAGCCCTTGGGCGTTTTTACCGATGCATGAGTATCTATCAGCACATTTCCTGACACCTGGGCAATTGCCTGGGCTGCGCGCTGCTGGAGCCGTTTCTGGACAGCCCGATCCAGCGTGCGCATCTGGTCGCGATCCTGGACAACTTTATCGTTTTTCGCGACCTCGAACATGAACGTGCCGAAGTTGATTGACTGGTATTCGATACTCTCGCTTTTGAGTTTCTTCAACGCCTCGTTGACAACCGTGGTCTTGCCGACCCCGGGTACACCGGTTATGATGACCTTTCTTCCCACCATCCGTATCTCTCCCTAACTACTCTTTTCCAAAGAACGTCCGCATGAACGGGTACATCTCCATGATCTGCTGGCTTGCGATCTCTTCGTAGAGACGATATGTGATACTCACCGTAAGGAGCAGTCCGGTCCCGCTCACGGAACCGATGACACCAAAGAGGTTTGCAATAACACTGAGCACACCTATAAAGACGCCACCGATGATCGTAACACGGGGGATATACCGTTCAAGGTACTTTTCCAGTACCTGCGGGTTCCTGCGGTAGCCAGGGATGGACATGCCAGACATCTGGATCTGACGGGCAACATCCTTTGAATCAAGCCCTGCGGTTTTGATCCAGAAGAGCGCGAAGATCGCACCTCCGACCACCATGATTGTCATATTGATTCCCAGACGTAAAAGCACCTGCCATGGCGCATGGCCAAGATCATTCATCCACCACATCCAATCACTGGGCCCATTGATCGGAGCAAGGTAATACATAATCCCATTGACAGGAGCGCCATTTTCGAAAACGCCGAAGATAGTGATATTAATGTTCGAGAGGAACATGCCCACCATCTGAATATTTGCGAGGAGCACCATCACGAGGATCATCGGCAGGACACTGGCATAGATAAGTTTTACCGGGAAGCGGGCGCGTGCCCCGCGGATCTGTGCGTGGGCAAGGGGAATTTCAATCCTTGTTGATTCGACGTAAACGATGATGAGGAAGATCGCAATAGTTGTGACAAATGCCAGCATCTCAGTGCCGAAATACGTCATATAATTTCCGCCGTCCATACCTATCGCGATAAGACGGGGGAAGAATCCGACCGGGTACTGGTCGGTGACCTTGGCCCAGTTGATGAACCCGCTGATCAATGCCTGGGATATCCCGGCTATGATGAAGAGACCTACCCCGGAACCGATACCCCACTTGGTTACCACCTCATCCATCAGGAAGACGAGAACGCCTCCGATACAGATCTGGATGAATATGAGGAATGATACCGCAAACAGGTTACCACCGAAGAACTGGCTGGCGATGACAGGATCGGGCTGCAGGAATCCCCCGACAAGGTTCGGGGCAGCCTCGATAACGATCATCACAAGGATGAGGATCTTCTGCAGACCCATGTACATGACCTGCCCGCGCGTTTCGCTCGTGTCAATGTGAAGGATATCTGCACCCTTGAGGAGCTGGAGCACGATGGATGCCGTGACGATCGGCCCGATACCGAGATGGACGATCGATCCGCTTGCACCGGCAAGAAGGGCCCGCCATGCTGCAAACAGATCCTGGTTTGCAGGAGCGAGACCAAACACCGGAATATTCGTCAGGACAAAATACAGAATAAGAATTCCTAACGTCCAGAGCAGTTTGTTTTTAAAATGGACGTGGCCTTCGGGGCTCTTGACTGCGGGCATCGCAGCGAGCAGGGGTTCCATTCGATCCAGCAGGTTTCCCATTGTTTCACCAAAAATTATTCGAGGATGATGGTCTTAGACAACGAGTGCCTTGCCACCCATTTTCTCGATCTTTGCCTTCGCTATCTCAGAGAAGCTTGAGGCAGAGAGGTTTATCTTTTTTGTGACTTTGCCGCTCCCGAGGACCTTTTCGATCCCCATATCGGCAACATTGATCACAACAGCATCTCCCTCCTGCTTGGCGATTCCCTGGGCGAGGAGCGACGGGATTATCTGGTCCAGTGCCCCGACATCGATTGCAATGACATCAGTGGCGATCTGGTTGCAGAACCCGTTCTTTCCAAAGACCGGGCCGCCCATTTCCTTGTACCACTTGACAAAGTGGTGGGCGTTGATACCGGCCCGACCCCTGCCACCGCGGTTACCTGCACCACGGCGGTTCTTGTGGGTACCGCCACCGCATGTCCGCGATCCGCGGTACTTTGAACGCTTATTGGTTGGCATCTTTCCATCACCTCATCTTGTAGAGGAGCGTATTGATCTCCTCTCCATAGTAGCCAAGTGCGCCACCCTGGGGGAAGGTGCGCTTGGTGGTCTTGTATCCCTTGCGGGGCGGGTGAAGGCGGAGTACGGGTTTGAGACCCGGAACGTCACGCAGTTTCGTTTCGCCACTTGCAAGTGCTTTTGCAAATTCCGCAATGCTGCCGTAGGTTGAGTTGGACTTGATGTACTCATCCGTGAGCGGGGCATCGCCGATAACCCTGCCGCGGGTCTGCAGGAGGGTCTCGACAGTTGCTGCATCGACTTCACCAAAGGCAACGTAATCCTTGACCTTGCGGATCATACCGAGATTCTCGGGTGAGTCCTGCACAAGAACGCAGTGGTTGATGTGGTGGAGGCGCAGCATCTTCAAGGTGTCCTTGATGTCCTGCCGGGTCTTGACAACCCCGCGGACCTGAACAACTGCGTACATTTACTGTGACCCCCCAGTCCGGATCATGTTGGTCTCTTTGAGTGCATTGAACGTGGCCTTTGCAAAGTTGATTGTCGTTCGGGTCTGTCCGCGCGCAAAGGTCCAGGCATCCTTGATACCGGCAAGTTCGAGCACTTTCTTGCTGATGTCGCCGGTGACAAGCCCGGTGCCCTGCGGGGCGGGCTTGAGGGTGACCTTGACACTGCCGGCAATGCCAGTGACCTGCATGGGGATGGAATGGGTGATATCGCACCCGCATTCCCAGCTGCCACAGCCACGCCGTACCTTGACGAGATTCATCTTTGCCTTGACGATAGCCTTCTTGATCGCATCGCCAACCTGGACATCCTTGCCCTGGCCAAATCCGATATACCCGTTCCGGTTGCCGACAATGACAACGGCACGGAACTGTACACGGCGACCAGAGTCGGTCATCCGCTGCATCATGGCAATATCGAGGACTTCATCCTCCAGATCCGGGAGGAACGCATCGACAATCTCGGGTTCCTTGATCGGCCTGCCGCTTTCAAGGACCTGATCAATGCTCTTGATCTCTCCCGAGGCGACGAGCTTGCCAAGACCGGTGACCGGGCGCCATTCCTGCTTTTCGTATGCCATTTTACACCAGCTCCTTCTTTATGGCGTCTGCCACCTGTTCGACATTCTTTACGATATCGCCGGCATTCTTGTTGTATGCCGCGATGTGCTCGCCTTTGATCCGATCCTCAGTGGGAAGAATTGCTTCGCCATGAGGAATATCGAGTCCCGCATCCACAGCACCTTTCAGTGCTGCAAAGACACGTGCTCCCGGGGTTGCCCGGTTAAGTCCGATATCAAGGATTGCCCGGTTCTGCTCCGCCTTCTTTGCCTTGGCAGCAAAGAGCATGCCGGTAAGGTATGCTGCGGGGGTGTTGGAGGTCGATCCGGTGTACCCGTATTTCTCGAGTTCGCCAGAGTTTGCTGCAACAAGCGTGCGGTCGCCGTCCATCTCTGCGGTTACCAGCTGGATGATGATGTGCCGGTTTGTCTTGCGCACAACCATCCGGGGCGCATCAGCGACAACAAGCCGTGTCCGCTGGTAGTAATCGGTCTTGCCTTCCCTTCGTCTCCGGAAGGGGACAAAATACCGTGATCCTGTTGCCATGTTACTTCATCCTCCCCTGGAGGATCTCCATCTGCGCCTTCATGTGCGCGACACTCCTGAACTGGCCGCCGGCCGCTTTCCTGTAAAGGATGCGGTACATATGCCGGTCAATGGTTGCGGCATCGCGGAGTTCAACAAGTACTTTCCTGATTGCACGGATCTTCTGGACCCATGCAGTCTTGCTCGGGTTGCGGGCACCTGCCGCACCCTTCCGTTTCCCGGCTCCCTTGCGGTGGCCGTAGGAACGCTGGGCAATCCGTGCCCGTGCCCTTCCGCGGCTTACACCCTTCTTCTGGCGTGCCTTGATGGCGCCATCGGTGACAAGCCCCCTTAAATCCTCACGAGAGATTGCATTCTCGATATCGGAGATGCGGGATGGATCAAACCAGACGCGGTTGACACCGCACTTTAAGATTGCGGCAGCGATGCGTTTCTGGCTCGCGACGTCACTCATTCTTCTTCACCCCTGATTTGGTGGTTTTTGCCTTGGGTTTTGCCGCTGCTTTGGGCTTGGCTTCAGCTTCCTTTCCGGCTGCTGGCCGGGTTTCCTTGGCCGGAGCCTTCTTTGCGGCAGGCTTCTCTGCAGGTTCTGACTTGGGCTTTGCAGATTTTTCTGCCTTTGCAGGAGCCTTTTCTTCAGATTTTAGAGCCGGTTTTGCTTTTGCTGCTTCCTTCTTAACCGGAGCTGCTGATGACTTGGGTTTTGAGGAGGACTTTTTCTCATCCTTCTTCTCTTTTCCCTCGGGCTTTGCTGCAGGCTTTTCCGGCTTCTTTGCCGCGGTCTTCACGACACGGGCATTCAGTACCTTGAGACCTGCTGCACCTGCGTTCTCCTGGATGACAAGGCGCTTGCGGTCCCCGACAGTAGCAACAATCCGTACTGCCTGGGTTTTGGGATCGAGTCCTTCGAGTTCTTTTGCAGATGCAACAAGAACCTCAAAAAAACCGCTCGGGTGCATGCCACGCACGGCAATCGGGCTTCCGAATCCCGGTTTGGGGAGGGCTCCCTTTGCTTTCTTCTGTTCCCTCTGCTTGTTGTGCTGCCCGCGGGGCTTTCTCCATGAATCAGAGAGCTGGCGTTTCTTGCCGTATCCATCGCGCTTGAAGCTTGCGCCCTTATCCACGCGCACCCGGATGAGTCTTTTTACTTCAGTAGTCATCTCCGATCAGCCCCTCTGGACCATATAGATACCATCCTGGAACACACGCGGGTCGCGGTTGCGGATGTGGGTCGCATGTTCGATGTTGGCCGCGGAGGTTCCGACCAGTTCGCGGTCAATGCCCGTGAGCACGACCTCGTCGTTTGCTACCTTTGCGGTAACACCAGCTTCGATCCGTGCATACCGTGCTTTCTTCTCACCAAGGAAATTGGCGATCTCGAGCCGGTTGCCCTGGAGCTTGAGCTGGATGGGGAAGTGGCTGTAAACCACTTTCATGCGGTACTCGAAACCTTCGCTTACACCACGGAACATGTTCTTTGTGTGCGCTTCAAGGGTACCAACCATAGCGGTGATCTCTTTCCTTCGGGATTCGGTCGAGATGGTAATCTCGCCGCCATCACAGCTAACAACAACCTGGGGGAACCGGACGTTGCGGGAGAGCTGCCCTTTTGGGCCGGTTACACGAAGCTGCATGCCGTCAAGCTGGGCCTTAATGCCCTCTGGAATTTTCACTTTTCGTATTGCTGACATCAAATGCACCTTCTTAGTATACGTACCCGAGCAGTTCGCCACCAATGCCTTCTTTTCTTGCCTGCACGTGGGATATGACACCACGGGAGGTCGAAAGCATCAGGAGACCGAAGTTCTTGCCGGGGAGGTACTGCTTCTCCCAGTATTCCATTTCGTCCAGCTGTACTGAAAACCGCGGGGTGATGGCACCGCAGCGGTTGATCTTTCCGGTAAGGTTGACCTTGAGCTGTCCGCCCCTGCCGTCATCAACGAACTCGAAGCTGCCGATGTACCCGGCATCCTGCATAATGCGAAGCATTGCGCCGAGGAGTTTGCTTGCGGGTTCGATAACGCACACGGACTTTCCGGTATCACCGGCATTTTTCAAGGCACACATACCGTCTGCAATTGGATTTAATCGTGTCATTGTGCAACTCACTCCTCAGCTCATCTTCTTGAAACCCATCTTCTGGGCCCATTCGCGGAAGCACTGCCTGCAGAACATGATATGGTATCTGCGTACGAGCCCCTGTTTGCGCCCGCACATCTTGCATTCGTTCGCGCCGCGACCGTAGATCTTCTTCCTTTCTCCTGCCATTAGCGCACCTCGACCTGGTACTTCTCCTTGAGAAATGCAATTGCATCCGTCTTGTTCACGCGCTGTTTTATGGGAAGCTTCTTCTGCTCCATTTTTCTGCGGGTGATCCGGATACCTTTGCGCTCGAGGACGACATTTACATCCATACCATAGATACCGATCTGTGGATCGTAGGACATGCCGGGGAAATCCGTGTGCTCTTCGATACCGAACGCAAAATTGCCGCTCTTGTCAAACTGGCTCTCAAAGACCGTTTTCTGGACGATCGTAAGAGCGGTTGCAATGAAGTCGCGGGCGGGTTTGCCACGGAGAGTCACCTTGCACCCGATGGGCATGCCTTTCCTGACGGAAAACGCGGGCTGCGTTTTCTTGGCAATGCTCCGGATCGGGGTCTGCTTGGTGATCGTCTTCATGATGTTCTCGGCTTTCACGAGCTTGTCGCCTGCCTCGCCAACACCCATGTGCACAACAACCTTATCGATGTAGATATCGCGCATCGACGTCACTGTTCATGCCCCCATTTCGCAATTGCGGGTGTTTTCATTCCGACCATGTAGATGTAGGGCGAGACGGTGTCGAACTTTGTGCCGGTCTTCTCGTCCTCAAGGATGATTTTGTTCGGAACGCTGCCAGGCACTTTGATGATCTCAAGGATCCGCGCAACCTTGCCGGAGTGCTTCCCACCGATGATCATTGCCATGTTGCCAGCAGCAAACGGGAAGTGATCAACGATCTTGAACCGGGTTTCTGGTTCGAGAGAGAGAACAATCGAATCGCCGGACTTGTAGGTGTTGTCAGCGAGCAGGTTGGAACCATCCCGCATATTGAGCTGGACCTTGCCACCGCTGATCGTAGTCTTGTTCTTAATCTTGCAGAGCCGGGTCTTGGCTGCCTCGGCATCGATCTCGATGGATACGTGCCGGCCATCCTTGTCGCGCAGGATGCGGTAATACTTGTTGATCTTGGGAAGGGCGATGATATCGAAGATGCCGATACCCATCCTGGGATCACGGCAGACCTTGCCGTTGATGATAACATCTTTCTGGCGGAGGATCTGTTTGATCTCCTTCATGTTCCGCGCAAAGTCCATGTGGTCACGGAGCCAGACGGCAATCGGCATGGCATTTGCATTGTGCGGTCCCGGTGCGGTTTTTGTAATGAACTTCGTGGTCTTCTTTGCAATATGCCACGAATCCGGGGCGTTTAAGCGCTTCAGATGATCTGACATTATTCAGTCTCCCCCAGTTTTGTCACGCGGCGCTTGTCTGCGAGATTCAGTTTGGTGATCTGCACATTCGACGCATCGATTGAGCGGGGCACTTCGGTGCCATCGGCCTTGGTGGATGATACGCCGTGGACAACGATCTTTGAGTTCTTGGTGTCAACTGCGTCAACCAGACCTTCATTCCCGACGAAATCGCCGCGGGTCACCTTGACGGTGTCGCCTTTGACGACACGCAGGGTCTTCTTCGTATATTTTTCCTTCAGTGCCTCGGACAGCGGGGCATTGAGGTATTTAGTGTTGACATGCGACGGTGCAGTATAGCGGGCCTTTCTCTGTTTTCTTGGCTGTGAGCTTTCAATTCTTACCATACTGCGCACCTCATACAATGATCGTTGCCATGGAACCGAGCTTGGGGAAGCGCTCCGCAACTTCGCGGGCAACCGGTCCCTTGATCTCTGTTCCTTTGGGCTCGTTCTTCTCGTCAACGACAACAACCGCGTTGTCATCAAAAGAGACCCGCATGCCGTTGGGCCTGCGCATCTCCTTCTTTGCGCGGATGACAACTGCGCGCACAAGCTTGCGGCGCATGTCAGGGGTGCCTTTCTGGACACTCACCGTTGCGAGATCCCCAAGACCGAGCTTGGGCTGACGGCGCCTGACACCGTGGTAACCGAAGACCGAGATGATCTGTACGGTCCTTGCACCGGTATTGTCAGCGCAGGCAAGTCTCGTTCCGGTCGCAAGTGACCTTGGCGTCTTGGACTGCTTTGCCTTCATGGCACAAGCACCTCAACAACAACAAAGGTCGTGCTCTTGGAGAGCGGTCTGCATTCTGCAATCTTCACCATGTCACCGACTTTTACCTGGATACAGGGAGAGTTGTGAGCATGAAGTTTTGAGCTTCGCTTTTCGTACCGCTTGTATTTGCGGACATAGTGCATGTAATTTCGTTCCACTACGACCGTGCCCATCATACGATCGCTCACGACTTTGCCGGTGATCACCTGGCCGCGCACCGGTAAAGTGCCGTGAAACGGACAGTTAACGTCCTTGCATTCCACGTTTGGAGCCTGGACGTTCAATCCAATGTTTTGTGCCATTATGTTATCCTCTTCTTTTCGTGCAGGTTGATCCTTTTTTCAGGAGCCAGAACCATAACGGAGCCATCTATCTCGACAAATTCCCTGCTTGGAAGCATGACTTGGAACGTGGTGTGCATCTTTGGGATGCGTTTTACACCACGGCTGGTCTCTATCACGAGCAGGTTTTTCGTTTCATCGATGATGCAACCGGATAGTCCCCTGTGATTTGGGTTAGCAGCTCCTGATACCAGAATGTCCAGCCCGATCAATTCGTGGCTTAAGACATTCTGGGAAGAGATCATGCAGTTCTCCTGCGGTTCTGCTCGGTCATCATGCGGGCAATGGTTCGCCTGAGTTCGCCAATGTGGCCGGGATTCTCGGTAGCGCCCCCGGCACTGACTTTACCGTAGTGCTGGACAAGCTCCATCCGGAGTTTTCCCATCTGTTCCTGCAGTTCTACATCGGAGAGCTGCTGGACATCCTTGGCCCTGAATATTGCCATTACGGTTCCTCCGCAAATTCCTCATCGGGAAGTGCCGGCTCTTCCAGGTCTGCATCTCCGATGGGGGTTACGATCGTTTTTGGGGCGGGGCGCTTCTTCTCCTGTTCAATGACGGAGAAGTGGTCGGGCAGTTTTGCCCCTGCGGGGACAAGCTTGACCTGGACACCGATGACACCGAGTTTCTTGATCGCAACGGCATAGCCTTTCTCAACGATCGTGTTGCTCGGTTCACCGCAGTGCTTGATATACCCTTCAGTAAACTTCTGGGTACGGGCACGTGCCCCGGTCAGTTTTCCTGCGATGACAACTTCGCATCCCAGTGCACCGGAGTCCATGACACGGCGAAGGATGCTGGTTCCCGCCTTGCGGAAGTACCAGCCTCGCTCAAGTGCGTTGGCCAGTCTTTCCGCCATGATCTGTGCATTGAAGCTCGGGTTGTTGACCTGCTGAACTTCAATCTGGGGAGACTCGACCCCGTAATTCTGCGCAAGGTCCTGCGTGAGCTGGTGGACCAGCTTGCCACCCTTGCCGATCACGATACCGGGTTTCTCGGCAAAGATAGTGACCTGGGTTCCAAGGGGGGTCCTGGCGATATCCATACCGCCGTATCCTGCCCTTTTGAGTTCCTTGGAGAGGTACTTCTCGACGCGGGCTTTCCGGACACCCTCAGCAATAAATTTTCTCTCGACTGCCATTACGCCACCTCGCGGACAATTACTTCGATATTCACGGATTCCCTGACTTTGGGAGTTGCACGCCCCATTGCGCGTGGGAAGAATGCCTTCTGGGCACGACCGCGGTTTGCCGATGCGTGGATGATCTCGAGGTTTTCAGCATCAAGGCCAAGATACTCGGCATTTTTCTTGACGGACTCGAGAACCCGGATATATTCTTTGGATGCCTTGACGGGGTACCGTCCCGCATCCCAGTTGCCGGGAAGACCGCGCTTGTGCGCAACATTGCGGTTGAAGCGCCGGAAGGGAACTGCCTTCTTCAGCTTGACCACCTCATTCAGGTACGCAATTGCATCGTTCACGCGCTGGTGACGGATGAACGTGGCAATCTCGATTGAATGCTTGGGCGACATGTTCAGCTCGTTGGCTTTCGCTTTTGCGACAGTGTCACCCTTGATTTTTTGTGAGTAATCAGTTCTTGCCATGTTTCATCACTTCAGCGGAACGTACTTGCTTCCTCTGGTTGCACCGATACCGGCGCTACCGTGAGCGACCCTCTTTCTTGTCAGTGCAAACTCACCAAGATAGTGGAAGACCGACTCGGGCTGGAACTCTACTTTGACAAATTCCTTGCCATTGTAGATCTCGATTGTTTTCCCGATCATTTCGGGCATAACAATCATCTCGCGGAGGTGAGTCCTTATCTTCTCGTCACCTTCACGGACTTTTGCCAGTAATGTCTCTTCACCGCGTGAAAAGCCGCGTACAATCTTCCGGCGGGGACGGGCTGGCATGAGGGGGAGAAGTTCGCTAATCCCCATCGCTTTCAGCTCCTCGATCTTGAATCCACGGTAGGTGAACTCCTCACGCCGTCTTGGCATTCTCTTCTGTGTCTTTTTAGGTGCTGCCATTACCCATCACTTCCTGCTCTTTCCTGTCCTGCGTGCAGCCACATGTCCTACCGTCCTGCCCGGAGATGTTCCGCGGGCAATGGTCTTCGGCCGACCGGTGTGCTGGTGTCCACCGCCACCGAACGGGTGGTCGATGACGTTCATTGCAACACCACGGACACGGGGCCAGTTGGATGCGGTGTTCTGCATCTTGTGGTACTTGTTCCCTGCTTTCACAAACGGCTTCTCGACACGGCCGCCACCTGCAACGATTCCTACCGTTGCACGGCAGCGTGCGTTGAACCACTTGGTCTTGCCGCTGGGCATCCTGACGCCCACGCGGTCTTCTGATTTATCAACAACAACGGCCTGGACACCCGATGAACGGACAAATTTGCCACCATCATTCGGGCGTGCCTCGATGTTGCAGATGTAGGTACCGGTCGGGATGTTCTGGAGCGTAAGGGTATTGCCGTTCTTGACTTCCCCTGCCGCGGCCCAGAGAACTGACTCCCCGATACCAAGTCCCTCGGTAACGAGCATGTAGACCTTGGCGCCGGTCTCGAGTTTCACGAGCGCAATTGGCGCATTGCGGGCCGGATCGTGTTCGATATCAATCACGGTTCCGGTAATCTTCTGCGTGTCGTCGCCGATGTGTTTCAGCTCGGCCTTGTACCGGTGAGATGGTGCGCGGTATGTCGGGCCTCCCTTTCCTCGGGCTTGTGTTGTGATTCGATGTCCCATGTTCCCCACCTACATAATGCCAAGCCGGCTGAGGATCTCCTCGGCGGCCTTGTCGTTCTCAAAGCTTACGATTGCCTTCTTCTGGCCGTGCATGGTCATGAGCGTCCGAACGCTCTTTACCTTCTGGCCAAAGGACTTCTCGATCTCGCGCTTGACGTCATCCTTTGAAGCCTCGCGGGTGACGAGGAACTGGAGCTTGCTCTGGTTCTCGAGAAGGACCATTGCCTTTTCTGTGACAAAGGGATATTTCAGGGTCATTTACCTTCCCTCCAGGCGTACAAGTGCACTCTCGGTCCATACCGTCAGGCGTCCTGCCTGCATACCTGGAGCAAGGTGCTCCACATTCAGCTGGTCAACCGTGACAACATCTACACCGGAGAGGTTGCGGGCTGCGAGCAGCGGCTTCTCTGCGGTGACGATGAGCAGGCTCTTGCGCTGCTTGAAACGGCGACCGCGCATCTTACCCCGGCCTGCCTTGACCTTCCGGCTGTCCTTTGAGCGCTCGATGTCGTTGTAGACACCTGCGGTGGTCAGTGCGGTGATAACATCCTGCGTGCGGGCGATTGCCTCGAACTTGTCCTCAAGGATAACAGGCACTGCGCCTTCAAAGAGGTGGCCGCGCCCCTTGACGAGTTCTTCGTTGATGCTTGCAGCAACCGCAGAGCGGAATGCCTTCTGCTTCTCCTTCTGGTTGATCTCCTTGATCAAGACCTTTGCAACTTTCGGCGGGTGTGCTTCACGACCCCCCTTGGCCTGCGGTACCTTGGCGGCACGGGAGCCATTCTTGAGACGCGGAACATGTGATGAACCACGACCGCTTCCCCAGCCGACTGCTGAAGAACGGATACCTGCAAATGGGTGGGATCCGTGCGGCTGCCTCCGGGTACTCTGGAGCGCCATGACTGCCTTCTTGATCAGATCGGGGCGGTACTCTTCGGAGAAGATCTCCGGAAGATCGATACTCTTGGTAACTCCGCCATCCAGTGTTTTAACCTGTGCTTTCATCTCTGATCATCCCTGCTTGCTCTGGACACTCACAAACTGGATTGTCGGCATCCTGACGACATGTTCTCCCTGGCGTATTGCCGGACGGATACGGATAAGCCGCTTGACCGGACCGGGAATGGATCCTTTCACCAGCACGTACGGGTTCTTAAGGACACCATAATTGAGGAAGCCCCCGGCGGGGGTAATCTCGCTGGCATTCTCGCTGAACTTTAAGATCCGCTTGTTGAACTCCGTGCGCTGCTGGAATCCCATCTGACCGATCTGGGGAACCTGCCACCGTACATGGTGGGGATTCCAGGGTCCGAGGGTCCCGATGTGGCGTTCTTTGCCACCAACAGAGTGCTTGCGCTTGCGCAGGGCAATACCCCAGCGCTTCACAGCGCCCTGGGTACCTTTTCCGGTAGTGATTGCGGTGATATCTGCGTATGCTCCGGTCTGGACTACATTGTTCAAGGTAACTTCCTTTCCAAGAAGCCCCAGTGCAAATTCCAGTTGTTTCTTGACGTCGGTTCCGCCAACCTTGATCTCCATTAGGTCCGGGACTTTCTTAGGAACCCCGGAGAGGGTCGCAGGCTGCGTATAGGTAACGGCGTGAAGTTCTGCAACGATACCGGCTGCAACTGCATCCGACAGTTTCTTTCTCGCTGCCTCGCCATCGTAGTCCTTGGGCATGGTAATACGGCGGCCAAGAATGCTGTCGAGCTGATCTGCCCATACTTCGGTGAGTGCGTGTTTGCCGTAGGTATCTCTGGAGTATGCCCGGATTGCAGCGACTTTCATCGAGGGAACTTCAATAACGGTGACGGGCACCATAATTTCCTTACCCTCGGTCGGGCTGCTCTTGTGGTCATCCACCATGATAACATGCGTCATACCCACTTTGTATCCGGCAAACCCCTGCAGGATCGGTGCTCCCTCGTGAAGAGGCCACGATTGATATTTCGGGATTGGGCTCTTTGCACGCGTTCTTGGGCTGAATGCAAGAGAGCCCCGGCGTGGTCTGTTAATTTTTGGCATGTGTTAATCAATCCTTTACTGCGTGTAGGTTATTCTCACTGCGACACGAATTTTGATGAATCCGAGATTGTGTGATAACTTCGCTTTACCAGAAGCCAACACGCGACACGGGGAACCTATCCCCTGGACCATGTGGCCCATGGGCAATCCATGATACTGATAAAGATCACAGACGACCCGGGGATAGTTTCACTCGGTTACGGAGATGCGCATGAGATTGTACTCATCGCTTGTGCCGGTGTGCACCGGCATTCCTGTCTCGCGAAAGAAGATCCTGACTATTGACGCATCCGCCTGCTTGTATGCAGGGGGAACAGGCTCGTTGCACGAACGTCGACCCATGCGCCCGAATCAGACCCACTCTGTCAGCCTTGTTGTGACGATTCACAACTCCTTCTCGGGATATCCCTCTGTCTAGAGGGATCCACCAATCAAGGGATACCCACGGCACAACCGTCATCCTTGTGTCTGGAGGTACGGTTCCGCCGTAAGCAGAAACACCCGCCATGCTGATCCTGGGATCAGAAAGGGGGTTTTGCTAAGGATAACCTCATATCGGCTTCCTTAATTATTGCATAAAAGAAGATATAAACATATGCCAGATTATCCGCTTGAGTCGGGTATCGGGCTCATGAAGTTCCATGATTCTATACATGAAATCGTTCCACAGTAGTTCCCGATATCATCCGAAATAGATTTCTCCCTGGTCGGTTATGTATACAATTACATCTTCACACATGCACCGGGCTTTGCAGCACTGGGGACGGGATTCCCTCAGTCGGTTGATTAAGGATATTGTGTCATATTTTACTTTGATATTGATCTTCTCTGCTTCACCAAACACAATCGCAGGAACATCGAAAAGATCCGTTCCGGAAGGAACGGTGCACAGGTGGGTTGCGTCAAGAGTGTAAAGGAATTCCAGGGTCTCCTTGGCCCTGCGTATATTTTCCATCGCACTCTTCTCGATTGTGCAGACATTCGCCTTCGAGGTGGAGATGATATCGGCGATCTGCTGCTGGGTCAGCCCCTGCTTTCGATACCTGAGAACCTCCATCTGGCGATCCGTGAGCAGCCCGTCTTTCATAGTATCAAATTTTCTATCTGGACTTAAACACTTTTCGTTAACTTTCTGGTATTCCAGAAATTCTAAAAGATCTTGCAAAACATTTCAAGGTTGAATTCAGATTTCCATTTTCGTACAAAAAGGCATATCTTCAGTACCTTCATGAAAAATGATAAGCACATACTGACTCAATGGTTCAGGAAGGGAAAATGGATAAAAAAATTCCTACGCAGATTTCCCTGACAGATTATTATCCAGGAACCGCGCTTGCCCCGAAACAAAATACCGGGATCATTACCGTCATCCAATGTAAATTCCCGGGAAATTGAATAACCTGAATAATCCCGGTTTTCCGGATTTTCCGACGAGAGAAGAATTTCAAAATGTTTATATGAATACCGGCTCATAATACCATGTCATAAAAAATATCGAGGTGAATTAGATGGTTGTTAAAGTAGGCGTTGCAAAACTCGGCAACATTGCAAGTGGTGTAATGGCAGAGCTCCTCCTCGACGAGAGAGCAGACCGCGAAGATATGCAGACATTCATGGCGACCTCCGGCACGAAACTCGAGCCGGCAGATGTCGACCGTGTAGTTTCCAACCTGAAGGCGTACAAACCCGACTTCTGTATTGTAGTCTCCCCCAACGGGGTTCTCCCCGGACCGACAGGTGCCCGTGAACAGCTCGCTGCAGCAGGTATCCCGGTTGTCATCATCACCGATGATGTAACCACAAAGAAGGAGTGGGAAGGCGTCAAGGCAAGCAAATTCGGGTACATTATCATGAAGGCAGACTCCATGATCGGTGCACGCCGCGAGTTCCTTGACCCCGTCGAGATGGCCGACTACAACGGCAACCTCGTCAAAGTCCTGGCAATGACCGGTGCCTTCCGCAAGCTCCAGGTTGCTCTTGACAAGGTTATCGACCAGGTCAAGGCCGGCAAGAGCGGTGACGCACTTGAACTCCCGAAGATCATCATGACCACCGACAAGGCTGTTGATGGCGAGTTTACCAACCCCTTCGCTCTTGCAAAGGCTCGTGCTGCCCACGAGATCGCCATGGCAGTTGCAGGCCAGAACGTAAAGGGATGCTTCATGACAAAGGAATGGGAGAAATACATCCCGATCGTTGCAAGCGCTCACGAAATGATGAGGGTTGCAGCAGTTCTCTGTGACGAGGCCCGCGAGATCGAGAAGGCAGGCGACTGCATCCTCCGTCAGGCACACAAGAAGGATGGCACGCTCGTCAAGAAGACAAAACTCGTTGCAAAATTCGAGTAAAAAAATTAATCTTTTTCTTTTCTGAAGAACCGTCCGAGGTCTTCAGGTAATGTCATGATGACCGGTTCAAGGTGCATACGCTCCATGAACGCTGAGTCGCTGGTGGAAGACGGGTTAGGATTGATCCGCGAGATCAGGGAACAGAATGCCCGAAATCCATGATCGTTACCGCGCTTGTCAAAAAAGATGGACATATTGAATGCATGCGTTCCAAGCCTTCGATAGAGCGAGAGAATTTCCAGTATTCCTTCTGCCAGTACGTCAATATAAGTTTCAAATCCATCTATTGACGCAATGGGCAGGATACCTCTTACTTCCCGCTCACCTATCGGCACTGCATGGGCAGACCAGGCGATCTCCTCACCGAACAGATACCGGTCGGAAACTATCTCTTCCTCGATAACCGCATCCCAGTAGGTCCTTCCATGTTCATTACGGTACTTTTGGCTTGCGTAAAGACACCCTTCAAGGATATGGGACGGGCGATAGTCCGAAAGTCCCTGCATGTGCGGGTGGAGAAGACTTGCTCCGGCCGAGGGAAGGAAATTCCAATTTATACTGGTGTAGCCATTCAACGGGAGGAGCGCCTCGGTCTGGCCATGAAGAGCATCGATAATCTGCCTTCGGGAAAACTCTCCGACAAAATGTTCCCGGGTTATTACTGTCACAACATGGCCCTCGCCAAACGGGAAAAGATTTGGAAAGGTAACACTCTCACCGACAAGAATCCTGTTCCCGTCGGGGAACGTAGGTGTGACTTCGAAAACCGTATCCCGGCAGAACGGGCACCCTTCAGACTCAATCTGAACATGTAATGTCTGGTCAATGTTCCTATGGAGCCGCTCAGGACTGATCCTGCACCGGAGCCCGGTCAGGTTCTCTTCCCGGTATTGCAGTATGCCTTTGGGTGTCGCAACTTCAGTAACCGTAAACATGTCTCTTCACGCTTATATTGTCAAGCGGGATAAAATAGTCGTTTGCACGTGAGTACGCAATAGGCATACAATAGACAACAACAGAATGGCAGGTAAAAATGATTGTGAAAAATATCTGACAGGGATGATCCGTATTCTGTATCATCCCTGCAGGTATTGGTCCGCACTTATACGACGTACTTGCCGAGCAGGCGGATAGAGTTGGTCATGTCCGGACCAAGGGGTGAGCCGAAGATGATCTGGGTCACGCCGGCCTTGGTAAGGTCTTCACACTTCTGCTTGACCATTGAGGGGGTTCCTGCAATGGTGAATGCATCGATCTCTTTGTCTCCAACGAGTTCTCCGACAGTCTTGAAGTCGAATTTTGACAGTGCGGCCTTGATCTTGGCAACATTGGCAAGGTCGAGTCCGTGGCGGGTGAGGAGGGGTTCCGGAGAGCCTGCTGCAATGAATGCGGCAACGATCTTTGCTGCGTTGCGGGCCTTCTTCTCGCTCTGGTCGATCGACATTGCGGTGTATGCACCGATGTCAAAGTTCTTCTTGCCTACCTTGTCGCAGGCGGCCTTGATGATCGGGATTGCGACGGCGAAGTCCTTGGGGTTGGATGCGTTGATGAGTGCACCGTCACCGATACTGCCGGCAAGCTCAAGAACCTTGGGGCCCTGTGCACCGATGTAGACCGGGATTCCCTTCTTTCCGGGGAGGTTAACACCAGTCAGTTTTGCACCGTCGTAGTCAAAGAACTTCATACCGGACTTCTTGACTTCCTCGCCGGCACAGAGCTTGCGGATCTGCACAACTGCTTCCTCGAGGCGGCCGACCGGCTTGTCCGGGTTGATTGCCAGCTTCGGGAGGGTCGAGAGGTCGCCCGGTCCGATACCGAGGACTGCACGTCCGTCGGAGATCTCATTCAGCGTGCAGGCAAAGGATGCCATTGCAGCGGGGGTGTCGGTAAATGCGTTCATGATACCCGGTCCCATCTTGAGGGACGTGGTTGCCTGCGCGATAGCGGCAAGGGTGGGGTAGCAGTGGCGGTTGTTGTAGTGGTTTGTGATCCATGCGAAATCAATGTCTTTGGATTCAGCAAGTTTACAGAAGTTAACAACTTGCTTTACGTTGACATTTCCAGGTACGAATTCAATTCCATATGTCAAGGTATGTTCACCTCATTGAGTATTACCGTATACGCGTTTAAATAAATTATGATTTTATGCTGGCCACCGGAAGCGATCTCCATTCATAGGGCTCAATTTGGAATTTGTCTGGCATAAAACCGTGAATATTACCAGTTAAGCGGAGGAGAACGCAGGAGGATCGGTCTTTTTAAAGCATCGTTTGGGGTTTCCGGCAGATGAATCGTACGTACTCTGATTGCTGCAATGGACAACTTTTTTTTTTACGGAGACAATGATCCTATAAGATATTGAACTCCAGCAGGGAATTATATTCTAGTGTTATTGTATCTTATACCTGACCATGGACTTGATCGGTTTTACGGGCTGACCATATGCGAATAGTGGCGATTGGACTGGGGGGGGCGGGATGCAGAATTGTCGACCGGCTCTATGCAACTGACCGGAAAAGCAGTAAAATTGCATGCGTCCAGGGACTTGCAGTCGATGTAGACGAAGAGAGTCTCAAATACTTAAAAGATCTGCCCGATTCTGCAAAATTATATTTTCCTCCGCTCGATCCGCAATTAGGTGAGGGCAGCGGACCCGGGGGATCAACCGCATCAATCGATATTAATGAAATCATATCCAGGATCCAGAACTTTGAATACGGGGAGACAGATGCCATCTTCGTCTGTCTGGGTCTTGGCGGATCCCTCACGGATGTTGCACCGCATATCATCAGCCGGCTCCGGTCTGCAATTTCTGAACCGATCTTCGGTCTCGTCACCCTCCCCTGCCTTGCGGAAGGGGAAAAACGATCCTCAAAAGCGGCAGATGGGATCGATATGCTCTCACCGATCCTTGACGGTATGATACTTTTCGACAATGAGACGTGGTATAAGAAGACGGCCACACTGAAAGCAAAGATACTGAACCGCGAGAAAGGATTGGCAGAAAGACTCGGCTTTGGGAAACAGGAGCCGGAAATGTCACCGAGGATGGTTACGTATCTTCTTCTGAATGACTCTATTGTCCGCAGGATCAGCCTCATCCTCAGGGCTGGGGAGTTCAGGGCAGACGGGGGTATTGATCTCGCTGAAGTTGTACTGGACTCCGGTGAAGTCCTCAATACTATGAAAGGTATGGGTTTCATCACCATCGGGTATGCCGTGGACCATATCCCACAGAACCCGCTTGGCTTTCTCAGCCAGTGGCGGCCGAAAGGGATCTTTGATGAAGAGAATAAAAAGAAGGCTTCAAGGATCGTCGACCTTGCAAAACAGGCAATCTATCATGAGATTTCAACTCCCTGCGATATGACGAGCGCACATAAAGCCCTCATCCTTGTAGCAGGCCCGACGCACGAGCTGTCCATGATGGGATTTATGACCGTGAGGAAATGGATCGACCGGAGTATTGCAGGACTTGAGACACGATCCGGCGATTATCCGGTCGTGAATACCAAGAATGTTGCCATCATCATCATGCTCACGGGCCTTGAGAATATTCCCAGAGTCGGGGAGCTTCGGGAGATACGGGAACATTACCGGCACCCGTCCTTACGTGGACAATCAGATAATACGTCAGAATCAGGAGACGCAATCTCCTCCTTGCGGACTCGCGGAGAGATCTCAGATGAAAAGATCGTTCTTCCCCAGAAGATGCAAAGGAGGAGTAGTGATTCCCCGTTTGCATCGTATGCGGATACTCCTAGGTCCGACAGAGGGGAAGAGACGGTGCTCGAGAGAAAAACACTGAATCATGGGCAGAATAATATCCCGGAAATCCAGCCCGGGGAGAAATTGAACATTGAGACCGGGACACGGCAGGAGCCTCCAGAGCTCGTTGCTTCACCCAGGGCTATGACAGGAGATCCTGTGTCAAAGAGGGGAGGTTACACCGTGCAGCACCAGGGGGTGGCAGACCAGGTCAGAGATCTACGAAGTTCCTCACAACGGAGCACGGAAAAAGAGGAGCGCCTCACGCCGCCGGTAGACCCCGGCAGATCCCAAAAAATCCCCTCCGCTCATTCCAAGGATTCAACTCCGAAAGAATCGCCGCGGCAAAAGGTCGAGCGCGAGCTGGAGCGGCAGCGCATAATGTCAACCGAGATGCGCATGAAAAAGAGCGGGCCGCATATGGCACTCCCGAAAACATCATCGGCAACGGTAATAAAATCCCGACAGACATCATATCACACGCCATCGGAGCAAGAGCAGAAGCCGGCTCCCGGTTCAGATGGATCTTCTGAACCAGTAAGAGAAACAGAAAAACGAACCATCATTATTTCAAGAAAAAAAGCAACCCACACAGTTCAGGATTCCGGAGCTGCTCCCGTTGCAAAGCAGGAGAGGTATATCCCGGCAGATGAGCAGGTTCCGACTGAGGCACCTCCCGAAGAATGCGGATCCGACAGCATACCAGAAGGGGACGCAATAGAGATGAGAGAGCATTCGTTCAGGGCAAAAGACAGGGTTTTCGAAGGAAAAACCGTTCAAAGTGGCTATGTCCCTCGTCCCCGGGACTCTGCACTCCTCAAAGGTAACATGCATCTCGGCAGGAAAACCTCTCCAGTCACAGATCCTGAGTCCAGACCTGCTCAGGGTGAGCAGGTGCAGGATGATGCAGAGTCTCAGAAAAAACAGGAAAAATCAATAAAAAAGAAGGATGATATCTCCTGGATCTGACTAGTTTGTCTCCATAACCTTTGAGAACTGGATATTTCCCGCACCGATCTCGGTTTTTATCTCTATGCCTTTTTCAACAGTATTGCCGATATAATTCAATCCGCTGAAAGCAACGATCGAGAGGCGGTAGGGATTCGAAGGGAGATTGAATACTTCGTTACCCATGGTAACGGGAAATACAAATCCGCAGGTATTCATAAGCCGGATAGTTTCTTTGACAGATTCTTCCGCGGCACAGGGCACCTCTCGTACATTGGCAAGCGCTATTCCGGTCCTTGACCGAGTATAGCCGGAAATGGAGGTAAGACCGGAAGATATGAACAATTCAAGTGGGTCGATCGTTGTTCCACGATAACCGATCAGATCCCTGAACCCCTTGGGGATACCATCCTGAATCTCAAGTCTCCCGCCAAATGCCATCTTCACGGGAATGCCCTTGCGCTGAAATACCCCGTCCATAGAGATACTGCAGATTGTGATAAACCCGATATATCCAGGGGGAATCCGGCTGTCACGTTCAACAATCCGGTACGAGTTGAAAAAGCCGCATCCCGTCCGGGCAACATCGTCAAATGCAGATTTTACCGGTTCAAACTGATCAACCGGAACAATGGAAAGGTTATATGCCACATCGCCGGTACTTGTTGACGGATCGAATGTACTCCGGTACGCAAGGCGTTCCAGTTTCGAGATAACAAAACCAATCCTGTCATCTACAAGGGCATTATCCGTCTCATATATCCCAATAGGTGTCAGGATTCTTCCTTGGTTTCCAACTTTTTCCGTAAACCCCATAGTATCGAGATAACTGAGGTAGTATTGTACGGCCCGGTCACTCAGAATAAAGCCCCGTTCCGCCATCAGTTCTGACAACCGTTTGGCACCCATCGGATCCTTATGCTCTTTGAGAATCCGCAAAATTTCTATATATTTTCGTTCGGTTCGGATCATGATTATCGGGCCTCAACGGCACCCAGACTATCCTGATAACGGCCAGAATATACCTTGTCGCTATTCCGTACTTCATGAAGAATCATCTGGACCACACGGTCATTTTTATGCAGGATGATATCCTCGCTTCCCATATTAGTCAGGCAGAGGGTCAGCTGACCGCGAAATCCCGGGTCTACATATCCGGCTCCCAGAAGAACTCCGCGCCGGCCAAACGAGGAACGGCATCGGAGGGTCCCTGCAAGATCCATAGGGAGTTCAATCCACTCGAGGGTTGGAACGAGGGTACAGATTCCCCGGGGCAGCATCAGGTCAGTGGCGCCACGGAGATCATAGGATGCCGGTTGCTGGCAGGGGGCATGGTAAGGTTTGATGATGAGTTTTCCCTCAGGGAATTGCTGATCAACCCTGCGGGCAAACTCTGATGCGGAGAGAATCATTCAGTAAAGTATCGGTAGAAAATACTTAATATCTTTTGATGTAAAGAAGATGAGCAGGATCCATGGGGTAGAGGATATCCTCTTGGGCTTCGAACCCAAGGACGCGGGTTCGATTCCCGCTGGGTCCGTTTCATTCCGGCAGATCAAAAAACCCTTTTTTTTTAAACATCTCTTTGAGAGATTTTTTCATTCGGTTCATGGCTGATGATCTGATCACGAATCAATTGATACCGGGCTTCCGATGAAGAGCAACTAAAAGGGGGGTCTTTCTTACCATGACTGACGGGAAATTCGCGTACTGCCGTCAGGACAGAGAACATCATTTCCCTTCAGAATTCAGGGAATATAAAAAAAGTTAAATTTCATTTCTTCTTGATACATGCCGCCGTCGCTTATGACCGACCATCCGCAGGATAGCAAAAAGGATGAGTACCGCAACAACCCCCAGAATCACCATGGATATCAGTCCAAAATCAAGATTCTTCTCGATTACAAGGGTAACAGAATCGGTGGCATTGCCCTGCACAACCTGTTTATTCACCGAAGCGGACTGGTATCCTTCCTTGACAGCGGTGATATTGTAGGGTGAGTTGAATTTCACGCGTGCGGAATACTGGCCATTCTCATCAGTTATCCCGGTGGCAGCACTGTTCAGGATGACCGATGCATTCGGAACAACTTTCTGGTCTTTATCGCGTACATACACGGTCAGCGCAGCGCTCTCATATGGCAGTGCAAAGGAATAGTCCTTACTCTGATCTGCAACCGTGATTGACTTACTGACTGTGATATAGCCGGGTTTGCTGACTTCCAGAAGATATGCTCCGGTCACCAAGTTAGGGAAATTACTCCTTCCATATTCATTCGTGGTTCCCGACAGGCTTCCATTAATATAAACCTGAGCACCACTCAGCGGGGTCCGGCCTTCGTCAAAGACGTACACAAACGCACCAATCGGGGCCTTTGACATTTCCAGGGTTGAGATAGCATCCGAATCGCTGATGAGCCGTGATTCGGTTATTGTCTGGTAACCCGGCTTGATGATCTCAAGAGAATACGTTTTTCCCCGGGTTATCTGGGTATTCACTATCCCCCGTGAATCGGTTTTCCCGGCAAGGATGCTGTCGATACGGATCTCAGCGTCCGATACTCCCGTTTTTGTTTCTTTATCGGTAACAATGAAGGAAAACCGGTTTGAGGGAAGGAGCCAGTACTGGACTTCGCGGTTTTCTGTCCCCATATCAATGGTCCCGCTGCGCGGCTGGTAGTTGGCACCCGTGATAAAGAGGGAATAGAGAGTCATTGCATTGACACCGAACCCGGCAGATCCTGCACCATCAGTCTGTTTTCCAAGGGACACATTCACAGAAGTGAGGTTGATATTGGCACCGTACACGGGCTTCAGGGTATCGGAATCATAGAGGTTCACTTTCAGCGTCAGCGTTTTGCGGTTCAATGGAACTACAGCTGATGTTGCATTTTTACTGAAGGTCTGCTCCAAGTCATCATAGCCGGCCTTGGATATCTGGACTTTTTGATCATACTCTCCGGTATGAGTGATGTAAACCTGGCCATTCGCGTTGGTGCGGGCATAATCCCCTCCATTGAGGTATACCGTTGCATGAGGAATAGTAGTGTTATCAAGATTATCCTGCACAGTAATCAGGAGATTCGTCGTTGCCTGTGCTGCACTGCAGAGGAGGACGAGAAACAGCAGGGCAAAAAGGAAACGATGTCTATGACTATACATGCTAAAATATCGACACCTGCTCATATATCAGCACATCGGTCTATATCTCGGTAATCGAGGGAATGCGATCGAGAAGCATTCCTTCAACCAGAATTGGCATGAGCCTCCGTCCTTCTTCGATTGCATTCTGGAGTCGCCAGCTTCGATCTGCAAATATAGTAAAGAGCGGATCGCCATTTTTTACCAGTTTGCCTTTTTTCGCATGAAGCTGTATCCCGGCACCATGATCATGGGGAGCTCCGGCAGTCCTTGCAAGAGTGATCAGAGAAGAGTTATTCATCTCGATCACGTAACCCGATGCCGGAGATTTCACCACAAACTGGTGTTCACCCGGGATGATATCGGAAGACTTGATAGTAGGATCGCCTCCCTGAATCTCAATAATCCTGCGGAACTTCTCGAGCGCTTTACCACTGGTGAGAAGTTCCTGCGCCATAGCGGTGCCACTTCCCCGCTGGGCTTTTCCGGACATCTCCAGGGCGATTCCGGCGATCGCGAGACCCTTCTGGATAAAGGAATTCGGTTCTGTTGAGCCTTCCAACACATGCAGTGCTTCCATCACTTCGAGCTTCGGCCCGATACTGTGACCAACAGGTATATCACCATAGGTAAGAGCGCATTCGACTTTCATATTCAGGCGCTCTCCAAGCTCAATAAACTCCCGGGCAAGTTTCCTTCCTTCCTGCATGTTGGGCACTTTTGTATGCTGGCCAACGGGAATGTCAATTACAACCAGGTTTGCCCCAACTGCAAACTTCTTGGCCATGACACTGGCAAGCATCTGACCCCGGGCATCAATCTTGAAGGGATATTCCTGGATAATGATCCGATCATCAGCAGGTGCAATATTCGTGGCGCCACCCCAGACAATACAACCTCCGACTTTCTCGGTCATCTGCTGCACTTCCCCGGCAGAAAACTCGACAAAAGCCAGCACTTCCATGAGATCCGCAGTACCCCCGGCCCCGGTAATTGCCCGGGATGCAGTTTTAGGGATTTTGAGGCCACTTGCAGCAATAATGGGAACAACCAAAAAAGAGATCTTGTTACCGGGAACGCCACCAATCGAATGTTTATCAACAATCGGCCGGGACGGGAATTTGATCTGTTCCCCGGTTTCCACCATTGCACGGGTGAGATGTTCCACCTCGTCCATATCGAGAGGATTGACATAGGATGCGGTGATAAATGCAGTAAGTTCTGCAGGGGATAGATCATCGCTCACAACATCCCGGATGATTGCCAGGGTCTCCTCTTTGGTCAGTCGTCCGGCATCCATCTTCTTCTTGATAAAATCCAGGGATGCAGGCCTGCCGGCTTCCCGGATCTCTATCTCATCCCCGTCAATGAGGTGGAGACGTTCGTTGGTTATCCGGAAAATACCGCCGGTACCCTGTTGGGCAATAGTTGATGTGGTTTCCACAAACGCAGTCGCTGATATCCCATTTTTCGGGTTGATGATCTGGACACGATCACCATTCAGTACACCGATACTGCGTGCGTCAAGCCGGTTGAGAAGAATGCCCCTGGTTGCGATATCCAGGATTTTTGCGGTCATTTTCATCTTTGATATCACCCGTTGATGAACACCCTCTGGGGATGTTCCCTTTACTCATCTACCTTGACCGCTCGAATGATATAAAGATGTCAGTGATTTAGGTGAGAGATGCGAATGAAAAAAGACCCGTGGGAACGAGTGATACGTTTTAAAAAAAAATTAGATTTTAGTTCAGTGCCTGCGCACAACGATGAATGCAACTGCACCGAGACCAATCAGGGCAATCAGGGCACCGTAGCCGGGCGACTTGGTGGTCGGGACCGGGGTCGGAACAGTGGTTGGAGCCTTGGTTGCTACAGTGGTGACAGGTGCTGCAGTGGTTGCAACGACCGTCGGGACTGCGGTTGGGGCAGCGCCTTCAAGGACGTTGAACAGAGCAGAGTCACTTGCTGCAGTTACGAGGACACCCTGCATGGTAACAAGGTACTCGTCGGGTTTGAATGCTGATGCATCGACATCGTAGGAGAGCGCGTTCAGGCCGCTGTCGCCCTTCTTGACCTTGATGGTCTGGCCTGCGCCGCTGAACTCACCGCTCTGGGACTTCTGAGTCGGCTTGAATGATGATGAAACGACCTGGACGAGTACGTCGTCATCTACTGCGAGGTTGGTGGTTGCAGTGATGGTGAACTTGTCGCCGACGTGCTTGTCGCTGATCGGTGCAATGGTGATCTTGGGGGTCTCGACAATGAACTGGAGCTTGGTGTAGGTATCATCGACGTTGGGGTCGTTGATTGCCTGAACAAGTGCCTCAGCTGCATCGGATCCCTGGAGGCTTCCTGCTCCCAGGAGGGTGAAGACCTTGACACCAGTGCCGGCAGTGCCGAGCTGCATGTTGTAGACAACCGTCTTGGGTGACTCTACAACAGAGTTTGTCACGACATCAAAGATCGTGTTCTGCATCGGGTGCTGAACAACCACGAAGTACTGGCCTGCGTACATACTAGTGGTGGCAGTCCGGGTAACCTCATACTTGAACGATCCGTCAGAGTTTACTGCTTCAGTCTTGACATCGGCAGCAGTCTTGGGATAGTTCTTTCCGAGGATCCAGATCTGAACACCCTTCGGGGGCTGGCCTTCTGCAATACCGGTGATGAATACCTTGTCACCCTGTGCTACAGTTGACTGGGATGCGGTTGCAGAGACGAACGGCTTCTTGATGACGATGGAAACCGTGCCGAAAGCTGCGGAGCCTAAGTTGTCCTTGTTCTTGGGCTGGCTTACTGCATAGATAGTGTACGAACCTGCGTCAAGTGCGTAGTTTGCAGTTCCCCACTTCCAGGACCAGGTGTTGTCACCCTGGACATCCACGTTCTGGAATGCCGTTGGGTCGCCGTTGGTTGCGGCTGAGTCTCGCGGGTTAGTGTTCGCGATGTTTGAACCAGCAGCCACCAGGTTGGGTCCGGTAATGAACAGGTAGGTCTTGTAGGTTTCAGTGTTCGTACCGGAGAACTTGATCTCTTCTCCAAGGTAGTAGCTCTGGTCGCCGGCTGCCACGATAGTGACTGCGCCCTTCTCAACCTTCACATCAACCTCGTCGCTCTTCCACTGGTTGGCGCTGTCCCACTTCTCAACATGGATCGTGTACTTCTGTGCCTTGGTCCAGTTGGTGGTAAGGAACTCAACGGTCCTGGTACCGGAAACAGAGGTCGTGACGTTGGCGTTCACGTAAGAACCGTTAGCGAGCATGTTGCGGCCGGTTACGTACGTGAGATCAGTGGCGGCTGTAGTAGAGGTAGACCCCTTACAGACGTCATCCCAGACACGTGTGGTGGCGGATCCTGCATTCTGGTAGTTGTATCCACCAGAGGTAGCTCCGATGTTTGCACCGGCGTATACGGTCGGACCGGCTGCACCCGTTTCGATGGGGTAAGCGATATCAGTCTTGACGCCATCCTGGTTCGCGTTGATGAACGGGGGCTGGTTGTCGTAGTTACCACTCATGGTGCTGGTACCCTTGACCCAGACGTGATAGAGGGTGTTGGGTTTGCCCGTGATGGTAATCGAGAACGGCTTGCTGCGGACAACTGAATCCTTGTTTGCCTCAACCTTCAGCGTGTCAGAGACAAGGGTGATGGTCTGGGTCGCAGAAACAGTCTTGCCGGTGTAATCTGCACCTGCATTCTTGTAGTTGTCCTTCATGTTGTTGAGCTTGGACTCAGCAGAGATAGTGTAGGTTCCAACCGGGTACGCGTACTGGCCGTTTAACATTGAACCAGTAGACCAGTTTGCCTGGGGCATTACCGGCTTGGTCTGGGAACCCCAGGTCCATGGCTGGGTAGAGACGTTCAGCTGCTGGAGCGAAACTGCAGTAGTTACACAACCGCTGGCTTCGTTCGAGTTCCAGAGTGCAGTATACGTTGTTCCGGACTCATCCTTTACCAGGATGTTCATGAAACCGTCGGTCACCTTGTTGCCATCGATGGTAGTGATCGTGGATCCGTTGTTGAAGATCGGTGAACGGTATCTGCTGTCCAGTGCGTTGTACAGGTTGGTTTCAAGGGCGAAACCGAGTGCTTCTCCCTGCGGAACAGACTTGCCCGTCATGTCAGTGTTCTGGGTAAAGTCCCAGATCTTGAGGGTGATTGAGGGGTCTGCAACCGTGAAGATAGCGGGTACCATGGCGCGCTGGGTAGACTGGTTGACGATGTACCAGTTGCCAGTGTAACCGACAAAGTTGCTGGTTCCAACAGTGAACGACTGGTTCTGTCCAGCAAGCTGGACGGTAGTTGTCGGGTTGGAGCTACCGAGGTTTGCTGCGGATGCCCACCAGCCGATCGTGCCGGTATATGCATCGTATCCGCCAGCAGCAATGGTAGCCACGCCATCATAAGTTGTATACGTCTGCGCCATCTGGGCGGGAGAGACGTTCAGTCCCTGTTCTCCAATAAACACTGTTGCACCCCGAGCAATAGTTGCAGAGGTGTTGGTGTAAGCTGCCGATACCGGCATTACAGCAACGAGCACAAAAAGTGCGAGTGCAATCAGTGCGATAGTAAATCGCTTAGTCATTGTTTCAATTCCTCCAAAGATTACATCATACAATTCAAGCCGAGAAAGGTCTTCGACAAATGCCGAATAACGATTCTGCGAGCCCCATACTCCGTTTTGACGGAATATGAAAGAGTATTTGTAAAAGAGCTAATATATCCTTTGTGGTTGATTTTACCAGCCAATCCGAGCACGATTTGAGAGCTATTTTTTGATTTGAGTGAAATTATTCATTTTCTCGCAGGGGATTCATTATCCGGTGATGAGACCCCTTTGCAATCGCATCCTGCCTTGATCATATATATGTCGCGCACAGATTTAGATTGTACATTATTACTATAATACTTATATATGATTTTTAATTATCAAACAATTCTCTTTTCCCATAGCGATGTTTTGTAAAAAATCGCCAGATATCATCTGATAATAAAATAATGATGGTAACAAACACATTGTTGTGTAATTGAACTTTCCTCACGGGCATACACAATCGGCATAGTTCTGAATTTATGGAGACGGTTTTCTGAGATACTAAGATGCATCTTTTTCAAAGTGATGCCCAACAAAAATGCAATACTTATACAATATGCTATGCATACCTGTCTGCATGAGAATCATCCGGGCACCCAGCATCGGGCGGGCACACGAGCTGGTCGTCAAAATGATCCTTGAGAAGGGCTGGCTCCTCCGGACTGAAGATGCTGAGGCAACGGTGGAGTTTGAAGAGATCACTTTGCAGGTCGACACCCCGCTTGCAGAACCCATGATAAGCCCCTGCTCCAGGTTCCAGCAGAGGTTTGTTGAACAATATGCAAAGGACCTGCTTTTTGGCTCGCATGCCTCCTTTGAATACGATTATCACGGCAGGCTTTTTGACTGGGGCGAGCGGCTGGCTGCTGATGGCGTGCCGGTACACGTTGACCAGATAGCCTATATTGTTGAAAAACTCAGGTCATCACCTGAAACACGGAGGGCCATCGCCATTACCTGGAACCCGGTCATTGATGAAAAACTCGATGACTGCCCCTGCCTCCAGCTGGTCCAGTGCGTTGTCCGCGAGGGCAGGCTGGATATGCGGGTAATCTTCCGGTCAAACGACATGCTCACAGCAGCAGGAGCCAACATGTATGCCCTTGTCCAGCTCCAGAAATCCATTGCTGACCAGCTCGGAGTCCCCTGCGGGATCTATACTCATATCTCACTTGTCCCGCACATATACTATATCCGTGATGCCCACGATATCGAACCGTTCTGCCGCCGGGGTACACTTATCCAGCCGGTCAGGGAAGTCTGTCTTGCCTGCAAACGCTGCGAACGGGCAGGATCTGTCTGAAGGTTACGGACAGGTCTTCCGTCACCTTAATTAGGCAACAGCGGCAAAAAGTATGAGGCACATAGCCCGGTAGTGTAGCGGTCAATCATGGGGGACTCTGGATCCCCCGACAGCAGTTCGAATCTGCTCCGGGCTACTTCTTCTTGCATTTCCCTGAATACTGTAAGTTTCTCCTGCGAAAAGGAGGCGGATTATTCTTTACGCAATCAGTGCCGGCAGGATGCAGCAGAGAAATACTGCACCAAAGGTACCGGCACCCCCGATACTTACCTCTTGAATTTCAATTTCTTTTATCCGGAAAAGATGGGCTACATTCCCGCCAATCAGAGTACCGAGAATCCCACCTGCGCAGGCAGGAACCGCTGCCGCAAGTCCTGTTCCGCCCGACAGGAGAATCCCCACAAGGAGTGCCGTCAGCGCCGGGATGAACAGGGAGACCTTAAGACCGTACCCGCTTATCATCCGGGTTGCAATAAAAGAGACTCCGGCAACCACAACAAGACACACGGCTGTGGGCATGAGAAGGGAGGACCCGGTGAGCAGGGCTGCCCGATACAACAGGTAAAAGGCAATGCATACGGGAATGATTGCTCCACCAAGGTTGACCGAGATGAGGGTTTCCCAGATCTGCTGCGACACGCAGGGTGCAGGTATATCAAATCCGGAAGGATTTTCAGAGGAAACCCGGATCATATCGCGCTTCACCCGATAGACCGGGATATTTATAAAACTCCCAAAAAGCATCAGAAGAACAACGGCTATTGCTGCCATCCAGGAGAAACCGAGCCGCGTGAAGGCTGCGCCAATAATACCGAGGAGAATGAGCGGGATCAGGAGGATAACGACAATGACAAGAAGGATGATGACAAAAATAGAAAGTGCCCCCGCCCCGGAGTAAACCCGAATGCCGTCACTCATGGCTCTTCCCCTGTATTATATCCCGGCCCGGGTTTTGTGCAGACAATTGCGGCGTGATCCTGGTGATACGGGGCAAGCCAGACCTGCTCCCTGACAATGAGACCGGCGGTTTTTAGGGCTGCAACTGTATCCTCGAATACAACACCCGGTGTTTTCCTTATATCCACACTCCGCGTCTTGAGCATAAGTATCAGTGTACCTCCTTCTTTCAGAAATGCGCAATTCCTTATCGCAATATCGGCCTGGTCCGGCTGGGCCACATCCTGGTAGAGCAGGTCAACGGTTTCTACGAGAGGCGCATACTGTTCCGGGCGGCATGCATCAGCCATGATCGGCACAATGTTCCGCCGGCGCCGTGCCACTTCCAGGAGGTCCTGCATCGGGTGGGGGGCGAATTCAACAGCATAGACCACTTCAGTGTAATCCGCAACATGGGAAACGGTAGTGCCGTTTGCTGCCCCGAGATAGAGTACCTTCATCCCAGGAGCCAGTTCTGTCCCGGTCCCTACGTAATATAATGCCGCAAGTTTACTTCTATACGGATCCCAGACACGGGCGCTGCCAAGCATGCGCTCACCATAGACACCCCCCTCCCCCCGCGAGACCAGTACATCACCGATCCGGATCATGGTTCCTCCTTCCGGGTTATAACAATTCCAACGGCATCGATACGCGCCTGTGCAGTATCGAGAAATTCGGGAACCGCAACCCCGCGGAAATAATCGAGTTTTGCTGCTATCGCGAGTTTTCCTGCCAGCACCCGGGCAACTTTCCCGCGGACTTCACGGGGGGCATTGTGAACCCGCCGGTGCTGGAATATGATCCCATGCTTGGGAGACGGGGACCGGGTCCGCAGATGGGCAAAAATCGCCGTACGGGCACCCAGTACCTGGATAACACTTGCCGGGAGCCGGGAGAGCGGGAGAAGACCTCCGGCAATCGCCATGAGCCGGGCTGCAACCAGCCCGCCAATCAGTGCACTGGTATTGGGCATCACCCGGTTTGCCCGGTCGGAAACCTCCCGGGCGAGATCAGTCCTCGCTACCCCAAGCTGTTCGATCTGCCCGGCAGTCCTGCCCAAAGCCCCTCGGCCTTTTGTAGCGATATTTTTTACCAGAACGTGTGCAGGGGTTTTGCGGTATTTCCGGGAGAACGTGGGATGCCGCACCTGGTGCCATTCCGATACCCGCTCTGACAGCAGGTTAATGACAGTATCCATCTCGTCGAGAGTCCTGACCATCTGGAGCAGTTCTGCATCTTTGCCGGCATACCGTTCCCGTATTTCCTGCTCTGCAGCAAAAAAACAGACTTCCCGTAGGGCAGCGATATATTCCGTCCTGGTAGTACAGACCCCGCACGACACGGCGTCCTCCCAGGAAAGGGGGATAAAATCCTCAAGGCTGGTGCGGAGTGTGGCAACCCTGCCTGCGCGGAGGGGGATATCGCCCGGAACCGGCTTCCATACCCCTTCATCCAGATCACCGAACCAGTAGGACCTCATATCAGAAAAGTAAGGATGCCGGGGAGTATAAAGATCGCATATCACGGCAGGATGGTATCCGGATATGGGATCACCGGGAACACAGAAATCCAATCAGATCCACGCCAGACCAAAAGACCACAGCATGACGGGGATCATGATCGCCCCCATGCAGTACATCCGCGGGACATTTACCAGGTGGGGAACAAGACCAACCATAATTGCCAGGATGAGGATCACCATACCAAAGGGGCCGGTGAGGAAAAAACTGAGACAGACTACGAATGCGATCACGACCCGGTTCAGCAGCAGGCTGTCGATACCATGAAGGTGATGCGCGAACCGGGAGAGGCCGATTGTTATCAGATATGCAGCACAGGCAGCCAGAACACCCACAACCATAAGCTCGCTCATCGTGGGCAGGGGAAGTTCCGACAGGGCAACCATGACCCCGTTGCGCATCCGCGACAGGGCAAAAAGGGCGGTAAGGCCGATGAACGCATTGGCGGTATTTGCCGCGTTTGTGGCAAGGATATAGGCACGGCGGTCTTTCTCGTACCCGATCAGGGATGCCAGAACACCGTTTGCTGATGCGGTCGAAAGTCCGGGGAGCCATCCGACGGCAACACCGGCAAGAGTACCTATCGCTGAGCATTTGATTATGGTCCGATCACCCACCCGCAATCCCCGGAAGCGTTGTTCCGGCAGGATCCCGCGGGATGCCGTGAGGAGGACCGAGATCCCAAACATCCCGGTGAGGAGCGGCATGAGAACCGCGCTTCCCCCGGCAAGGGTGTGCCAGCCAAGAAAAGCATAATGGAGTGCGAATGCACCCAGCATGCCGGAGACAAGAAAGATCGCCAGTGCCCAGCCGGGGGCTTCACTGGTGACGATCATATATCCGACCGATGCCACCAGAAGGATACCGATCCACCAGTCGAAATACGGCTGGAGCGCCGGAAGGGCAAAAAAACAGAGGACCGAAAGAGGGACTGCGATCACCATGGCTATTGCACTACCAAGAGCTGCGATCCGAACGGCTTCCTCGCCATTTCCTTCCATGCAGAGTGCGTGGGCAGGCAGGACGGACAGGGAGGTATCGGCTTCCGGGATACCGAGGAACGTACTCGGGATGGCATCCACGAACGTATGCGTGATCAGGGCAGCGAACAGGGCACCGGCAAGGGCAACCGGGCCAAGGAGCGCGAGGAGTGCCAGCTGGAGACTGAACAGAATGCCGGCAAGCGTATTGGCATGGACCCCGGGGATGATCCCGCTGACGGTACCAAGAGCTACTCCGATCAGCACGCCAAGCAGGATCTCTATCATTGCTTAGAAATCCGGGAGCGCGGACATAAATCAACCGAAATGCATACCAACATAACAACTATCATAAACCTCCAGAGGCGACAGGTTCGTAATGAAGATCGCAATCACCAGGCTTTCCGGAAAGGAGAAGAGCGACGCGGCGCGGTGTGCTGATTCCGGGCACACCTGTTACAGCGTACACCCGCTCCGGTCAGAAATCCGTAAAGAAGTGATCGCTGATTTTGTACAGGCCGCTGAAAGAGGAGAGTTTGATGCGGTTTTTTTTACCAGCGCACTGCCGGCAAAACTGATCGCCCCCAGGATACGCGAGCTAAAAACAGCCCGCATCATTGCCATCGGGCCCCAGACAGCAAAAGAACTCAGTACGCATGGAATTGAAACCGAGATCCTCCCGAGTTTCTATTCAAGGGATTTTGTTCCCTACCTCGGTGACTGGATTTCCGGAAAACGGATCGGCATCCCCAGGGCAGCAGTCCCGAATCCCGCCCTCATCGACGCCATCGCTGCAGCCGGGGGGATTGTCCGCGAGTTCCGGTGCTATGGTCTTGAGCCCACGGGAGAAGCATTGGATCTCGGACCTGCCGACGCGATTCTGTTCACGAGTGCCATGTCGTTTTCAAAGGCGGTCTGGACGCCACGCCCCGACCTCCTGGTGATGGCAATCGGGGAGATCACGGCTGCGGGGATGCAGAAAGCGGGGATTGACCCGGCTGTCGTGGGCGACGGGTCGCTGGAAGGAACACTGGCGGCGCTCAATTCCTATCTTGCCAGAAGAGAGGGGAGATAAAAAAAAATGACTGATACGGTTGATCCGGCAGGGCCGGAAAAGGTTCACCTGTGGAGCGGGTCCGGGATCATAGTACTCGATAAACCCCGGGGGCCGTCAAGCCACGAGGTTGCCGCATGGGTGGGAAAGATGCTTGGCTGCCCGGTGGGGCATTCGGGGACGCTCGACCCGCAGGTTTCCGGCCTGCTCCTGATCATGCTCGGGAATGCGGTGCGCCTTGCCCCCCTCCTGCTCCAGCACGACAAGGAATACATCTGCCTGATGCGCCTGCACGGTGATGCTGCACAGGAGCGCATCCGTGAAGTGGCAACGGAGTTCACGGGCCGGCTCTACCAGCGCCCGCCCCGCAAGAGTGCGGTGAAACGCAACCTCCGCATCAGGACCATACAGGAGATGGAAATTCTCGGGATTGAGGGACGGCTCGTCCTCTTCCGGGCAAAATGCGATGCCGGTACCTATATCCGCTCCCTTTGCCACCACATGGGACTCGCCCTTGGTGTCGGGGCGCATATGCAGGAGCTGCGCCGCTCCCGTTCCGGGACATTTGCTGAAGGTGATATGCACACGCTTCATGAGGTCCAGGATGCTGCGGCGGCGGCGTTGTCGGGGGATCGCAGCACACTTGTTTCCATGATCCTCCCGGTAGACCGGGCTGTCCCCGACGTCCCGTCCGTTATTGTCCGGGACACGGCGATCGATGCCGTATGTCATGGTGCGGTCCTGGCAGGAGTTGGCATCATCTCCTGTGCACCGTTTGAGCGCGGCCAGACCATTGTGCTTCTCTCGCAGAAGAACGAATTCATTGGTCTTGGCCGGGCGCTGGTACCCTCTTCAGGGTTTACACCGGGCCAGACCGGCCTTGTGATCGCACCTACGACGGTATTCATGGCCGCGGGGACGTATGCCCGCGGATGGACAAAATCGGAGACCATCGTCCCGCGCGATAAAAAACCAAAGACATCACAGGCTTCGGGCCAGGGGAAGGCCCCGTACAATAAACACGCCGGGTTCCAGAAGAGAAAACCGGATGAAAGGCAGGGTAACCGGGTCTGGCGGAAGAGATAGCATTAAAAAAATACCCCGCTTATACATAGGATACACTTTTTGCTGAGGTAGTCTAGCGGTAGGGCGCAGGCCTGGAAAGCCTGTGGTGCGAAAGTGCCTCGGGGGTTCAATTCCCCCCCTCAGCGTCTTTTTGATTGTCATCATTTATTTATGGGCACCCGGCCGATACCATGGAAAACCGGGCAATTACTCATCTTTGAGATGAGGGGTAGGGTGCATACCCCCCCGCCATCTTGTTTTTAAACGATCGGACCCCCCTGCCATACTATAGGGGGGGTATGCGAAAGACTCCCTCCACACCAAGACCCGGGGAATCCCCCCTACTCAAATGTGATTTGCCAAAACCAACCCCTTCACGCCGAACGTTCCATACGAAATAAAAGTCAGGCGAGTGTGTGCAATGCACATTACTCACCTTTGAGATGGGGGGTGCGGGGCATACCCCCCACCATCTTTTTTTTTTAAACGATCGGACCCCCCCTGCCATACTATAGGGGGGTATGCCGGGGACCCCCTGTGATTTCCGATAAAATTGATCTCTTACTCATGTATGGGAAGCATCCGGATCCGGTTCCTGGAAAACCGGAAGCAATCCGGTCTCTCACGGATAAAGAAGTTTTTATTCCACGTATTCGTCCACAGATTAAAACACGTTCTGTAATGATGTGACAAAAAAAGATCCGGTTCCCCGTGCCGGGGGAATTATAACATTCTGTTCGCGCCGGAGACCGAGGCCCGGGCAAACGCACAATATTCCGGCACAACCTCAAAACCGAGATAATGCCTGCCCTCCTGGTGAGCAACGGCTGCAACAGTCCCGGAGCCCAGGAACGGATCGAGTACAAGCTCTCCGGGATTACTTGAATACAGGAGAATCTTACGAACAATCTCCGAGGGGAGTTTTGTCGGGGTTTTCATCTTTCCTTTCCAGTACTCCCGCTGGATTACCCAGACATCTTCGGGATAATGGTCGATCTTGTTGAAGGTGTAGCGTTTCGGGTCTTTTACCACAAACAGGATATGGTAGTGGCTGGTGACGTATTTCTTCTTCGTGAACACCCCGAACTGGTACTTCCAGATCAGATGATTGATCGTTGTCAGCCCGGCTGCATCCAGCCCTTCCAGAATATCCCGGAGCCGGTTCCAGCCGGAAAAAACATACATGCTCCCGGATGGCGCAAGCACGCGGGCAGCTTCTGTCATCCAGCTCCTTGTGAAATCGCCGTATTCTTCCGCCGGGATCTCCTGGTAGCCCTCCATCACGTGGGACCCCTTCCGGTTGTAATTGAGCCGCTGGGCTTTGAAATCAATGGCAAACGGGGGATCGGTAACGATCAGGTCAACCGTTCCCGAGGGAACCTTTGGCAGGAGGGTGAGGGCATCCCCTTCATAAATCGTGTCAATTTCGGGGGTCCCGGTCCTCCGTTTCATTCAGTTCTTCCCGCCGGCTTTCCTGCCTATCTCAAATGCTTTGGCATTGATCTCAATGGTCTTTCTGGGTACAAGGCGTTTCACGGCTTCGAGAAGGGATTCCGGTTTTAAAGGCATCAGGCTGCTTGCTGCGCCAAGCATTACCACGTTCTGGGAGAGCGGGCTTCCTGCCTCGGTTGCCAGCTTATCGGCGTCGATAAGACGGAGATCGTACTTCCTGAGCGCCTCAATGACTTCCCCCTCGCCCGGCACTGCAAGCTTGTGGGTGAAGACCGAGGTGGGATGGACCATGTCCCGGTTGATCACCATGGCCCTTTCCGGCTTTAAGAAGTGCGAGTACCGGAGCGCTTCGAGAAGATCAAACGAGATGAGGAGATCTGCCTGCCCGGGGGCTATCAGGGGGCCATGAACGCCGTCGATCCGGATGTGGCTTTCCACCGACCCGCCGCGCTGGGCCATACCGTGGGTCTCTGCCCCCCGTATGCTCCTGCCCTCGATGAGGCAGGCCTCGCCAAGGATATTGGAGGCAAGGATCGTTCCCTGTCCGCCGATACCCACGATCAGGATATCAAAACTGCCGCTCATTTCCGCCCCTCCCGCACGATTGCCCCGGTGGGACAGAGCCGGGCACAGACAGCACAGCCAAAGCACAGGTCCGTGATCCGCGCCTTCTCATTGGAGAACTCGATCGCCGGGCAGCCGAACCGGACGCAGGTGCCACACCCGTTGCAGGTTTCGGCATCAACAATATACTTTCCACGTTTTACGCCGGAGCGGCGGGCCATGATCACGCACATCTGCTTGGCTATGATTACTTTGACACCGCTGCGCTTCTTTGCCTCCTGCAGGAGGGCGGTCATCCCTGTGACATCGTAGGGGTCGATGGTTTCGACAAATGTGACACCGCAGGCGCGGCAGAGCGCGTCCAGCGATACCGGCGGGCTCTCCACGCCGCAGGAGGTCAGGCCGGTATTCGGGTTTGGCTGGTGACCGGTCATTGCGGTGATCCGGTTGTCAAGGATGACAACGGTTATGTTCGCACCATTGTATACCGCGTTCAGCAGGCCCTGGATGCCCGTATGGAGGAACGTGGAATCGCCGATGGTGCAGATGACATCGCGCGGCTCGCCCGAGTGCGCGATGCCGCTTGCAACCGTGATGGACGCGCCCATGCAGATAGTCGTGTCAACTACACCGAGCTGGATACCAAGGGTGTAACACCCGATGTCGCTTGGGTAGATCGCATCTTTGTACACTTTCTTGATAGCGTAAAACGCGCTCCGGTGAAGGCAGCCGGCACAGAGGATCGGGGGGCGGGCAGGAATATCCGGAACTGGAACGACAGGGGGATACGGGTTTGCCGGGATAAAACCTGCCTTCTCCAGGATCACTGCCACTGCCGAAGGGGATAACTCGCCCTCATATGGCGCGTACCCGTTCTTCTTGCCAAGGACCGGAACGGTTCCGGCAACCTGCCGCACAACCTCTTCCACCACCGGTGCCAGTTCCTCGATGACGAGCACTTTCTCGTGCTGCTGTACAAAACCGGCAAGCCACTCCTCGTCAATGGGGTAGGCGGAGATCCGCATGAGCGAGACCCCCGCAGGAAGCAGTTCCTCAACATAGGATATCCCGATTCCGCTTGCAATGATCGCGGTCTTTCCGCGAATTTCGTACCGGTTCAGGCCCAGTTCGACAAGGCGCTTTCGGATGGCAGGTTGTTTCTCGTTGAGTTTCTTATGCAGGATCCGGGTGTGGGCGGGAATGACAACGTACTGGCGGGGATCTTTTTTGAACTCGCCTTTCCGCGTGCTTTTCACGACAGGGCCGAGACCAACATCGCCTTTCGAATGGCAGATGCGGGTAGTCGGGCGGAAGATAACGGGCAGGCCGAACTCCTCGGACAGTTCGAACGCTTTCGGGATCAGGTCATGCGCTTCCTGTACACCGGAAGGATCCAGGCAGGGCACCCGTGCGAAATGCGCGTAGCACCGGGTGTCCTGCTCGTTCTGGGAGCTGTGGGCAAACGGGTCATCGGCGCTCATGATCACGAGACCCCCAGTAACGCCGGTATATGCGCTCGTCATCAGCGGATCTGCCGCCACATTCAGCCCCACATGTTTCATAGTGCAGAGTGCCCGAACCCCGCACCAGGCTGCGGCAAGAGCGTTCTCCAGCGCCACCTTCTCGTTTACCGACCATTCAAGATAAAACGGCCGTTCCGGCTGTGCCCGCAGCGTATCGATAACCTCCGAAGAGGGCGTGCCGGGGTAGCCGCAGACGAAATCCACGCCGGATTCAAGACAGGCATGGGCAATCGCTTCATTCCCAAGAAGATACTTTCGTTCCATGATCCGGTTCCGTACTAGTACCGTGGTTTTTTGACACATATCCCTATCTGTACCGATCCGGATCTCCCGAGGGATTCACAACTTATAAAAACTCCAATGGAGTAGTTATTAGGGTAAATTCTCGGCAAACTTTTGGGCCCGTAGCATAGCCCGGTGGTGCGCCCGGCTGATAACCGGGAGGTCATGTGTTCGAATCACATCGGGCCCATCCAGCGTTTCTTGTTTTGTATTTTTTTCCAACGGGCAGCCACGCCGTTTCCCGGAAAATCTGGTATACCGGCAGGATAAAAAAAAGAGGTCCCCGGAATGATTCTTCCGGTTTACTGGCTGCGGGCGAAGATGTACCCGATCACTTTATCGAGAGCCTCGACAAGGGCTTCTTCTCCTTTCAGGTAATCGTGGAGGGCCCGGTATAACATGAACATAATATCGTAACCATACCGTTCGAGTGCAGCTTTTTCATCGATCGGGTTGAGATACGAATCCGTCAGGAAACCGTCGAAACTGTACATGAGTTCGAAAAAATCGCCATCTTCAGAAAGGACGCAGAACTGATCCGCCACCTGTTTGGAAGGATTATCCGGGCGGTATGCCGCAGGCTCGCTTTTGCCAAGGATAATCATCTTCGCAGGATAATACGCAGGGTCATAAATTTCTCCCTTTGTGTCCTGCTTGCCCATTTTAAGCATATTCAGGCCGACAACCTTCACGACGGGTATTGCGGATTTTGCCATCCGCGCAAGCAGCCGGGCATCGTTTTTCCGGACCTCTTCTGTTAGTTCTTTTTCCCTGCCATGCAGTTCATCGATCTTCTGCATCAGTTTTTCAAAGCCGTTCTCAATCTCGTCCATAGATGAATTACCCCGTCGTAATTATAGGATAAGAACTGTTGATGTCCCTCATATAAAACCGCTCGTTTCCCATCCATCAGGACACCGGGTAAAATCCTACTTCCCCAGTTCGCCGATAAAAAAGTATTTCCGGTCATTTTTCAGGAACGCAACGCCTTCATATCCGATGGGGAGATCCTCGTTGATAACCACTCCACAATACTCATGGGTCCGGGCCATCACGGATCCGTCCCGGATTTTTTCCGTTACACGTATGGATACCCTGCGGTTCAGGTGCGGACGGTTCATTTCCAGGTAAACCTTCTCGGCAAGGATGTTCATTGCACGGGACCGGCCTTTCTTGACTGAATCCGGAAAGTCAGGTTCTGTTGCAACTGGTGTGAACGGGCGCGCTGAATAACGGGTAATGTTCACTTTATTCGGGCGGATTCTTCTGATCAGGTCAAGGGATTCAGTAAAATCGTTTTCTGTCTCGCCACAAAACCCGACAATCATATCGGTCATCAGGGTGATCTCCGGGCAGGCTTTCCTGAAAGCGGATACAATATCCTCAAAGTCCTGAACAGAATACATCCTTCCCATCTTTTTGAGGATTGAATCCGATCCGGATTGCGCCGGGAGATGGATGAATTTGAAGATATGATCCCCGGCAAATGCCTCGATAATGGATTCCAGGTCCCGCATGACGGTTGCAGGGTTCATCATACCAACCCGCAGCATGAAATTGCCTGGAACTGAGTTGAGTTCTGTGAGGAGTTCCGCAAGCGTCTGACCTGAATCCATACCCCAGGCACTTACGTCCTGGGCAGTCAGCTGGATTTCCGGCGTCCCTTTCTCAACATATGCCTGGACCTGCCCCCGGATCTCGGGGAGTGAAAAACTCCTCAGGGGCCCGCGGGCAAACCGGGTAATGCAGTACGTGCAGGCACCCTGGCAGCCCTGAGCAACCTGGACTATCCCGACTCCCTCTCCGGACACCGTCCGGATGCTACGGTATTTTTCCTGGATTGTATCCGGGGGTATGATCGTTGGCGTGCAGACTGCCAGGATAGCCTCGCACTGAACTGCCGGCATACACCCGGTTACATAGAGATTTCGTTCCCGGAGCTGGGACAGTCTCCGGAGCATCCGCCGTTCTGTCGGCCCGACAACCGTACAGGTGTTCACGATAACGGCATCGGCCTCCTCTTCAGAATTTACTATGATGTTGCCGTTATGCCGCAGTATCTCGGCGAGTTTTGCGGAATCCCCAAAATTATACCGGCAGCCGTACGTCTCGATAAAGACCCGCTGGTTGCAGAGGGAATCCAGTACTGCATTCGTGCAGGGGTCTACCGGAGGGATAGGGGTTCTTCGTGAGACCATGCCAAGCTATTATTTCCTTGGAGGGCAGGGAACTAAAACGTGTTGAACCGCAGGATTCCTCATGCCCGGCCCAGAAGGACGGTGCGGGTATGCGGGAAAAACCCCGTTTCATCACAATGCTTAACCGATTATACCCGTAATCTGTTTATCATGATAAAAATCGGGCTGCTGGGCTGTGGCAATATCGGTCACATTATTGCACATCACACCGGCAGTTTTGCGATCTCCGCGGTGTATGACCAGGTCTTCGAACGGGCGCAGGAGATCGCCGCCCTGTGCGGAGCGGTGCCATATCAGGACTTCGATTCGTTCATTGCATCGGATATCGATATCGTTGTCGAGGCGGCATCCGTCAGTGCCGCCCGCGCCCATACGCTGGATGTTCTCTCTCATAAAAAGGACATGATAATCATGAGCGTCGGGGCGCTCACTGACCTGCAGTTCCGGGACAAATGCCGCAGTACTGCACTTCTCTGCGGCAGGAAGATCTATATCCCGAGCGGGGCAATCTTCGGCCTGGATAATCTCAAGATAGGCAGAATATCAAAGATCGACCGCCTGCTCCTTCGGACCACCAAGAGTCCCTCTTCACTGGGTATTGAGGCCGCAACACGAAAACAGATCTTTGCAGGAAAGGCCAACGAATGCATCAAGGCATTCCCGAAAAACGTCAATGTCTCGGTCGCCATGAGTCTTGCCGCAGGGCAGGATACCGATGTGGAACTCTGGGTCGACCCGGCTGTTGACCGCAATGTCCACGAACTGTTCTTTGATGGGGATTTCGGGGAGACCTACATCAAAGTGACCAATTTCCCCAGCCCGGATAACCCGGCAACAAGTTACCTGGCCGCATTGTCCATCCTCTCCCTGCTGGAGAAGATCACTGACCCGATTGTTGTGGGGACCTAAAAGCACCGACGCGAAGAATCATGGTATCGATCCACCAGTTGTTGCAGTATATAGAGGAGGATGCCCCGTCGGGGGATGTAACTTCGGAGGCAGTTGTTCCTGAAGTGAACTGTTCGGCAGTCATCAGGGCCGAGCAGCCGGGAGTCATTGCAGGTCTGGAAGAGGCAGCAGCGCTGTTTGAATACTTCCATGTCGTCGCAGAACAAAGAGTACGTGATGGAGACGGGGTGAACGCAGGAGACGAGGTTCTCGTTTTATCCGGGAGCGCAAAAATGATCCTGCTCGTTGAACGTACGGCTCTCAATATTATCGGGCGGATGAGCGGTATTGCAACGCAAACACGAAAGATGGCCGACAGTATCGCATCCGTAAATCCTGCGTGCAGGGTCGCCGGTACACGAAAGACTGCCCCGGGCTCCCGCGCACTCGATAAAAAAGCCGTCCTTCTCGGGGGAGGGGATCCCCACCGGACCAGTCTGAGCGACGGTATCCTGATAAAAGATAACCATCTCGCCCTTGTCCCGCTGGAGACCGCAATCCGGAAAGCACGTGCAGTCTCGGCTTACCGGATCATCGAAGTTGAAGTCGAGACCCCCGAAGATGCAAAAAAAGCAGCAGAGGCCGGATCCGATATCATTCTTCTGGACAACATGAGCCCGGAAAAGATCCGGGCAGCGGTTTCGCTCCTCCGCAACCACGGGCTCCGGGACCGGGTGCTCCTCGAGGTTTCCGGGGGGGTGGACGAGAACTCCCTTCCTGCATATGCATCCTGTGGGGTTGACACCATCAGCATGGGTGCACTTACTCATACGGTGAAAAATTTCTCAGTTACTCTGGAAATCCAGCCTTTTTAAACACCGTTCTGCGGTTCATTCATTGCCGGTGTTTTCGGTTTTTATTGGCATTCGTTCAGGTGATTCGCGTGTTGGATTGCCGGTTTTCCGACATTACCTGAGAAAAAGGTTAATAGTCCGGCATCACGTATGGGTGGCTAGAGTGATTTATAAATGGGAGACGAGGAAATACCGGCTCCAGAAGGAACAAAACCTGATGAGCCAGCACTCGAAGATCTTACAGAAATTAATGAGCGCAGAAAACAACGGGTGAAAGGGTATATTATCCTCCTTAAGGATCCCAATCTCAACTTCCGCTGGAGAGCAGCAGAAGCACTGGGAACCGAGGGGGATGAAACCGCCATCGAGCCCCTTATCTCGGCGCTGAACGATCCTTTTGTGGATGTTTCATGGCTGGCAGCAAAGTCTCTTGGAAAACTGGGGGATACAAAGGCAGTTGAGCCGCTTATTTCGGCCTTGGGATCCAAGGATAAATGGCTTCGGACCGGTGCTTCATGGGGTCTTGGAAAACTCCGGGATCCACGGGCAGTTCCTTTCCTTATCGTACTTCTCAAAGACCAAAAAAAACTTGTCAGGAAAAATGCTGCATGGGCACTCGGGAATATCGGTGACGAGAGCGCTATTCCCCCGCTCAAAGAGTTGTCAGGGGATCCGGATAGTGAAGTACGGGAAGAGGTGAAAAACGCCCTTGCATCCATTGAGCGCCAGCATCCAAAAAACGTACAGCAATGATGGAACTCCCCGAAGATTACATGCGGTATCGGGACTCTGGGTAACTATCTGCGAACAGCCCCAGGGTTTTTCCTAAGAAATACGGTGGAAATCCTCCGGAGCATTCACGACAAGTTCTTTTTTCCCGTGATAGGTCTGGACGATCCCATATACTAAAACGCGCTCGCCTTTTTTCAGTCCGAGGGTCAGAATGTGTTGTGACGGTGTAAACACGGTTGTGTTCCCCATACGGAGGAGGACATAATCGCCATCTTTTGTATAGGTTATCTGATCGATCGGCCCTTCGATACTGACCAGTTCGCCATCCGGACAAGTATCTGAGAACGTCCGGGCAAATGGCTGTTTTCCAACATAAGTGAGGACGAGATGAGCCGAGATAACGACAAGGGTAACCCCTACAAGGAGCAGGATTGAGAGTTTCTCCTGTCGCTCAAACATAATTGAAGGGTGAGTGTCGGGGGTATAAATTACCGACAGGTTGATATGTTAACACTGTTAACATATCTACCATGTATCCCACACAACTACCACCGTCATCAAAGACGGTGCTTGAGATACTGGATGCGGGTGGGGCGATGACCCACAAAGATCTTGTACAGAAGAGCCACCTGGCACCCCGAACCGTACGCTATGCGTTAAAGAAACTCAAGGAGCGTCAGCTCATCATCGAGAAGTTTAATTTCCGCGACGCCCGTCAGATCATCTACCAGAACCGGGCAGAACAGACAAATAAACTCCAGCAAGCCTGCGTATGACTAAACATACCTGCACCCTAATGCACTGCGATTCCATGGTACGGGTTCTCTTACCCCCGATGAGAGCGGAGATGGTAGCAAGACTCGTGCAGAAGCAGGGGCTCAGCCAGAGTGATGCTGCCAAACGTCTTGGTGTTACCAGGGCAGCGGTTTCACAGTACCTGAGCAGGAAACGGGGCGCGGGCGAGGTGATGATTTCATCCGATATGGATGCTATGATCGACCGGTGGGCACTTGCAGTCGTTACCGGAGAAAGCGACATCAATTTATGCGACGTATGCCAGTGCGCCAAAAAAAAGTTTTAACTCTCTGACTCTTTTCTCAGACGCGGTGTGATCAGCAGCCGATTGTTTTTCCCGGGTCATGTGTCAATACCGGTGGCGCCGGTACCAGATGATCAGGAGCAGCGCTAAAACAACTATGACTATGGTATATTTCAGGTAATCAACGGGTTTTTCCCGGGCCCGTGATGAGGGATTCCAGTCATCTTCGAACACGTTGCTGAAATACCGGGCAACTCCCGGGTGATCAATGATGACACCGGCTTCCCTGTTAAAATTCGGGGAATTGCTGTTCCAGTTGATACTGCTGACAAGCACATACCGCCCGTCCACAATGACTCCCTTGTTATGAATTTTCTCGATCTCATTGAGACCGAGGTCCGCGCACCGCGCTTCAAGGGGAAGATGTTCGCGGGAAGCAAGCTGGTTAATCAACATGACCATCTCGTCGTTGTCATTTTTTTCCGCTGTATTATACCAGTAGGAATCCAGCAGGATCCTGACATGGACGCCCCGCCGGGAGGCATTGATGGCTGTTGCCAGGTACGGGTTCAGGGTGGCAGGAGTGTCGTTGGTGATGTAGGCCTGCTCTATCTCGATATTCGTTTGAGCGGAATTCAGCAGACGGGAGATCTGACTGCTGGTATCCGGCGCAATGACCGGGATCACTCGTGCACCTTCAAACCTCTGCGGGAAAAATTCGGCATTACGCGCTGCAGTATATGCCTCTTCAGCATTTCCGGGGGTTCCCGGGAAAGGGATGACCGATTCATGGCTGATATCGGTGAGAAATACCTGTGAGAAATACCCGGCAAGGGCAGGATCTTCCAGATATACACCCCAGCCACGGTTCCCGCTCATTCCCGTTGGGGGAAATCCACTGAACTTGAAATTTTCACTGGTTACAAAAACCGCTTTCCGGTCAATGACCATATATTTGGCATGATCGTACCGGTAGGGAGCATGCCCCCCCTTGGGAGCTGCCATTTGCAGTGTCACTATCCCGCTCTCGTTCAGTCTCGCTATCATGGATTTTTCTGCAGGGGAGAGACCCCCAACCGGCCCCCCCTCGACGAGGACCGTTATCTCAACACCCCTTAAATGTGCAGCTACGAGGGAGTCCACCATAGAGGGGCTGGAAAACTCATACACGTTGAGAAGGATCTTTTCTGATGCACGATCAACGGCGTACGAGAACTGTCCATCGGAACAATCAGGCAGCACAAACGCTGTCACGGTCACATTGGTAAAAGTCTCTGGTGAAAAGCGGGACTGGCCAATCATGAGCGGCCGTGGATCCCACACACCGTCTTTCTGGAAATGGATCTGCCCTTCACGGGGCTTCACATCTCCGGGCCAGACGATCTTCTGGATCAGCTTTCCGTTTTCATATAAGAGAAGCTCATCCCGGGCATTTGCAAGCCGGAGCGGATCGCCATTGATCACATTTGGAATTACGGGGGAATAGTCCAGCCACTCAAAATCCGGATTCTGACCATGGGTCCTTGCATATGCAGGCCCGCTGCGGGCAACCGTTCTTGTCCCGTTGAGAGATGTGCCCGGGGGGAACCGGAAACCACCATGATTATCGGATACCGTGATTCCGGCAAGGGGACCGGAACCTGACAGTACGATGTACTCATCCATATCATCGGCAAGAAATGGATCCGGGCAGAACTCGGTTATCTGCACGACAGCTCCCGCATGCGCTATACCCACCATGAGCAATGTGAACAGGAGGACCGTGCGCATAAGATGTACGGTTCTCCATGCCTCTTATATAATTTAACGATATAATATTCATGGAATATGGTAAGCTTGGGGCAATTCTGCCAAAAACAGGGAATGCCGGCACTGGTTATCAAGATCGGTGGAAGCCTCTTGTCGCGGATCCCGGAAATCGTTCCTGCACTCAGGGCTTCTGAACTTCCCCTGCTCATAGTTCCCGGCGGGGGAATATTCGCTGATGCCGTGAGGCGCGCCAAGGCAGATGATACAGCAGCTCACTGGATGGCAATTGCCGCCATGGAACAGTACGGGTGGCTCATCTCATCAAATGGGCTGCCTGCAACCGCGCACGTCGAGGTTCCCCGGCATACAACGGTCTTTTTGCCCTATGCATCTCTCCGGGAATATGATCCCCTCCCCCACACGTGGGATATCACGTCAGACAGTATCGCAGCATGGGTGGCAAAAACCCTCGGGCTCAACCTTATCCTTCTCAAATCCATAGATGGCATTGGTATCGGGGGAATTTTGCAGGAACGGGTGTCAGCACCCATAAAAAGCGATGTTGTTGACCCGTTTTTCATCCAGTACGTCCTGGAAAACAAAATACAGGCAGCAATAATCAACGGATCGGATCCAGGACGGTTACAGGATTTCCTGATGGGACTGCCCGTACCTGGGACAACGATTGGTACAACCTTTTAAAGGTATTAAAAGAGATACTATAGGAATCCTTGGAGGAGCTATAATGTCTGATAAAAAGTGTACATCCTGCAACGCTCCGCTTGCAGAAGAGGGCGCAACGGAATTCGGTTGCCCCGCGTGCGGTGTTGAGATCAACCGGTGCTACCGGTGCCGGGAACAGAGCATTCCCTACGTCTGCCCGAAATGTGGATTTGGGGGACCGTGAGACATGGGCAGTGTCGCAGTGATTATGCGGGTCATGCCCGAATCACCTGAAGTGAACCTTGAACAGCTCAAAGCTGCACTCAAAGAGAAACTTCCCGGTATTCAGGATGTGAAGGAAGAGCCGATCGGTTTTGGGCTCAAGTCAATCAAGTTTATCGCTATCGTGAACGATGCCGGTGGCGAAACAGATATGCTCGAAAAGACCATCGGCGCAATTCCCGGTGTTGAGCGGGCAGAAATTCTTGAAGTAACATTAACCTGATCTCAGGTTACCTGTAAATTTTTCATTCTTCTTCCAGCGAGGCAAAGACTTTTTTTGTGCTTGTGCGGATCTTCTCGACAGATTCGCGGAAGGCTATTACTTCCGCTTCATCGAGACGGATCGCGATGGGAAAGACCCCTTTCCGGTTGATACGGGCAGGTACACCAATACAGATATCCCCGATCCCATGCACCTCGCTTTTGATGTACGCGGATACCGTGAGGATACGGTTTTCATCGGACAGGACCGTCCTGACAAGCGACGCAATAGCCTCGCCCGGCCCATAGACCGTGGATCCTTTATTCTGGATAATTGACTGCCCGCTGCATTTAACTGAGTTGATTATCTCCTGGACCGGCAGGTGTGAAAACTCCGGCAGGTTCGAGATCTTGATTCCACCAATCGTGGTAGCAGACCAGAGCGGGACCATACTATCCCCGTGTTCACCAATAATGCGGGTATGAACCTCGCTGACATGAACCTGGAAGTACGAGGCAATGAGTGATTTGAGACGCATCGAATCCAGATGTGTGCCAAGACCAAAAACCTGGTGAGGCTGAAGCCCCGAATATTTCAGGGCAACGGAAGTCATGACATCAACGGGATTGGTTACCATGAGTATCTTGGTATCCGGTGCTATCGCACCGATCTGCCGGGCAAGAGAAGCAATAATTCTCCCGTTACCGGTTGCAAGATCCATCCGGTCCTGGCCGGGCATGCGGGGCACTCCGGCTGTGATGATGACCACATCTGACCCTGCGATATCCTTAAGATTTGTTGTCCAGTTAACCCGGATGTCTGTTCCCCGCGCAGCAAATGAGTCCCCGAGGTCCTGGGCAATGCCTTTTAAGAGAGCCTCGCGCCCTTCCCTGCCGTGAAGCAGGATCTCACTGACGTGGGGGATCGCTGAAATCGCATGGGCGGCAAACATACCAACGTTGCCGGTTGCACCGATGATGGTCACTTTTGCCATGATAATCGTAAGAGTGGGGACGTGTTCTCGATCGACTGTACGTTTCTGCGCTTGCCAAAGCACTCGTCCTCCGCCCCGTTACCCTGTGGGCGCCGAATGTCTGCGGTAAGTCTGCTCCCTTCCGGGCCTGAACCGGTCCCCGCAGCAACAGGTCGCCATTCCCTCCGGAATGTTGATACCCGGCCATCGACCTCACAGGACGAGGTTTCAACGTCAGAATGCACAGGCTCCCACAGGCCGTTGCAGCCTCAGTCAAACTTCGCCCCCCGCGTACCGACGGTTTCGGGTTACAAGTGACGCCGAGCCACCCGGGCTAGTCCCCATATACCTTTGTGCACCGG